>Ga0075418_10004310_pt1 | contig 16225 bp, 15 predicted proteins | sample SoiMetdeltSBSDD2_FD_81776 | JGI IMG/M metagenome (GOLD analysis project Ga0075418, IMG submission 81776) | Bulk soil microbial communities from a Populus tree surrounding site in Tennessee, USA - Soil MetaG P. deltoides SBSDD2 | ecosystem: Environmental > Terrestrial > Soil > Tree plantation...
CCGACGTCACCATGCATGACGCGCCGAACCAGAGCGTCCATTGCACGAGCGCTGCGAAACCCGAGCCGGTGACCAGGCCGTTGGCCTGCAGGATCGGTACGGTCACCGCCCAGCACAGCGTGCCGGACGCGAGCATGGTGGCGCAAACACGCATGCCGGTGATGGCGCCCGCCGCCACAAATATAAAGTCCCAGGAGAAGTGCACGGTGCGGCCGGCCCAGGCCTCGTAGTGGCTGCCGAGCAGCCATTTCTGCAGGTCGTTGAGCAGGGCGCCGCTCGAGAAGCGCTCGAGGCTGGCGCTGATGGTCGACAACCCCTCGGCCCAGAACTTGTCGAGCGCGGCGATCAGTCCGGCGAGACCCAGCGCCTTGGCGGCGCGCATGCCCTGCGCAGTCCTGTTGTGCAGCGCGCGCAGCGTCTCGGCCGCCGCGACGCCGGAGGGAAAGCGCAGCTGCTCGATGTTGATCATCTGCCGCTTCATGGGGATGGCCATCGTCACGCCGAGCACCGCGATGAAGAACACCCAGGCCAGCATGAGCGGAACGGACATCGATTGGTTGTTGACGATCATGTAGGCGGCAAAGGCCGAGATCAGCGTGCCGCCGGTCGAGTAGCCAGCCGAGCTGGCCGTGGACTGCATGCAGTTGTTCTCCAGGATGGTCATGGGAGTACGCGCCACGCCGGCTTTGAGCAGTCCGCTCCAGATGGCGTAGGAGAGAATGCAGGCAGTGATGGCGACGCCGAAGCCCCAGCCGGCCTTCAGGCCGATGTAGAGGTTGGTCAGCGACAACACGGCGCCAAGGCACGAGCCCATCAGGATTGCACGCCAGGTCAGCTGGGCCAGCCTGTCGCCGCTGCCGCGATAGACCTCGTCGTACCACTGGCGCTCGATCTCTTCGGGTGTCCCCTTGAAGCCGGCAATGGGCAGCGGGCGGTCACCTGGACCAGCATCGGCAGCGGTTTGATCCACAGGCAATGCTGCTCGCGTGGGGGCTGTGGCGGGCATGGCGGCTCCTGGCGGCGCAGTCGCGAGGCCAGCATAGCAGCCGGATCGGCGGCGCGACTGCGCAAGATTAGCCGGCTGGCTCATTGCGTCAGACGGCGGTAGCGTCGCCGCCTTTGATGATCAGCAGGGAGGTTGCGAACATGGCTATTACCGGCGGGTGCCATTGCGGCGCCATCCGCTACGCGGCAAGCGGCGAGGCGATCACGCACGCCCTGTGCCATTGCACCGACTGCCGGCGCCATGCCGGCGCGCCGATGGTCGGCTGGACCATGTACCCCCTGGACGCGGTGAAGGTGACGAAGGGGGAGCCGAAGATCTACGCGTCCTCGGAGAACGGGCGCAGGCACTTCTGTGCGGATTGCGGCACTGGACTGTTCTACACCAACGCCGTCAATCTGCCCGGCATCATCGACGTGCAGAGCGGCACCTATGACGATCCCGACGCGGTGCCAGCGCGCGCACATGTGCAGGTCGCCGAGCGTATCGGCTGGATGCAGCAGGCGCACGCACTGCCGACCTTTGAGCGCTATCCGCCGATCAAGTAGGGGCCGGCCTAGCAGAGGAGATGGCAACCTGTCGTACAACGGCATGGCGGCTGGATTGGGCCGGATCACGGCGTCTTCCGCCGGCTTCAACAGTCGAAACGCGGCGTTGCCGCTCGTGCGGATCATTCAACGCATTGTCGCTCGCCAAAGCGTCCGCTCAGGTCATGAGCATGCCGATGCGGACGCGCTTCCAAATCGAATGCCCGTACTAGTGCGTGGTTTCGATTTTCTTGGCCGCGTCGGCCCCGTGGGTCTGCGCCGTGTCGCGCATGGACTTAATCGTATCGAGTTGGTCGGGACGGTTCAGGACCGGCTGGGGAACCTTGGCCGTATCAGGCAAAATGCTGGAGGGAGAGCACCCGCCAACCAGCAGGCCACCAGGCAAGACGCAGGCAAATATCCAGCGACTGCGCATGTCGCAAACCCCTGCAATGCGCGGGCACTCTGTGCCCGACCTATGGGCGGGTCAAGGAAGGCCTTCGGCGGCGCCATTTTTGCCGGAAAGGGTGGCGACTTTGTCACCCTGCGGGGCTTGGCCCTAGTGGCCGAGGTTGGGCAGCCAGGTGGCGAGCGGCGGGTAGGCGGCAATGACGACAATCACCACCAGCAGGCAAATCCAGTACGGCACCGAGCCGGCGAAAATCTCGCCGGTCGTCACCCGTTCCTGCGGCAAGGCAGCCTTGACCGTGAACACCAGCATGCCGAACGGTGGGGTGAGCAGGCCGGTCTCGATGGCCAGGATGCCGAGGATGGCGAAGGCGATTGGGTCGTAGCCAAGCGCCACGGCGATCGGCGCAAAAACCGGCACCGTGAGCAGGATAATGGAAATGGAGTCGATCAGGCAGCCGAGGACGAACCAGATGGCCACCATGATCACCAGCACCTGCCAGGGATCGAGGCCGGAGTTGATGAACAGGGCCTTGGCGGCACCGGTGACGCCGGTCATGGACAGCACGCGGCTGTAGAGCTGGGCGAACACCAGCAGCAGGAGCAGCGGTGCGGAGGTGCGCCCGACGGTCAGGATGACCGCGTAGATCTCTCGCAATCGCACGCCCTTGATGACGGCGAGCAGCAGGGAGGCGGCAGCTCCTACGCCGGCACCTTCCGTCGGCGTGAACCAGCCGAGCCAGATGCCACCCAGCACGCCCAGCACGAGGATGACGACCAGCAGTGTGCTCAGCATGACCTCGCTGAGGTCGCGCTCATCGTGCGGTGCCGGCGGCTTGGGCTGGTCGATGGCCGCCGCGCCCGCAGCGCGCGCGGCGGGCACGCCCTCGCCGACGCGGTGCGGCTGCGTGTAGGCGACATAGAGGATATAGACGCAGTAGGCGGCGACCACCACGAAGCCCGGAATGATGCCGGCGATGAACAGCTTGCCGATCGCCTGCTCGGTCAACACCCCCCACACGATCATCAGCACGGAGGGCGGGATCAGCATGCCGAGGCAGGCCGATCCGGCAATGCAGCCGAGCCCGAATTTGCGCTCGTAGCCGTGCCGTTTCATCTCGGGCCAGGCGATGCGGGAGAAGGCGGCGGCGGCGGCGATGCTCACCCCGGTGACGAAGGCAAAGATGGCGTTGGCGATGACAGTGGCGATGGCGAGCCGGCCGGGGACACGGCGGGTGGCGCGATTGACCAGCGCAAACAGGTCCGTGGCGGCGCCGCACTTGGCCAGGAATTCGCCCATCAGCATGAACAGCGGGATGACGGCGAACACGTAGTCGCGCAGGGCCTCATAGGCCGTGTTGGCCATGAAGGTGCGCACCACGTCGATGTCGCCGGTCATCAGGAAGAGGCCGAGTGCCGACGTCATGCCCAACGCCACGGCGATGTGCACGCCGGAGAAAACGAGGCCGAGCAGCACGGCGATGATCAGGAACATCTGCCAGGCATCGAACATCGGCTTCTCTAGTGCGAGGTGCTGGACGAGACGATGGGCGGCTCGCCGTTGAAGAAGGTATTGAACTGGCGCAGCGACAGCAGGAAGTAGCTCAAGGCGGCGAGCGCGCTGCCAAGTACGATGACGAAGCGGGCAGGCCATACCGGAACGCGCAGCGCGCCCTCACCCTCGAACTCACCCGTGGTCCAGGCATGCACGGACCCGTCGATGCTGCCCCAGCACACGAGTGCGAACAGCAGAGTGCCGAGCACCGAGCCGAACGCCGCCAGCAAGGATTGGATGCGGTCGGGCAGGTGGATGGTGAAGGCGTCGACGTTGATCATGCCGCCGGAGCGGATGGCATAGGCGGCCTGCAGGTAGCAGATCATCACGATCGAGAAGGACACGATCTCCGGCGTGCCCTTCAGGGGGTGTTTGAAGGCGACGCGGCCGATCACGTCGGCGACGACGATGAAGGAGAGGCCGAAGCCCAGCAGTGCGGCGAGCACCAGCAAGGCCTGGGCGATGCGGTCGAGGGCGCGGTCTAGCATCAGGATTGGGTCCTACATGGCGCAGGTGTCAGCTGCATCCTCGGAAAAACAAGTCCGAGGGCAAGCACGCCCCGAGCATCACAGGTTGGCGTTCACACGCCGCTATTTCACCTGGTAGCGCACTGGCCACTTGTGGCCGGCTTTCTCGGCTTCTTCCAGCGCAAGTTTCAGAACCTGGGAGGCCGGCAGGCCGGCCTTGTCGAGCTCGTCGGCCTTCTCCTGCGGCCAGCCCTTGAGCGAGGTAGCCCATTCGACGGCGACCGTCTCGGGAAGCTTGCGCACCGTGGCCCCGGCCGCGATCAGCTGCTCGAGCTGCTTGGGATAGTTGGCCTCGTTGACAGTGCCAGTCTTGGCCTCGTAATCGCGCCCGACCTCCAGCAGGATGTCCTGCACCTCTTTGGGAAGCTTGGCCATGCGCGCCTTATTGACGGTCAGGCCGTGCCAGGTGATCGCGCCAAAGCCGATCTCAGTGTAGTACTTTGACACCTCGTGCAGCTTGAAGTTGACGACGCCCGACGGGAACATGATCCAGCCGTTGTATACGCCGGTCTGCATCGCGGTGTAGGCCTCGGGCAGCGACGACTGCACGGGGGTCGCGCCGGCATACTCCAGCCACTTGAGGTTGAGGCCGGCGCCGGCCAGCTTGCGGCTCTTAAGGTCGCCGACCGAATTCCATTCGAACGTAGTGGTGAGGTTGTAGCCGTTGTCGGCGATCAGGCCGATCAGCACCTGACTGTACTTGTCCTCGAAGGTCTTGGCGAGCGCCGGTACCTTGTCGTAGACGGCGCGGGCGATCTTGACGCTTCGCTCCGGGCTCATGGTGCCGAATGGCAGCATGACCTGGAAGGCGTGCAAGGGCAGGTTGGACGGCTCGAAGCAAAAGCAATAGCCGCCGACGTCGATGATGCCGGACTGCACGCCCTCGAGCGTGTCGGCGACTTTCACCATGGAGCCGCCGTAGCCCTCGATGAACTCGACCTTGTGCTTGGTGCGCTCGGCGACGCGCTTGGCCACCTCCGGCACGAAGAAGGTCTGCATCAGGTTGACATAGGTGTTGACGGCGGGGTGCCCCGAGGCGATGCGCAGCTTGATGTCTTCGGCGCTGGCGGGGAGCGATGCCGGTCCCACCGCCAGGCCGGCAAGCAGGAGTGGGAGCCAGAGCAGCAGGCGCAAATGCGCCTTCGTTGCAACGTGCATGCGTCCTCCTCGGGTCTTACGTTCTTGTTGCTTGCCGCTATCTGTCGATGAGCGGTCCGGGGCTGTCAATTGATGAGATGTTGTAATGAACCGCATCATGTCGTCTGATGTGGTTCTCGCGGCCGCTGCCGATGTGTTAGAATTTGCGGTAACGCAGAGCCGCACTGCAACAATCGCTGCTGCGCGACCGACAGGTCGGCGCGGGCAGAAAGCGTTCGGGAGGTAGATTTTGGCCACATACGAGAGCATTGCTCCTGCGAACTCGTTCGATCGCTGGCCGGCGGGCCTCAAACAGGAGATGCTGGACAACGCCTTCAGTCCGGTGGTGGGCAGTACGCTGGTGTCGGAGACGGACAAGGTGCGGGTGTGGCACCTGCTGATCCCGGCAGGCCGCCGCTGCACCTTCCATCGGCATGTGCTCGACTACTTCTGGACCTGCCACACGCATGGGCGCGCACGCGGCTACTACGAGGACGGCAGCATCACCGAGACGACACACTTTCCGGGCGACACCAAGCACCTGACCTACGGCAAGGGCGAGCACCTGGTGCACAGCGTCGAGAACATCGGCGATACTGACCTGCTGTTCACCACGGTCGAGTACCTGCAGAGCGCCAATGCGCCGCTGCCGGTGCCGGACGGCGTACGCCTCAAGGTGGCCGCCTGATCCAACGCCGCGCATCGCCCAATTCTGCCAAGGCCTGCTCATGTACGCACCTGCCGGTGTCAAGACCGACCACAACAAGCTACCTGTGCCGGACAACATGCGGGCCTGGGTGCTGGGCAATCCCGAGCAGCTGATCTTCACCGAGAAGCCGGTGCCGGTACCGGGACGGGCCGAGGTGCTGGTGCGCATCGACGCGGTGGCGATCTGCGCGACCGATCTCGACGTCATCAAGTCGGGGCCGCCGGCGCTGATCAAGGGCGGCCTGCCGTTCAATAAGAACTGGACGCCCGGCCACGAGTACATGGGCACGGTGGCGGCGCTCGGGCCCGGCGTCGACGAGTTCGCCGTTGGCGACCGCGTGACGGTCGAGATCCACGCCGGCTGCGGCCAGTGCAAGCGCTGCCGCATGGGCATGTATACCTCGTGCCTGAACTACGGGCTCAACTACGGCGAGGTCGACAAGGGCCACCGCGCCAACGGCTTTACAACCGACGGCGGTTTTGCCGAGTTCGCGATTAACAACATCAACACGCTGATCAAGATCGCCGATACCATGTCGGACGAAGAGGCGACGCTGGTGGTGACGGCCGGCACCTCGATGTACGGGCTGACCGAGCTCGGCGGGCTGGTGGCGGGCGAGAGCGTGGTGGTGATCGGTCCTGGCCCGATCGGGCTACTCGGAGTGGCGGTGGCCAAGGCGCTCGGCGCCTATCCGGTGTTCCTGACCGGCACGCGCGATGCGCGCCTCAAGGTAGGGCGCGAGCTTGGCGCGGACCACGTCGTCAACGTGACGAAGGAGAACGCGGTTGACGCCGTGCGGCGGCTCAATGGCGGCAAAGGCGTCGACTATGTGATCGAGTGCTCGGGCGCACCCGACGCCATCAACGAATGCGGGCGCATGTTGAGCCGCGGCGGCAAGATCTGCCTCGCTGCCTTCCCCCACGATCCGGCGCTGGTCGACGTGGCGCACCTGGTGCGCAACAACCTGTACCTGTATGGCATCCGCGGCGAGGGCAAGAGCGCCACGCACCGCGCGGAAGCCTTCATGCGCGAGAAGCGCTTCGACGCCACCAAGATCCACACCCACACCTTCATGCTCGAGGATCTGCCCGAGGCCATCCGCTATGCCCGCGACCGCGTGGAGGATGCCATCAAGGTGGTGGTGAAGATGCGCAACGGCGCGCAGAAGCGGGCCGCGGCGGAGTGATCCGGCGCGCTGAAGCGCACCGGATCGATGCGATCTTCAGCAGGGGTTGGGGCCGAACGGGCAGAAGGCCGAGCACCACCACTCGTCGCTGACGCAAATCGACATGCAGGCGTCCGAGTTCGACGCGTCGCCCTTCTTGCATTGGGCGACGCATTTTTGGAACTGCGTCTGGCAGAAGCTGCGCTTCCTGGCGACCACCGGGAGCACGGCCGTTTGGTTGCTGACGTTGCGACCCGGCTCGACGAGCGACATCGGCGATGAGGCGTGAATGGAGCCGGTGGCGGTCAATAGCAGCGCCGCGCCGAGCAACAACGCGCAGATACGAATTCTCGCATAACTCATGTGCAATCTCCCTGACCAGATCATAGCATCGCTTCTGTCGACGCCCCGACGCTGCGTGTCGTTGCGAAAGCGCAAGTCGCGCTGCCCGAGCAGGTGTGCGGTGGCGCGGAGGCCGGCGATTGTGCCGGTTTGGTGGCGTCTGCATGGCAATCCGGTCGCTCGATCGGTGTTCTCAAAACGCTGCGACGGAAGCAGCAACGGTGCGGCGTTCTCGCACGATCGGCAGGCTGCATCTTGCGGCGATCACGCCGCCCATCGCGAGGCCCACATGAGCAAGAAAGTCGTGCTGGTCGCGGGTGTTCTGCTGGCGGTGGGGGCGGCTGCGGCCATGTCCGCGCCGAGCTTGCGCGGGCAGCGTCACGGCAGCCTGCTCGACGACCTGGCGGACGGCGTCGGTCGCGCCACGCAGCACATCTCCCAGGCCATTGGCGTGTTCGATGAGGCGGCGGCGCCTACGCGCGAGGGGCGCAGAGGCCGCCGCGCCAAGCAGCGCCGCGGCGACGAGGAGCGGGCCGACGAGGTGCAGTCCGCCGCATCAGACAACGGCAGCGAGCCGCCACGCGAAGCGCGCGGCACGGGATGGCGCGGCAGGGAACGACAGATACGCCAGGCCGAGGACGACGGTGATGCTTCCGCTGACGCAAGGCGTCCGGCCGAACGTGATCGCGCCGAACTGGACGATGCGGGCCGGGAGGCGAGGCGGCCCGCCGCATTCGCGCAGGACCGGTACGGCCAATCGTTCGGCCGGTTCGACAGGAACGGCGATGGAAGCGTCGAAATGTCCGAGTTCCTGATCGCCGAGACCGAACGCATTGCGGCGCGAGCGCAAACCTTCTTCAAGCGCTTCGACAAGGACGGCGACGGGAAGGTCACGCGTGAGGAATTCGGCCGCAGCGCCCGGGAGCGATTTACTGCGCTGGACACCGACGATGCAGGCGATGCCGCTCAGGGCGCGCGTAGTGGCAGGGCCGCCGTGAAGTAACGCACCGCCTGGCGCTGCGCACCGGGCCACCGGCAATGGGTTTGTCTGCGCCTTAGATTAACCAGCCCTGCGCCCTGGTAGGTGCAAAAATTTATCGATGTGCCAGATTGTGCCGGACGCCTCGCCGCCAGCGCTGGGCGCGAGATTTATTTAACAATCTCCGCATTAGGCTGGTCGGTGCGGGCAGGTTCGCGCGTGGAGCGTTGCATCTTTCAACCAGCTTCGGACGAATTCCCGTGCACCGGAAGCTGCCACGGAGACGCCGGTACGCAACATGCTTGATACATGGCGGCGATTACGCCCGCACCGGCTGCTGCTGACGCGGCGGTGGTGGATGCGGACAGCACGCCGAGTTCGGCTGGTCAGCATGCCATCTGTTGCCGGGTTCTGCTCGGTATTGCTTGCCATTCTCGCAGCCTGGCTACTGGGGTTCGCCAGCAGTGGTGCGGGCGCCATGACGGTGGCGCTGCCGGCGCTAGCCGTTGCGTGCCTTGCCGCCGTCACTTGGCTGTTGCTTGCAGGGCGGCCGCAATCAGCGGCTCGCCAAGAAGGCGCAACGAGCGCGGATCTGGAGCGCCAGCAACTGCTGCGCGCTATCAACAACATGCCAATCGGCCTCGTCATGTTCGACGCCAACAAGCGAGCACTGATTGTGAACGATTGCTATCGCGAGACCTACGGGTTGTCCCGCGAGGTAACCGCCCGCGGCAGCCATCTGCGCGACATGCTGGAAGAGCGCCTCGCGGCAGGCACCATCGAGGGCGTCGATCGCGAGACCTACATCGAACGCATTCTGAAATTGGTCGAGCAGACGGAGAGCAGCGTCAGGAGAGTGACGCTCGGCGACGGACGTACCATCAACATCATCCATCACCCCATTCCCGGCGGCGGCTGGCTCGGAACGCATGAGGACGTCACCGATCGCGAGCAGCTGCATTGCCAACTTGCCCACCAGAACGAGCTGCTGCGGGAGCGCGAGCTGCAGCTGAAGGCGCAGAACCTGCACTTCGACGCGGCCCTGGCCAACATGTCGCAAGGGCTGACCATGTTCGATCGCGAGCTGCGACTGCTGGTGTGCAACAACCAGTTTGCCGAGCTCTACGCCCTCCCTGCCGAACTGATGCGTCCAGGCACGAGCCTGCAGAGCGTATTGCAACACAGGGTTAGCACAGGTCTGTGCAGCGAGAACGATGCGCGGGAAAGGCTTACCATGGCGGGGCACAACGCGCCCGGAACCAGCATCGTCGAGATGGGCGACGGCCGCGCCGTGCTGATCAAGCATCAGCCGATGCGCGACGGCGGCTTCGTTGCCACGCACGAGGACATCACGGAGCAGCGCAACATCGAGGCGCGCATCAAGCACATGGCGCACCATGATGCCTTGACCGACCTGCCCAATCGGCTGCTGCTGCGCCAGCAGTTGGAGCGTGCCCTGGACGAGCAGGCCCAGCGCGGCCCGATCGCCGTGCTGTGGCTGGATCTCGACCGCTTCAAGGAGGTCAACGATACGCTCGGCCATGCAACCGGCGATGCGCTGCTCAAGAGCGTGGCCGAACGCCTGCAGAGCTGCGTGCGGGCCGAGGATACGGTGGCGCGACTGGGGGGCGATGAGTTCGCCATCATCCAGACCGGCACCAGTCAGCCGGTCGGCGCAACCGTGCTCGCCGCACGGCTCATCGACGTGATCGGTGCGCCGTTCCAAATCAACGACCACCAGATCGTGGTCGGCGCCAGCGTCGGCATTGCGATTGCACCCGACGATGCCGACAATGCCGAGCAGCTCCTCAAGAATGCCGATCTGGCGCTCTATCGCGCCAAGAGCGACGGGCGCGGCACCTACCGGTTCTTCGAGCCGGCCATGGACGCGCTCATGCATGCGCGCCGGCAGCTCGAGATCGATCTGCGTGATGCCATTGGCGCGCATGCGTTCGAGCTGTTCTATCAGCCCATCCTGGACGTCGAGGACGGCAAGGTGGTGGGCGTGGAAGGCCTGCTGCGCTGGAATCATCCGACGCGCGGCCGCATCGAGCCGGGCGCATTCATACCGCTTGCCGAGGAGACGGGCCTGATCGTAAGCATCGGCGAATGGGTTCTGCGCACCGCATGCGCGCAGATCGCAAGCCTGCCACGGCCGGTGAATGTTGCCGTTAATTTGTCGGCACTGCAATTCAGCCAGGGCGACCTGGTGCGCCTGGTGCTCGAGACCCTGGCCAGCACCGGGCTCGAGGCTAGTCGCCTGGAGCTGGAGGTAACGGAGACCCTGCTCCTGGAAAACACCGACAAGGTGCTCGGCACGCTCGGCCGCCTGCGCGATGTGGGTGTGCGCATTGCGATGGATGACTTCGGCACCGCCTACTCGAGCTTGAGCAGTCTACGCAGCTTCCCGTTCGACAAGATCAAGATCGACCAGTCGTTCGTGCAGGGACTAGGCCAGAGCGACCATGCATTCGCAATCATCGAGGCGGTGGCCGGCATCGGCGCGCGGCTCGACATGGTGACGACGGCCGAAGGCGTGGAGACGGAAGACCAGCTGGCATGGGTGCGCGCCCTCGGTGTGACCGAGGTGCAGGGCTTTTATACCGGCGTACCGCTGCCGTTTGGCGAGTTGGTGCGCCTGCTGGCGCAGGAGAAGGGCCAGGCGGCAGCCTGAGCCCGCGGCCCCATATACGCACTCTTGATCGTCCGTGATCGGTGATGGGCTCGTGCCTGGGCCCTGCGCTGCCTATATTGCGGTGGTGCAAGGCACCCGGGTACGGGGCCGCACGGCATGGGAGGACCCTCGCGTGATCGACCGCCGCCACCTTGCCCTGGCCGGTATGGGCGCAGCGATTGCCGCTGCAGCGGCCACGCTCATTCGTTGCGGATCGCAGCAGGCGGTGGCCGGCAGCGGTACCTTCGAAATCGCCAGGACCGAAGACGAATGGCGCAAGCGGCTGACTGCCGAGCAGTACTACGTGCTGCGCAAGCATGGCACCGAGCGCGCGGGTAGCAGCCCGCTGGACAAGCAGTACGGCCCCGGCACGTACGCTTGCGCCGGCTGCGATCTGCCCTTGTTCTCCTCCAAGACCAAGTTCGACAGCCGCACCGGCTGGCCGAGTTTTTATGCCCCGCTCGACAACGCGGTCGGCACCACCAGCGACCGCAGCTGGGGGATGCTGCGCACCGAAGTGCACTGCCGGCGCTGTGGAGGGCACCTCGGTCATGTGTTCAACGATGGACCCAAGCCGACCGGATTGCGCTATTGCATGAACGGGGCGGCGCTGACGTTCATTGCGGAAGGCAAGGCGTCCTAGTCAGTCTGGCGCGGTTCTCGTGAAGGAGGAGCATATGGCATATCTTGCCGGAGCGGGGCGCTGGCTTGGCGCATGGATGCTGGTCGCCGCGCTGCCGTTCGCCTTGGCGCAGACGGCGCCTGCCCAGAGGAGCGAAGTCGCGACCTTTGCCGGCGGTTGCTTCTGGTGTGTCGAATCCGATTTCGACAAGGTGGACGGGGTGCTGTCGACCGTCTCCGGCTTCATGGGCGGCAGAACAGCCAACCCCACCTACAAACAGGTGTCGGCCGGCGGCACCGGTCACGCCGAGGTGGTGCAGATCACCTATGATCCGGGCAAGGTGAGCTATCAGCGGCTGCTCGATGTGTACTGGCGCAGCGTCGATCCGCTGGATGCGGGCGGGCAGTTCTGCGATCGCGGCGATGAGTATCGCACTGAGATCTTCACGCACTCGCCCGAGCAGCAGCAACTTGCGCAAGCGAGCAAGGCGGCGCTCGATGCCAGCGGCAGGTTCGGCAAAAAGATTGTGACGGCCATTAGTCCGGCTAGCCAGTTCACGGCTGCCGAGGACTATCACCAGGACTATTACATCAAGAACCCGCTGCAATACCGCTTTTACCGCTACAGCTGCGGCCGCGACGCGCGCGTCAAACAGGTGTGGGGCGAGGAGGCCGGCGGCAAGGTGCCGACGCAGTAAGGGGCGTCTCCAGCAACGCGCGCCCATAATTTGCACTCGGTTGATGGGGCAAAATCGGCGTCCTAGACTGGGTTGCGCCAACGATTGCTGGGGGATGCCGGCGATGACATGCAAGGCGATCGCTGTCGCGTGCGCCGCGTTCATACTGTCTGCAGCGAGCATACTGTCTGCAGCGAGTGCGCGCGCCGAAGACTGGCCGGCCAGGGCCATCACGCTCATTGTCCCGTTCGCGGCAGGCGGCGGTATCGACGCGAACGCACGCGTGCAGGCGCTGGCGCTGGCCGAGGTTCTGAAGCAGACCGTGGTGGTCGAGAACATCGGCGCAGCCGGCGGCACGGTGGGGACGGCGCGTGCGGCGAAGGCAGCGCCCGACGGCTATACGCTGCTGATCGGCAACTCGGGCACACACGCCTATGCCGCCACGCTTTACAAGAGCCTGCCCTACGATCCAGCCGGCGATTTCGAGCCGATCGGCCTGACCACCGACAGCCCGCGCATCCTGGTGGTTCGCAAGGACCTGCCGGTCAGCACCCTCAAGGAATTCATCGCCTATGCCAGAGCCAACCAGGCCAAGATGCAGTACGGCTCGGCGGGAGTGGGCTCTGGCACGCACCTGCCGTGTGCGCTGCTCAACATGGTGATGGGCATCAGCGTCGTACATGTGCCCTATCGCGGTGCAGGCCCTGCCATGCAGGATGTGGTGGGCGGACGCCTCGATTATATGTGCGACACGATCCAGACTGGCGCCGAGCAGGCCATGGGCGGAATGGTCAAGGGCATAGCGGTGATGGGACCGCAGCGCCTGCCGATCATCGACCTGCCGACCACGTCGGAGGCCGGGCTCGACGGCGTCGATGCGACGGTCTGGAATGGCTTCTTCTTTCCCAAAGGCACGCCGCGCGAGATCGTTCTCAAGATGAACAAGGCTCTCAACGAGATGATCGAGCGGCCGGACATCAAGAAGCGCATGGCCGAGTTCGGCCTGACCATCCTGCCGGCCGAGCAGCGCACGCCCGAATACCTGGCGTCTTTCCTGCCCAAGGATATCGACCGCTGGAGCAAGGTGATCCGCGACGCGGGCCTTGAGGGCATCGCGGGGAAGTGAGGCTGCGGACCAGGGCCAGCCGCTCGGCCCGTGGCACAAATCAGACCAAGCTTGATAGGTGCAGGCGCGTCAGCTTCGCGCGGCAAGCAGAACGGGCCCCAAAATGCCGGTCGGCTCCAGGGCGAGAGGTCGGGACGGAGACAACCAGTTAGCGAGCGCTGGCGCGTCTCTTCCTCGGCTGGGCGGATTGCGGCAGGGCGGACCAGCGCAGATTGAGGCGCTGCGAGTCCGCTTCGAGCGCGGCCAGAAAGGCGCGCGCGACGTCGGACATGGAGCGGCGCGAGGGTTCAATCATGACGAGGTCCAGCCATAGCGGCGGGCCGATGAGCGGGTTGACTTTGAGCGGCGGCGAACCGGTGTCGAGCGCCATCATGATGCCGGGCAGCACGGTGACCCAGTCGCTGCGTGCGACGAGATCGAGGGTTGCCAGCATGGCATCCAGCTCCACGAGTTGCTCGATGCGCACGCCGTTGCAGGCGCAGTAAGTCTCGATGGTGGTGCGGCGCGTATTGAGCTTGCCCGGCACCACCAGCTTAAGCGGGCTCAGGTCCGCCAGCCTAACGGGAGCCAGGTGCGTGCGCTTCGCGGTCGCGTTCGATACCAGCACCTCGGGCGTAGTGAGAAACAGGCGGCTGGTGAGCCCCGGCGCTCCGGCGAAGGCCGGCACGATGGCGAAGTCGAGCTCGCCGGCGCGGATTTGCTGGGTGAGCGTGGCGCTGTAGCCTTCGACGATCTTGACGCGCACGTTGGGGTTGGCTTGCGTGAAGGTGTCGAGCACCGGCGCAAGCGCGCAGCGCGTCATGGTCGGCATCAGGCCGACGACGAGTTCGCCCTCGGCGCCCCTGCCGTAGCTCTGGGCCACGCGCTTGGCCTGCTCGTGCAGGCGCAGCATCTCGATGGAGCGCTGGTAGAGCGAGTCGCCGGCGGGCGTGGGTGTCACCTGGCCTCTGTCGCGCGAGAACAGGCGGACGCCGAGGCTATCCTCCATCTTGCGCACGTGCTGCGATACGCCCGATTGGGTGGCGTGCTCGCGGGCGGCCGCGGCGGTGAACGAGCGCTCCTCGTAGACGGCCACGAACAGATGAAAGTCACGCAGGCTTTCGGACATGGGCTGCCCATACGGAAACGTGATCACATTCAGCAGGTGATATTATTTTGCCGAATACCTAGGCGTGCGTATACCGTCTTGTTGGGGGCAGGGGGCGTGTTTTTTTTGAGTGAGACCGCTCCGGCTTTCATTAGAGCGAGACTCGCGCTCTACCCGAAAGGAACCGAGCAGGATTGACGCCGCGTTTCGATCGAGGCGGGGCAATGCAATGCGCAAGCGATCCTGGCCTAGGGGTCGAGGCCTATGATGCTGCAGGTCTGTACCTTCGCGGGGGATGCCGTGGACACGCCGGGCCTCAGGCAGGCGCTCGGGCGCTTCGCCACCGGCGTGGCCGTGATCGCCACGCGCACCCCGGAGGGCAAGCTCGAGGGGCTGACCGCAAACTCGTTTGCGGCCGTGTCGCTCGATCCGCCGCTGGTGCTGTGGAGCCTGCGCCGCAACGCAGCCTCGCTGCCGCATTTTGCGCGCTCGGGGTTGTTTGCGGTCAATGTCTTGTCGGCGGAGCAGCGTGAGCTGTCGCGGCATTTCGCAACGCCCAGCGCCGACAAATTCGCAGGCGTGCCGCATGCGCAAGGCCAGGGTGGTTGCCCTCTGGTCGAGGGATGCCTTGCCTGGCTCGAGTGCCGCATCGATTCCACGGTGGACGGCGGCGACCATCTGATCTTCATCGGCCGCGTGCTGCGGGCGAGTTTCGCGGAGGGTGAGCCGCTGATCTTTAGCGCCGGGCAGTACTGGCGGACGGCCACGCTGGGGTAGTGTCGCGAGCGATCTGACCGAGGCTCGCAAGCGCGGGCCGTGGCCCCTCTCACGACGACAGGGTGGCGAGCATCAAAGCGATGGCGATGGCCATCAGCACGAGGCCGGCCACCAGCGTCACAGGCTGCCTTGGCATGACCTGGCCTCCGGCTTTGCCAAGCAATCGGACGCGTTCAGCTGGTGGCCAAGGCGAGGCCGAGGATGAAGCTGGAAATGGCGACAGCCATAAGGAATTCGCGCATGTGAAATCTCCCCATCAGGACGGGGAGATTGTGCGACCCATACGCACCCGCGAATTGATCTGGATCAGCGGCAGATCCAATTTCTACGACGACATGCGCTTGGGCCAGTAGGAGGGCAGCGTCGAGCCGTCGCGATTGCCCCAGCCATCCTTGGAGGCTTCGTCGAAGATAGCGAGCGTCCGCTCGGTGACGGGCAGGCTGGCACCCAGCACCTTTGCCTCGGCGATCATGGTGCGCAGGTCCTTGCGGATTGAATCGATGTCGAAGGCCGTGGCAATGCCCGGGCCGCCGGCGAGCGCCTCGGCAACAGCCGGCCCGCGCGTCTTGAGGACGTTTGGGGCGCCCGAGGTATCGGCGAACAGCTCCATCAGCCATTTGGGATCGGCGCCCAGGTGACGGCAAAGCACGTAGGCCTCGCCCAGCGCTTGATAGGCAACCATGAGCGGCAGGTTGATCGCGAGCTTCATGCTGGCGCCGGCACCGACCGGCCCGACGTGTTCGACGCGCCGGCACAGCTGGTCGAGGATGGAGCGGGCGCGTGCGACATCGGCCGCGTTGCCGCCGGCCAGCCCCAGCAGCTTGCCTTGACGGGCCGGGCCCGTCGTGCCGCCCACCGGACACTCGAGGAAGGCGGCGCCCTTGGCGCGGACCTTGGTCGCGAGCGCCGCG
>Ga0075418_10004311_pt1 | contig 16219 bp, 12 predicted proteins | sample SoiMetdeltSBSDD2_FD_81776 | JGI IMG/M metagenome (GOLD analysis project Ga0075418, IMG submission 81776) | Bulk soil microbial communities from a Populus tree surrounding site in Tennessee, USA - Soil MetaG P. deltoides SBSDD2 | ecosystem: Environmental > Terrestrial > Soil > Tree plantation...
CGAGGGCGACGTCCAGCACTGGTGGCACCCGCCCGGCGGTCAGGGCGTCCGAACCCGCATCTCCGATGACCTGCTCTGGCTCCCGTATGTCGTGAGCCGGTACGTGGAGGTCACGGGCGATGGGCGGGTCCTCGACGAGATCGTTCCTTTCCTCGAGGGACCGACACTCGCCGTCGGACAGGCCGAGTCGTACTTCGAGCCCCGCCTCTCCGAGGACCGAGCCACGCTGTTCGAACATTGCGCGCGCGCCCTCGACGTCAGCCTGACGGCCGGACCGCACGGCCTGCCGCTCATGGGGACAGGCGACTGGAACGATGGGATGAACGAAGTCGGCGCCGACGGGAAGGGAGAGAGCGTCTGGCTCGGGTGGTTCCTTTACGCGGTGTTGTCCGCATGGGCGGAGCTGGCCGACGAGCGCGGCGAGGCCAAGCGCGCCGAGCGATGGCGTCGGTATCTGGGCGCGCTGCGGGACTCGCTCGAGCGCGAGGCCTGGGACGGCGACTGGTATCGACGCGCGTACTTCGATGATGGAACGCCGCTCGGCTCCGCCGTGAATGACGCATGCCGGATCGATTCGATCGCGCAGTCCTGGAGCGTGATCTCGGGCGCAGCGGAACCGTCACGTCAGGCGCGCGCGATGGCGGCGGTCGACACGTATCTCGTGCGTCGCCTCGAGCGCCTCGTCTTGCTCTTCACGCCCCCGTTCAATGACACGTCTCTTGAGCCGGGCTACATCAAGGGGTATCTGCCCGGCGTCCGAGAGAACGGGGGGCAGTACACGCATGGGGCCATCTGGTCGGCGATCGCATTCGCGACGCTCGGTGATGGAGACACGGCGGCCGAGCTTTTCGCAATGTTGAATCCAATCAACCACGCCAGCACCGAAGCGAGCGTCCAACGCTACAAGGTCGAACCCTACGTCGTCGCGGCGGACGTCTACGCCGGGCCGCCGCACGTCGGCCGTGGGGGCTGGACGTGGTACACGGGATCAGCAGGTTGGATGTACCGGGCCGGACTGGAATCGATCCTGGGGTTTCGGCTGCGCGGCGCGCGGCTCGTGGTCGATCCCTGTATCCCCCGTGCGTGGCCCGGCTTCGGACTCATGTTCCGCTATGGCTCCGCGCGTTATGACCTCACCGTGGAGAACCCACGGGGTGTGTCGCGGGGAGTGTCCTCAGTAGAGGTCGACGGCGTCGTCCTCACGGGCGATCTCAGGCTCGGGCTCGTCGATGACGGGAAAACGCATCGAGTTCGAATAGTTCTCGGCTGAGCCGTTCGTCGTTGCCTATGTGATTGTGATGATCTTGGAATCTGACCGAACCCAATTACACGGCGCGCCTTTGGAACATTGTCCGCGGAAAGCCGCCAGCATGGAAAGAGCGAAGGTGTGTGTGGTTGAAGGAGCACGGGCACGCCGGCCGGCGCGGGGATCAAACGCGTGACGGCTTCAGAAACAGGACGGCCAGAGGAGGCAACGTGAGCACGACCGAGTGCGGCTGTCCCTGCCACGGGGTAGGCTCGGCCCACGCCCCTCCCTCGTTCCCGAGATTGCTGCCGCCGTACTCGCCCGCGTCACTGTTGAGCAGCTCGAGGTAGTAGCCGGGCCACGGCACCCCGACCCGGTACAGGTAACGTGGCACCGGGGTCAAATTGCAGACAACGAGCACGGCCTCGTCGGCGTCGTGGGCTCGCCGCAGGAACGACACCACGCTCTGCTCCCAGTCGGCGCAGTCGATCCACGCGAACCCGGCCGGGTCGGCGTCGAGCTCGTGCAGCGCGCGCTCACGCCGATAGAGCCAGTTAAGATCGCGCACCAATCGCTGAAGCCCTCGGTGGTAGGGGCCCTCGCCGAGCAGATGCCAGTCGAGGCTCCGGTCGTGGTGCCACTCGCGCCGCTGCCCGATCTCGCTCCCCATGAAAAGGAGCTTTTTGCCAGGGTGCCCCCACATAAACGCGTAGAGCGCGCGAAGGTTAGCAAACTGCTGCCAGTCGTCGCCCGGCATCTTGGCGAGCAACGCGCCCTTGCCGTGCACGACCTCGTCGTGCGAGAGCGGCAGCACAAAGTTCTCCGTCCATGCGTACAGGAGACCGAAGGTCAGGCGGTGGTGGTAGTGCTTCCGGTGCACGGGATCCAGGCTCATGTAGTCGAGGACGTCGTGCATCCACCCCATGTTCCACTTGAACCCGAAACCCAGGCCGCCGAGGTACGTCGGGCGCGAGACCATCGGCCACGAGGTCGACTCCTCGGCGGCGACGACCACGCCGGAATGGGTGCCGTGGACGACCTCATTCATGCGCCTGAAGAAGGCGATGGCACCGAGATTCTCGCGCCCGCCGAACTGGTTCGGCACCCACTCTCCCGGCTTCCGCGAGTAGTCCAGGTAGAGGGCTGAGGCGACGGCGTCGACCCGCAGCCCGTCGGCGTGATAGCGATCGAGCCAGAAGAGCGCGCTGTCGAGCAGGAAGTTCGCGACCTCGTTGCGACCATAGTTGAAAATGAGCGTGCCCCAGTCGGGGTGCTCGCGCTGACGCGGGTCGGCGTGCTCGTAGAGGTGAGTGCCGTCGAAGTAGGCAAGCCCGTGCGGATCACGCGGGAAGTGCGCTGGCACCCAGTCGAGAATGACTCCGATGCCTCGCCGGTGGAGATAGTCCACGAAGGCCATGAAGTCTCGCGGGCGGCCGAAGCGACGCGAGGGGGCGAAATAGCCGATGGTCTGGTAGCCCCACGAGCCGTAGAACGGATGCTCCATGACGGGTAGGAGCTCGACGTGGGTGAAGCCCATCTCACCGACGTAGTCCGCGAGCTGCTCGGCCAGCTCGCGATAGTCGAGGAAGCGGTCGCCCTCCTTGAGGACGCGGCGCCACGAGCCGAGATGCACTTCGTAGATCGAGAGCGGCTCCCGGAGTACGTCGCACCGGGCGCGCGCGCCGCGCCAGGCCTCGTCGCCCCACCGAAACTCGTCGAGGTTGGCCACGACTGAAGCCGTACGCGGCATCTCCGCCTCGAAGGCGAACGCATAGGGATCCGACTTCAGCGCGAGCGGCTCTGCGGAGTGCCCACGGATCTCGAACTTGTAGCGCTCGCCCTCGCCCAGCCCTGGCACGAAGATCTCCCAGATGCCATTACCGGGATGAAGACGCATGGGATGGCTCCGGCCGTCCCAGCCGTTGAAGTCGCCCACCACGCTCACCCGCCGCGCGCTCGGCGCCCACACCGAGAAGGCGACACCGGCCACGCCGTCGAGTACGACACGGTGCGCGCCAAGCTTCTCGTGGACGCGGTAGTGCGTGCCCTGGGCCAGGAGGTGACGGTCGAAGTCGCTCAGCAGCGACGGGAATCGGTAGGGGTCGTCGATCTCGGTGACGTGGCCGTCACGCGTGACCTCGAGCCGATAGGCGAACGGCTCATGCCGGTCGGGCAGCACTGTCTCGAAGAGCCCCGCGGGGTGCAGTCGCTCCATCGGGGTCGGGGACGCGCCAGCGGGCAGGACGCGGACGGCGGCGGCCCCGGGCATCATCGCGCGCACGGCCACGGCCGCGCCAAGCGGCGTTTGCACACGGTGTGGACCGAGTACGGCGAAGGGGTCGCCGTGCTCGCCTTCCACGAGCGCGCGGATCGCGTCCGTGTCGAGCGTCATGCGTGCCGACGAACAGTCGGCGCCGTATCCACGCTATGATTCTACGGGGCGGCTCCGCCCGACGCACGAGAAGCCGACTCGCAGCTGGACGAGTTGGTGAACGGCGGCCACTTCGTCGGCAGCGCCACGGTCGTGGCCGGGATCTCAGGAATCGGCAAGAGTCTCATGGGTCTTCAGTACCTCGCTGAAGCCGGTGGCCGGCGCGGCGAGTGCAGGCTCGTGAACTTTGCTCTTCATCACACGTTGCACCATTTTCCGAGCGCGCTCTTTATCGCAAAGCCTGATACCTAAGTAGACAACATACCCACATGCCAGAAGGATGAGAAGAAAGACTTCGCCCTCCTCCTCTGTGTCCGATCCAGCCGCCACGGGTGCCAGCAGATCAAACAGGGAAGTTGGATGAGCCGGCCCAAAGATCAGGCGGTCGTCGCGGACGTAGAGCTCGACGCTCAGGTGGGTCGCGGCTCCGAGCTTCTCGAGGGCGCGTTTCCAGGCCGCATCGGGCTCGAACACCGGCTGGTCAAACGTCACACTTGAAGGACGGCGCTACGGGGCCTCGCCGGCCACTTGTGACGCGCGGCGTTCGGGCGCGCGAGAGAGGAGACCCAGGTAGCTGGCGAAGGGCACCACAGGGAGCGCGCCAGCGAGCGGCCGCGTTAGAACCTTCATGCCCTGGCCATTCACGATCTCGCACTCGTGGGTCGTTCGGCTCGTCGGCATCGCCCGCATCTTGGCGACCGTGAGCGCGTGCCGGAAAGTATCGCCGAGCTCGACCCAGTTCATCAGGATGATGTTGTCCACCAGCGAGCTGACCTTGAACTCCCCCATCATCGACGACATGCCGAGCATTTCGGGGTTCTCGTGGTTGTAGACCGCGGTGATCTGGTGCTCCTTCATCAGCGCGACGATGGCATGGAAGAAGTCGCGAAAACTCCGCTCGGTGGCGCCCAGGCTCGACCCGTAGGTCGACAGGCTGTCAATCACCGCGCGCTGGGGCTTGAAGCGCTCGACGATCGCCTCGATCTGGGCGAAGTGCCGGTCGATCTCGAACTCTTGTGGCGGCTCGTACCACAGATGCACCAGGCCCTTATCGATAGCCGACTGGAGATCGATCCCGATGCTCTGGGCGTTACGGAGGACCTGGGCCGGCGGCTCGTCCAGGGTGATCATGAGGCTGCGCTCGCCGCGCCGGGCTCCTTCGGCGATGTACTGTAGGGCCATGACGCTCTTCCCCGCGCCTGAGATGCCGACGACGAGCGTCGCGCTCGCCACGAAATACCCGCCGTTCACGAGCTCGTCGAGGCCGGGGATGCCCGTCGCGACTCGGGAGGTTGCGTCGAACGCGGCACCCACTTCGCGTTGCAGGCTTCGGGGTGCCTGGACCCGACGATAGGCCTCGAGCCCCTGACCGTTGACGATCCGGAACGAGTGACGGCCCAGAGCGTACTCGTGGCCGCGCGACTTCACGACCTCGAGTGACCGCAGCACCGCGCGCTGAACCGGCTCGATGCTGAGCTTCAGGATGGTGTCGGCGACAAACTCCTCGGGCGCTCGCGCGGCCGGGTCGGCAAACGTCGACTCCAGCGCCAGCATCGCGGTCAGGTTCTCGCGGTGCAGCCCCTCGGCAAGGAGATGAAACGCCTCGCGTGGCTCCCCGCCATTGGGCTCGCCGAGGCGGACGAGACCGTCGACGAAGAGCCGGCGCGCGCCAATCTCTGCGGCCTCTGCGAGGAGCACGCTGTCGGCTTGCAGCAGTTCCTGCTGAAAGACCTGCCGCGTCGTGAAGACGATCTTCAGTCGGCGGTCACGCTCGAGTTCGCGCAAGTCCCAGCCGAAGAGCGCCGCGTCGCGAATGAGTTTGTCCGGGGCGACTTCAAACAGGACGATCACTCCCGGCTCGTCGAACTCGCGGGCGCCGCGATACACGAACTCCACCCCCAGCGTCGTTTTTCCCGTTCCCGCCGTGCCCGTCACCAGGATGATGTTCCCCCGCGGAATGCCGCCGAAGAGAACGTTGTCGAGCCCCTTGATTCCTGTCTTCACCAGGTCTGGTTCAGGCATAGGGAACCTCTAACCTCCGGGGGACACGTCGAGCGTTCGCGAAAGGTCCAGGCTCTTATAACCCGACGACGCTGACGATTGCCGCTGTTTGAGAACGTGGATAACCGCCAGGCGACCTTCTCGTGTATCAGCGAACCGCAGCAGCGACGAGAGCCACCCACCGAGAGCGTTAAGCGGCTCGAGAACATAGAGCCGCGCAGGATGGGTCGAGTCCTTGGGCCGTTGCAGGAGCCCGGCGGTGATCAGGGTCTCGAGCGATTGCGTGACTTGCGGAAGGTCATACCCAACGTACACGGCCAGACGCTCACTGATGAGAAAGGCCCGCGGGTGACGATAGAAGAACAGCAGCAGATCGAGATCGCATGGGTGCCTCACGCACCCGATACGGTCCAGGAGATTTGCGATTCGCTTAGGCGTCATGCGCTTGGGCTTCATGGAGATGCCTGTTAATATGCTCGCCCTCCCCCGGAGGGCAAGGCGGCGCCTCTAGCCTTTCGCGAGCTTCTCGACGTCCGTCTTCGACAACGTCTGCAACCGCGACAAAAGGGTTTTCACCTTCCGCTCAGACGTGCGATCGGCCAGGATGAACTTCTTCGACTTCGTCCTGACGATGCAGGCCATCCAGTCGTCCAGGTTCGGCGTACCTCGCCAGGCAATGGTGAGCCCGCTGCGCCGCATACGACGGCGCCCTTCTACTTTTGCCAGCGGCCTCCGGCTCGCTTCGACGGTTCGGTCCTCACGTGAGGAGGCTTCATCGCCTCCTGGACATTTGCGGCCCAAGACGCCAACCAAGACAACTTAGAAACGATGTGCGTTGGCATGTCAATGGGGTCGTTCGGCCGCATCAAATGCGGGTACGGGCAACTTGAGGCCCGCACGCCCCGCCGAAAATGAGTCAATTCTTCGGATCGGGCTCGCAGTGGGCGAACAGATTGTCGCTTTTTGGGTGTGATACCCGCAGAGCCGCATCAGGCCGTGCGATCGGACGTCTGTGGATAACTGTGCACATGTGTTACTCAGAGAGGTCGCCGCGAAGCCGTCAAAGGCCCGTCGCCAACGAACTCGCTGCGTTAGAACAGCCAGGTGGTCACCGTCCGGTTCCTGTATTGGCAAGTCCAATCGTCGCTGGCCGTGGTCGTCATCGCCGCCATCGTGTCTGGCGTGCTGATCGCCGCGCTGTTCTAGTCGGCGAGGCGTATGTGGCACTGGCCAATATCGCTCCCCGACGGCGTCATCTAGGTTCGAGATGCTTGCGGTGCGCCGCCTGCCGAGGAGGAAACGTCAGTTCGCCTGCAAGTGTGTCAGGGGATGAGGAAGGTGATGGCCGACCTCGATGTTGCCGGAGGCATGTCCGTAACTCAGCGTCATCGCAGATCGATCCAATAGACCTCCGGCACCGTGTAGCATTCTGCGTTGCGGGCCCGCGCGACCATGATCACGCCTGGACTCGTCTCGCGGCATGCACGACGGCCCCGCTGCCTGTGACCTGAAACGTTCGGAGCGCGATCGTCTCCGCGACGGATGCCCGTGGTTAATTCCCCGTGGTTCCGAGGGCGCGCTCGCCGCCGGCCCGCGCGGCGGCGCGTCGGCGGCCGCGAGGACCTGACGCGACCGCGCCCGCGAGACCGCGCGGCACGAAGATGACGAACAGCATGAGGATAAGGCCGACGACGATGAGGTTGTAGACCACGCCGACGAAGCGCAGCGCCTCATTGAGCCCATAGAGGAGCAGGGCGCCGGCGACGGGCCCCCAGATCGTACCCAGCCCGCCGAACACCGCCATGCCGATGGCCAGCGACGTCGTCCCCACCGCGCCCACCGTGGGGCTGACGAGGACGATGTAATAGGCGTAGAGCGTGCCGGCGAGCCCGGCGAACCCGGCGCTCAGGCCGAATGCGAGAAGCTTGTAGGCCGTGGTGTGAATACCGAGGGTCGCGGCCAACACCTCGTCCTCGCGGATGGCACGAAACGCCTTGGCGGCCGGGGTGTGCTCGCACGTCTTCACCATGACGGCAATGGACGCGGCGACGATGGCGAGCACGACCCAGTACGCTGCGCGCCGGTGCGCGAGCGGCTCCACGGGGAGCCCCGGGAAAGTTCGATAGTCGTAGATTCCGAACGGCCCACCGGTGAGGCTCATCCAGTTCTGCGCCGTGAGCCGGATGATCTCCGCGAAGCCCAGGGTGACCAGGGCAAGGTAGTGACCGCGCAGGCGCAGCGCTGGAAAACCGACCGCCAGGCCGATGAGCCCCGCGACGAGCGTGCCCACGACGAGCCCGGCCCACGGTGAGACGCCGGCGTGCTTGGTGACGGTTGCCGCGGCATACGCTCCCACCAAGAAGAAGCCGGCGTGGCCGAACGAGATCTGTCCGGAGTACCCGCTGAGCAGATCCCAGCTCGCCGCGAGGAGCGCCCAGATCAGCGCCTGCGTCGCGATCGTGAGCACGAACGGATGCGGGACGATCAACGGCAGCGCGCCGGCAAGCATCACGGCTGCGGCGCCGAGCGCGAGCGCGCGTCGGGCCCGCGACATCAGCGCGCCACCGCGCGGCCCAGCAGGCCCTGTGGCCGCACGAGCAACACGCCGATCATCGCCGCGAAGGCGATCGCATTCTGCCACTGCGACGGGATCACCATCACCGCCAGGGACTCCACCACCCCGAGCGCGAGCGCGGCGATCAGTGCGCCGACGAGGTTGCCCATGCCGCCCACGATGGTGATCGCGAACGCCTTGACCGTCAGCGGAAACCCGACGGCCGGGTACACGTTGAAGAGCGGAGCCATCAGCGCGCCCGACGCGCCCGCCAGCGCCACGCCGAGCGCCAGTGTGAGACCGAACACCCGCCCGAGCACGATGCCGACGGACTGCGCGGCGTCGGGGTCCTGCGCGACGGCCCGCACGGCGAGCCCGTAGCGGTGCAGCTTGAGGAACGCGAAGAGCCCGCCCAGCAGCATGGCCGCGGTCGCGAGCACGAGCAGCCGCTGGTAACTCACTGAAGTGAACGGCAGATCGAGGATCCCGCGCACATGAGGCGGTATTTGGAGGTACTCGCCGCCGGCGAGCGCGAGCAGGCCGTTCTGCATGAACGTCGACAGCCCGAGCGTGAGCACGAGATAGAGCGGGCCAAATGGGCGGCGTCCCAGGCGGCGCCGAAGCGGCGCCAGCAGCAGAGGATAGACGGCGAGCCCGAGGACGAATGTTCCGGCGGTGGCGGCCGCGATGCCCAGCGCCGGGCCCAAGTGCATGAGCACCACGGACGCGAAGACGAGATAGCCGCCCACGGCGAAGAACTCGCCGTGCGCCACGTTGATGACATCGAGCACGCCGAAGATCAGGCTGATGCCGACCGCGATCAACGCGTAGAGCCCGCCGAGCACGATGCCCTGCACGACGAAGTCCGCGACGGACTCCCACACCTTACGCGTCGCCGAGGTAGAGCCGCCGGATCTGCGCGCTCTCGCGCAGATCCGCGGGCGCGCCGTCGAACGCGTTCTGCCCGAGGTCGAGCACGAAGACGTGATGGGCCGCGGCGAGGATCATCTCCACGTTCTGCTCGGCGATGAGGAGGGCGATCCCGGATCGGTTCAGGGCGAGGATGGTGTCGTAGACGCGGTCGATGAAGCGCGGCGCCAGCGCGGCCGTCGGCTCGTCCAGCAACATCAGGTGCGGGCGGACCATGAGCGCGCGCGCCACGGCCAGGATGCGTTGCTCGCCGCCGCTGAGACTGCCCGCCATCTGGCGCCGGCGCTCGTAGAGGAGGGGAAAGCGCGTGTACAGTTCCTCGAGCGCCTCGCGGCGCCGGCGCGCGCTCTCGAGGGTGAAACCGCCGAGGCCGAGATTTTCGTGGACGGTCATCTCCGGGAAGAGCCCGCCCGTCTGCGCCAGGTAGCTCATACCGAGCGCGAGGATCTGGTCGGGCCGGCGGCCGACCAGGTCGTGCCCGTCGAACTCTACGCGCCCAGCGCGCGCCCGAAGGTAGCCGAAGACCGTCTTCAGCAGCGTCGATTTGCCCGCGCCGTTGGGGCCGATGAGCCCCACGATCTGGCCGGGCGCAACGCGGATCGACGCGCCCTGGAGGATCTCGAGATCACCATAGCCGGCGTGCAGCGCCTCGATGGCGAGACTCACGGAACGGCCCCCGCGCGGCGCGCACCGAGCAGCGCGTCCACCACACGCGCGTCCGCGCGGATGGCTGCCGGCGGGCCTTCGGCGATCTTCTCGCCGTGATCGAGCACGATGATCTTGTCGCAGAGCTGCATCACGAACGGCATGTTGTGCTCGATGATCAGGAACGTGCGGCCCTCGGCTCGGAGGCTCTGGACGATCTCGCCGATGCGACGACGGATCACCGGGTTCACGCCGGCCAGCGGCTCGTCGAGCATGAGGAACGCTGGCTCGACGAGCAGGTTCATGGCCAGCTCGAGGAGCCGCTGCTGGCCCACCGACAGCGTGCCCGCCGCGTGCTCGGACAGGTGCGCCAGCTCCATGCGCTCGAGCCAGCGGCCGCCGTCGGGCTCCCAGCCGGTGCGTGCGCGGCCCATGGCGGCGATGGCAAGGTTGTCGCGGACGGTGAGGTCGCGAAAGAGCCGCACGGATTGAAACGTCCGGCCGATGCCGCGCCGGGCGATCTGCCACGGGGGCAGGCCGTCGATCCGCTCGTCGTTGTAGAACACAGCGCCCGCGTCCGGGCGCAGCAGGCTCATGATGAGGTTGAAGATGGTGGTCTTGCCCGAGCCGTTCGGGCCGATGAGCCCGACGGCCGTGCCCGGCGCCACCTCGAAGGAGCACTCGTGGACGGCGCGCAGGCCGCCGAACGCCTTACCGAGCCCGGCCAGCCTCAGAATTGGCCGCGCGCCCGTCATGGAGCGTTACTTCTTCTCCCAGGCGTAGGGCGGGACCGTGACGTACTTCGTGCCCTCACGCGCGGCCAGCGTCGGCGGATAGATCGGCACTTTTTTCCCGTTCTGCACCTGCACGATGACGGTCTCGATCGGCATGCGGTGGCCTTCGGCGAGCGGCTGGAACTTGCGCGTGCCCCAGGCCAGCGTGAACGTGCCGCTCTCGATCTGCGCGGCGACCTTGTCCACGTCGAGGCTGCCCGCGCGCACGAGCCCCTCGATGGCGACCACAGCGGCGTCGTGCGCCTGCACCGCGAAGTTCGTGGCGTCCACGCCGGTCTTCTTCTTGTACGCGGCCAGCGTCGGCTCCGACAACTCGGTGTAGCGGGCGGGCCACCAGCGGTTGTTGATGAGGCTGCCCTCCATCAGCGCGCGGTGCTTGTCGATGAAGTCCTGCGCGCTCACGGTGGCGCCCATGTGGGCGACGAGCGCCGGCACCCGCAGCTCCGCCCACTGGTTGTAGAGCACCGGCGCGCTCGAGCCATAGATCTCGCCGATGATCACCTGCGCGCCGGCGCGCTTGATCTTGGTGAGCTGCGGAGTGAGGTCCGTGACTCCGCGCTCGACGAAGTCGTCGGTCACGATCTCGACGCCGCGCGCGTTCGCGCCGAGCCATTCGCGGCTGACCCGAGAGAAGTCACGCCCGCCATCGGTGTTCTCGTTGAGGAGCGCGACCTTCTGGGGCTTCACCGAGGCCGCCACCGCCGCCGCCATGGAGACGGCCATGTCGCGCGCGGTCGGGCTGAGCTGGAAGACGTACTGCATCTTCTGCTGGGCGATCTTGTCCCCGATCTTCATCGAGGCGGCGCAGCAGTCCACGATGGGAATGGCGTGCTTCTGAAATTCGTCCATGACGCGGATGAAGACGTCGCTGCTGATGAAGCCGATGCCGATGTGGATCTTGTCCACGGTGAGCGCCCGGGTCACGACGTTGAGGCCGGTGTCGCCCTTGCCCTCGTCGTCGTACCAGGTCAGCCGGATCCGGTAGGGCTTGCCGGCGATCCGGAGGCCCTGCTGGTTGGCGCGCTCGATCGCCACCTCGGCGCCGTTCTTCATCTGGGCGCCGATGTCTGCGCTGATGCCGGTGATGGGCGCGAAGCCACCCATCCGGATCTCGCCGACGTCTTGAGCGCCACTCTCGCGCCACGCCAGGGCGGCGCCGAGCAGGGCGACGGTCAGCAGTGCGAGGCCGATTGGAGTGGTGTGTCGCCGCATGCGCGTATCCTCCTGTTTATCCGCGGATGGCGCCGGCGCCGCGGCGTCAGCGCGCGATCATGGGCAGCGGTGCCGCGCCTCGCGCCGCGCGCAGTGCTGCGCGCCGTTGCCGGGTGGCCTCTTCGTCGATGCGCCAGGCCGCCGTGTCGATGATGACTCCGTAGTCGTCGCGCGCGGAGGCGAGGCTCACGAACTCGTTGCGCACGTCGCGCAGCACACGCGAGGGCTCGCGCTCGAGCGGATCGCCCCAGCCGCCGGCCCCCGGCATCTCGTGGCGGAAGACGTCGCCACGCTTGATCGTCATCGTGAGCTTCGCCTCCAGCAGGCGGTTTTCCGTCTCCGGGTTGAGGAAGTTCTGCGACGGCCGGCCCGGACAGCCGCCGTAGAGCCCGAACGGACGGAACACGCGCCGGTCTGAGCGGACCTGGAGCACGCCCTCCGACTCCAGGAACCGGTGATCGCGACGCAGACTCATGCCCCCGCGGAAGCGGCCGGGGCCGCCCGCGTCCTGGATGAACTCGAAGGCGAGGATCTCGAGCGGGTGCTCCAGCTCGCAGACCTCCACCGGATAGGCCGACATGTTGGCGAACATCGCCGCGTTGCCATCGACGCCGTCGGTCCAGGGCCGGCCGCCCCAGGCCGAGCAGAGGAAGTCGACGAAGATGAACGGCGTGTGGTCGGCGTGATAGCCACCCAGCGAGATCCCGGTGTTGCCGCCGTCGGAGCCCGCGTAGACGCGATCCGGCAGCATCATCGCCAGCGCGCCGAAGCAGCAATCGGTCATGCGACTGCCCGTGAGGCCGCGCGCCGCGACGGCGGCGGGCAGCACCGCGTTGGCGATGGTGCCGGGCGGCGCGATCACGCGGATGGCGCGGAAGAAGCCCTCGTTGTTGATGATGTCGGGCGGCAGCACCGACTTCACGGCGGTGTAGGTGGCTGCCTTGGTGAACGACAGCGTGTTGTTGATGGCGCCCTTGACCTGGGGTGACGAGCCCGTCCAGTCGGCGACGAGCGTGTCGCCCTCGCGAAAGAGCCGCACCTTGAGCGGGATCGGCCGCCCGAGGTCGACGCCGTCGTCATCGATCCAGTCCTCGAAGCCGAAGATGCCCTCGGGCAGCTCACGGATGGCGGCCCGGGTCAGGCGCTCGCTGTACTCGATCAGCTCCTGCATGTAGAGGCGCACCGTCTCCGCTCCGTGCCGACGCACGAGGCTCAAGAACGCCTGCTCGGCGATGTGGCAGGCGGCCAGCTGCGCGCGCAGGTCGCCGAAGACGCGGGTCGGGACGCGGACGTTCTTCTCCACGAGGCGATGGAAGGTCTCGTCGGGCCGGCCGGCCTCGTAGATCCGCAACGGCGGCAGCCGCAAGCCTTCCTGGTAGATCTCCGTGGAGTCCGAGGCGTTGGAGCCCGCGACGCGCCCGCCCACGTCGGTGTGGTGGCAGACGGTCGCCGCGAAGGCCACGCGCTCGCCCTCGTGATAGATCGGCTTGAGCACGAAGATGTCGGGCAGGTGCATGCCGCCCTCGAACGGATCGTTCAGGCAGAAGATGTCGCCCGGCCCCATGCGATCGCCGTAGCGCGCGAGGACCGCGGCGAGCGCCTCGGGGAACGAGCCCAGGTGCGCGGGGACGGTGAGCCCCATCGCGACCACGCGACCCTGGCCGTCGCAGAACGCCGTCGAGTAGTCCATGGCGTCCTTGAGGACGCCGGAGTAGGCCGTGCGGAAGATGGTCAGCGCCATCTCGTCGGCGATCGACACCAGCGTGTTCTTGAACAGCTCGAGCGCGATCGGGTCGCGCGCCGCGGTCATAGCTGACTCCCGCGTCCGCCGCCGAGCGTGAGCACGATGTTGCCGAGGTGGTCCAGGGCGGCCTCGGCCTCGGGCGGCACCAGGCACGTCGCGTCGTATTCCTCGACGATGCACGGGCCTCGTCGCGGCGTGGCGAGGTCAGGCCGTCGCAGCACCGGTGTGTCGAGCCACCCCACCTCGGGGCCGAAGTACGCGCGCCGCGCCGTCAACGGATCGCCCGTCCGGTCGATGCGCACGCGGTCCGGCACGCGGCTTCGCTCCGGAATGCCGTCCGCGACGACGCGCAGGCTCACCAGCTCGACCGGCTCGGCCGGCCCCGCGCGATGTCCGTACGTGCGCTCGTGCTCGCGCCCGAAGCTCTCCTCCAGCGCGGCGAGCACGCGCGCGTCGATGCGCGCCGCGTCCACGGGGATGGTGAGCTCGAACGACTGGCCGTGATAGCGCAGGTCCGCCCACCGCCGGATCCGCGCGGCCGCGCCCGTGAAGCCCTCGGCGGCGAGCTGATTCCGCGCCTCGGCCTCCATGTCCCGCCACAGATGATCGAGCGCGTCCAGGTCGACGTCGCGCGTGCGGCGGCGGTACGTCCGCACGTAGTGGTGCTGGACGTCGGAGTACAGGAGCCCGAACGACGAGAACAGCCCCGGCGCCAGCGGCACCACGACCTGACGCACCTCGAGCGCGCGCGCCATCGCCGCCGCGAAGAGCGGTCCATTGCCACCGAAGGCGAACAGCACGTACTCGCGCGGATCGCGTCCACGCTCGCTGGAGACGGCGCGGATGGCGCGGATCATGTTGGAGGCCGCAATGAGGTACGAGCCGTACGCCGCTTCGGCCACCGGGCGCCCGAGCGGCGCCGCGATGCGCTCCGCGAAGACGGCCTGCGAGCGCTCGGCGTTGAGCTTGACCGCGCCGCCGCAGAGGTACGCGGGGTTCAGGTAACCGAGCAGGATGTTGGCGTCGGTGAGCGTCGGCTCGGTGCCTCCGAGGTCGTAGCCGACGGGCCCCGGCGAGGCGCCCGCGCTCCGCGGCCCGACACGCAGCGAGCCCGCCGGATCGATCCACACGATCGAGCCGCCGCCGGCGCCGACCTCGGCGAGATCGATCGCCGGCACGCGCAAGAGATAGCCCGCGCCGGTGAGCAGCCGGGCGCCGACGAGGATGCCGCCGCCGACCTCGATCTCACCGCTGCGGCTGACCTCGCCGTTCTCGATGATGGAGGCCTTGGCGGTCGTGCCCCCCATGTCGAACGTGAGCACCTTCGAGAGGCCCATTCGACGGGCGAGAGCCCGGGAGCCGACGACGCCCGCCGCCGGGCCCGACTCGATGATGTGCATCGGCATGCGCGCGGCGGCCTCGGCACTCATCAGGCCGCCGTTGGATTGCATGATCATGAGCGGCGCGCGCGCTTCGACCTCTGCGAGGCCGTCGCGCAGCGTCGCCAGATAGCGCTGCACGATCGGCATCACGTACGCGTTGATGACGGTGGTCGAGGTGCGCTCGTACTCCTTGATCTCCGGCAGAACGTCGGAGCTGATGCAACAGGGCAGATCGGGCGCCCGCCGGCGGACGATGTCTTGGATCACGCGCTCGTGGATGGGGTTGGCGTAGGCGTTGAGCAGGCAGACGGCGAGGGCCTCGATTCCCTCGGCGAGCAACCGATCGAGCTGGTGCTCGACGTCGGCCGGGTCCACCGCGCGCACGACTTCGCCACGTCCGCTGACGCGCTCGTCCACCTCGCGGCGCAGGTAGCGCTCGACGAGCGGCGCCGGTTTTTCCCAGGCGAGGTCGTACAGGCGCGGCATGCGCAGGCGGCGGATCTCGAGTACGTCGCGAAAGCCCTTGGTGGTGAGCAGCCCGGTCCGGGCGCCCTTCAACTCGAGGATGGCATTCGAGCCCACAGTCGTGCCGTGCAGGATTTCGGCGACGTCGGGGCCGCCCAGTCCCGTCTCTCGAAACACCTCGCGCAGGCCCTCCACGATGGCGCGCGCGTAGTCGTCAACGCTGGAGGAGACCTTCTTGGTGTGGATTCCGCCATCGGCGTCGAGGAAGACGATGTCGGTGAAGGTGCCGCCGATGTCGACACCGACACGGAATCTGGCGCCGCCCACCGTGGTCATCGCGTCTTTCCCCGGCCTGTGATGGGCCAGACGATCTCCAGGCGGCCGTCCCGCACGCCGTGCAGCTCGTCGTGAAGGAAGACCGTGGCGTCCGAGTAGCCCACCACGAACTCCACCGTGTCGCCCACGCGGGGCACGCTCCGTGGACCCGCCAACTCGATGGTGGCGTGCTCGGCCGACAGCACGACGCTCCGGACGTCGCCGATCCCGAGGGGCGCGGGCGGCGCGGGATGTTGCGACATGCTCTTGAAGCCGGCGTTGCACACGATGCGCGTCGGGGTGGGGCGGCTGATCACGGTGGTGAGCACGGTGAGCGCGTATTCGTGCTCCACGCCGAAGTCGTGGCGATAATGCACGTCGCCCCAGATGCCGCCGCCGGCCTGGATCTCCGTCACTCCGGGCAGCGTCGCGGTGATCCAGTAGGTGCCCGTGCCCCCGCAGCTCACGATGTCGACGGGCAGGCCGGCCGCGCGACAGCG
>Ga0075418_10004312_pt1 | contig 16218 bp, 13 predicted proteins | sample SoiMetdeltSBSDD2_FD_81776 | JGI IMG/M metagenome (GOLD analysis project Ga0075418, IMG submission 81776) | Bulk soil microbial communities from a Populus tree surrounding site in Tennessee, USA - Soil MetaG P. deltoides SBSDD2 | ecosystem: Environmental > Terrestrial > Soil > Tree plantation...
GTATATCCGCACGCTCGCCGAGGACATCGGCGAGGCGCTCGGCTGCGGCGCGCATCTCGCCGGTCTGCGGCGTACGGGTTCGGGGCGTTTCCGCGTAGAAGACGCACGCGGCCTCGACGCTTTGGACGAGGATTGCGTGCTGCCGTTACCCGCGCTTGTGGAGGGTCTGGCGCGCGTAGAACTGACCGGGGCACAGGAGGTGCGCCTGCGCCAAGGGCAGGCATTGCAAATCAGTGGCCTGCACATCGGCCTGTACGCCGTGGTGCGGTCCGACGGCGGCGTGATCGGGCTGGCCGAAGCCGATGCGCACGGCACTCTCAAGCCGCTGCGGCTCACCCAAGGGGCTGAAAAACATTTAAAATCCGCGCCTCAAACGAAGAGAGAGAGTTGAGATGGCATTGCAGGTGGTGCAGAAAGAGCAAGTGGTCAAGCAGTACCAGCGTTCCGGCAAGGATACGGGCTCGCCCGAGGTGCAGATCGCGCTCCTCACCGAGCGCATCAACGGCCTTACCGAGCATTTCAAGACGCACGTCAAGGACTTCCATTCGCGACGCGGGCTGCTCAAGCTCGTCAGCCAGCGCCGCAAGCTCCTCGATTACCTGAAGCGCAAGGACGCGGACAAGTACCGCGACCTCATCGAGCGGCTGAGCCTCCGCAAATAGACCCTCGTCGTATGCCGTCAGGCCAGGCGCCTCATCGAGCCATGAGCGCTCGATGAGCGCTTTTTGCTTTCAAGGATCCCCGTGAACCCCATCAAGAAAAGCTTTTCCTACGGAGCCCATCAGGTCACTTTCGAGACCGGCGAGATCGCGCGCCAGGCGCACGGCTCGGTCGTGTGCTCGATGGACGATACCGTCGTCCTCGCCACGGTCGTCGGCGCGAAGGAGCCGCGCGTCGGGCAGGACTGGTTCCCGCTCACCGTCGACTATGTCGAGAAGACCTATGCCGCCGGCAAGATTCCGGGCGGCTTCTTCAAGCGCGAGGGCCGGCCCTCGGAGAAAGAGACGCTCACATCGCGGCTCATCGATCGGCCCATCCGCCCGCTCTTTCCCGATGGCTTCCTGAATGAGGTGCAGGTCGTTGCTACCGTGCTCTCGCTCAACCCCGAGATCGACTCCGACATTCCGGCGATGCTGGCCGTGTCGGCCGCACTGACGCTTTCGGGCATCCCCTGGAACGGGCCGATTGGCGCGTGCCGCGTCGGTCATGTGAACGGCGAATACGTCCTCAATCCGACGGCAACGCAGCTCAAGGAATCGAAGCTCAACCTGGTGGTCGCCGGCACGGAGCAGGGCGTGATGATGGTGGAGTCCGAAGCGCTCGAGCTTGCCGAAGACACGATGCTCGGCGGGGTGGTCTACGGGCACGAGCAGATGCAGGCCGCGATCCAGGCGATCCACGAGCTTGCCGAGCAAGCCGGCAAGCCGGCCTGGGAATGGCAGCCGGCGCCGAAAGACGACGCGCTCATCGCGCGCGTCGCCGAGATGGTCGAGCAGGACTTCCGCGCGGCTTTCGCCCTCAAGCAGAAGCAGGCGCGCAACCAGCGCCTGGGCGAGATCCGCAAGGCCGCGCTGGAAAAGCTCGCGGCCGAGAACTCGGAGGTCAACCCGAATCTGGTGAAGGAAACCTTCTTCAACCTCGAGTCGAAGATCGTGCGCAGCCAGATCCTCGACGGCGAGCCGCGCATCGACGGGCGCGACACGCGCACCGTGCGTCCCATTACCGTAAGAGTCGGCGTCCTGCCACGCACGCATGGTTCCGCCTTGTTTACCAGGGGAGAAACCCAGGCGCTGGTCACGGTCACGCTGGGCACCGGGCGCGACGAGCAGATCATCGACGCGCTCTCGGGCGAGTATCGCGAGCGCTTCATGTTCCACTACAACATGCCGCCGTACGCCACCGGCGAGACCGGCCGCATGGGACCTTCGAAGCGCCGCGAGATCGGCCACGGCCGCCTCGCCAAGCGCGCGCTGGTCGGGCTGCTGCCGACGCAGGAAGAGTTCGGCTACTCGATCCGCGTGGTATCGGAAATCACCGAGTCGAACGGCTCCTCTTCCATGGCCTCCGTATGCGGCGGCAGCCTCGCGCTCATGGACGCCGGGGTGCCGGTCAAGGCGCACGTCGCCGGTATCGCCATGGGTCTCATCAAGGAAGGCAACCGCTTCGCGGTGCTTTCCGACATCCTCGGTGACGAGGACCACCTCGGCGACATGGACTTCAAGGTCGCGGGTACGGACAAAGGCGTGACGGCGTTGCAGATGGACCTGAAGATCGAGTCGATCAACAAGGGCATCATGAAGGTCGCGCTCGAGCAGGCGCGCGAGGCGCGCCTCTCGATCCTCGATATTATGAAGCGCGCGATCGAGGGTTCGCGTACCGAACTGTCCACCTACGCGCCGCGCATCATCAAGATCAAGATCAACCCGGACAAGATCCGCGACGTCATCGGCAAGGGCGGCGTCGTGATCCGCGGCATTCAGGAGGAGACCGGCACCACCATCGAGATCGAGGACGACGGCACGATCTCCATCGCCTGCGTCTCCGCCGAGGGCGGAGAGGCCGCGAAGAAGAAGATCCAGGAGCTCACCGCCGACGTCGAGGTCGGCAAGATCTACGAGGGACCGGTGCTGCGCCTGCTCGACTTCGGCGCGATCGTGCAGCTCCTACCCGGACGCGACGGCCTGCTGCACATCTCGCAGATCAGCCAGGAGCGCGTGAACGCCGTGTCCGATCACCTCAAGGAGGGCCAGGTGGTGAAGGTCAAGGTGATCGAGGCCGACGACAAGGGACGCGTGCGCCTCTCCATGAAGGCCGTGCAGGCCCAGGAGAAGGAGAAGCAGGAGAGCTAGACGACGGATCCGGAAATCGGGCTCTGACCCCGATTTCCGGTCTTACTTCGCGACCTGACGCTCGCGCAGCTCGTCGAGCGTCTTGCAGTCGATGCAGAGCGTCGCGGTCGGCCGCGCCTCGAGGCGCTTCAGCCCGATCTCGACGCCGCAGCTGTCGCAATACCCGTACTCGTTCGCGTCGATGCGCGCGATGGTCTCGTCGATTTTCTTGATGAGCTTGCGCTCGCGATCGCGGTTGCGCAGCTCCAAAGCCATGTCCGATTCCTGGCTCGCGCGGTCGTTCGGATCGGCGAACACCGTGGCCTCGTCCTGCATCGTGTGCACGGTGCGATCGATCTCCTGCGAGAGCTCGGCCTTGAGCGACTCGAGAATCTTGCGGAAATGCGAGCGCTGGCGGGCGTTCATGTACTCCTCGCCCTTCTTCGCGGCGTACGGCGTGAAACCTTTGCGGGATAGTTCTACGGCCATCTTTTTGACTCTAAAAAACGAAAGCGCTTTGTAACACCAAACACCCCCCCTCGCAAGCAACTTGCGTTGCCCGGTGCATGCGCCGAGGGTATCATCGACGCCTTTTTCGGGGTGTGGCGCAGTCTGGTAGCGCGCTTGCTTTGGGAGCAAGATGTCGGAGGTTCAAATCCTCTCACCCCGACCAGGTTTGCGCGGTTTGCTAGGCTGGGCAACGACGACTGCCCGTAGCTCAACCGGATAGAGCACCAGCCTTCTAAGCTGGGGGTTGTGGGTTCGAGTCCCGCCGGGCAGGCCAGCGTTGGTTTAATTTGTGTCAGCGTTGTAGCGCTACGGTGACCGTAGCTCAAAGGTAGAGTCCCGGATTGTGATTCCGGTTGTTGTGGGTTCGAGTCCCATCGGTCACCCCAGTCCCGTTTTCCAGGCCGTGCGGCGCGCTGCGCTCGAGCAGATCGAGCGCAATGCGCGCGGCGTGCTTTCCTCCGAAGATCCCGAGTCCCTGCACCAGCTGCGCGTGGGAATGCGCCGCCTGCGCGCGGCGCTGCGCGCTTTCCGCCCGATTCTGCCGGAGAAGGAAGCGAAGCGCGTGCGCGACGCGCTGGGCGAGCTTTCGCCGACGCTCGGCCGCGCGCGCGACTGGGACGTGCTCCTCGAGCGGCTCAACGCCGCTCACGCCGCTGGGCAGCTCATCGCGCGTGCGCAACGCAAGCGCGCGAAGGCGCGGAAGAAAGCGCTGCGCGCGCTCGCCTCGAAGAAGTTCGCGCGCCTGTCGCAGACCGCGCTTGAGCCCGCGGCCACATCGCAGAGCCTCGCCGAGTTCGGCGCCGCGGCGCTGGAGCGCGCGCACCGCAAGCTGATGAAGGAGGCGCGCGGTGCGGACTGGAAAAATCCTGCCGAGCGTCATGCCGTGCGCATTCGCGTGAAGCGCTTGCGCTATAGCTGCGAGTTCTTCGCGCCGGCTTTTGCGAACGAGCAGATGATTTCAGAGCTGAAGGCGCTCCAGGAAATCCTCGGCGAGCTGAACGACATCGCGGTCGGCCGGCGTCTCGTCGGCTTCGACGCCGACGAAGCGCGGCTTCTCAATCGCCTCGAACTCGCCTGGGCGCGCTTTGCCCGGCGAGCGCCGTTTTGGCGAGTACAAACACTTCGGGGCGCAGCCAGGCGAATTCGATCGCGGGAAAGCGCCGCTCGAGCGCCTTCCGGTTCTCGCCGATCTCGCAGACCAGAAGCCCGCTCGACGTAAGGCGCTCGCGCGCGCCGGCGAGGACGCGCGCTACGAGCTCGAGCCCGTCGCGCCCACCCGCGAGCGCGAGGCTCGGCTCGTGCCGATACTCCGGCGGCAGCTTGCGCATCGCGCTCGCCGCGACATAGGGCGGGTTGCTGACGATCAGGTCGTATTGCCCGTCGATCTTCGCGAAGAGGTCCGAGCGCAGCAGGCGCACGCGCTTCTGCATGCGGTGGCGCGCCACGTTACGCGCGGCGAGCGCCAGTGCCGCCGCCGAAGTATCGCTCGCATCTACGCGCGCGTCGGGGAACGCACGGGCCGCGAGGATGGCGAGGCAGCCTGAACCCGTGCACAGATCGAGGACGCGACGCGGCTTTGCATTGAGGGTGGAGAAAAGAAAGGCGATGTGCGAGCGCGGGATGATGACGCGCCGGTCGACATGGAACGCAAGGCCGTCGAGCCACGCCTCCTTCAGAAGATAGGCCGTAGGCAGGCGCTCGCGAATGCGCCGCTCCACAAGAGCTGCGATGCGCGCGGCGTCGACCTCCTGGTCGAGGTTCGCATCGAAGGGAAGCTGGAGGCCGCGCAGCACGAGAAACGCCGCTTCGTCGCGCGCGTTGTCGGTGCCGTGGCCGTAATGCAGCTTGGCCCGCGAAAGCCGCTGGGCCGTCTCGCGGATGAGCTCCCGCAACTTCAAGGGAGGAGGGCGCGCAGCGTGTCCAGGTAAATGCGCGGCAGGAGCTCGAGCTGCGCGATCTCGATATGTTCGTCCAGGGTGTGGATGCTCGCGTTCACCGGGCCGAGCTCGATCACCTCGGGACAGATGTCGACGATGAAGCGGGCATCCGAGGTGCCGCCGGTGGTGGAAAGCTCGGCCGAGCGCCCGGTATGGCGTTTGGCTGCTTCCTGCACGGTCTTGGCGAGGCGGCCGTTCCTGCTCAGGAACGGCTTCGCGCCGAGCGTCCACTCGACGCGGTAATCGAGGCCATGCTTTTTCAGGATCGACTCGACTCGGGCTTTGAGCGAAGCGTCGAGGCTTTCGGTGGAGAAGCGGAAGTTGAAGTCCACTGTGACGCTGCCCGGGATGACGTTGCCGGCGCCGGTGCCGGCATGGATGTTCGATACCTGCCACGTCGTGGGCGGAAAGCTTTCGTTACCCTTGTCCCACTCGGTGCGTGCGAGCTCGGCAAGCGCCGGGGCGAGGAGGTGTACCGGATTCTTCGCAAGGTGCGGATAGGCGACGTGGCCCTGAATCCCCCGCACGGTGAGCTTTCCGGACAGCGAGCCGCGCCGGCCGTTCTTCAGCATGTCGCCCAGCCAGTCGACCGAAGTGGGCTCGCCCACGATGCAGTAGTCGATGAGCTCGTTGCGCGCTTTGAGCGCCTCGACGACCTTCACCGTGCCGTCGACCGAGGGCCCCTCTTCATCCGAAGTGATGAGAAGCGCAACGGAGCCCGAGTGATTCGGCCTCTCTTTCACGAACGCTTCGACCGCGACGACGAACGCCGCGATCGAGGACTTCATGTCGGCGGCACCGCGGCCGAAGAGCTTGCCATCGCGGATCGTCGGCACGAACGGGTCGGAGTGCCACTCGGAGAGCGGGCCGGTGGGCACGACGTCGGTGTGGCCGGCGAAGCAGACTACCGGATGCGTGCCGCCGCGGCGCGCCCAAAGGTTATCGACGTCTCCGAAGCGCATCGGCTCGCAGCGAAAGCCGAGCGGTTTCAGGCGCTCGGCGAGGACCTGCTGGCAGCCGCAGTCTTGCGGGGTCACCGAATTGCGCCCGATGAGCTCCTTCGCCAGTTCGAGCGCCGACAGTTCAGGCATTCACATCGAGCTTGAAGCTGCTGAGGGTATCGTCGGGCTTCGCCACGCCCTGCGGTATCGACTGGCCGGTGATCTCCCCGGCGGTCGCCTGGTTGATGAGCCAGAGCATGTTGGTCGCCGAGTCGGCGTTGGTGAGGGCCTCTTCCTGCGTGATCTTGCCGTCCATAAAGAGCTTGAAGAGCGCCTGCTCGAAGGTCTGCGATCCCGGCGACATGCTTTTCTCGAGCGCCTCCTTGATCTCGCCGATCTCGCCCTTCTCGATGAGCTCGGCGATGTGGCGCGTGTTGAGCAGAACCTCGACCGCCACGGCGCGCAAGCCCGTCTTCGTGCGCACCAGGCGCTGCGAAATGACCGCCGCCAGCGCCGCCGCCAGGTCAAGAAGCAGCGCGGGCCGGTTCTCGAGCGGATAGAAGTTGATGATGCGGTTCATCGCGTGGTAGCTGTTGTTGGCGTGCAGCGTGGCGAGCACGAGGTGACCGGACTGCGCATAGGCGAGGGCGGCCGACATGGTGGGCTTGTCGCGGATCTCGCCGATCATGATGCAATCGGGCGCCTGGCGCAGCGCGTTCTTCAGCGCGACGTCGAAGTCCTTGGCGTCGGTGCCGACCTCGCGCTGGTTCACGATCGACTTTTTGTTCTGGAAGATGAACTCGACCGGGTCCTCGAGCGTCATGATGTGGCCGGTCCTGCGCTCGTTGCGGTAGTCCAGCATGGCGGCAAGCGAGGTCGACTTGCCGCAGCCGGTGGCGCCGACCATGAGGATCAGGCCCCGCTTCTGCATGATGACGTCCTTCAGAACTTCCGGCACGCCGAGCGTGTCGAGCGGCGGAATGGTGCTCGGGATATAGCGCACCACGACGGCCGGCGAGCCTTTCTGGCGGAACGCGCTGATGCGAAACGTGCCAACGCCGGCAAGGGCAATCGCGGTGTTGAGCTCCATCTCGTCTTCAAATTCGCGGATCTGGCGCTCGTTCAGCACTTCGTAAAGAAGCTGCTGCACGGTGTCGGCGCTCATCGTGGTCTGGTTGACCGGCATGGCCACGCCGTTGATCTTCATATTGATCGGCGCGCCCACCGAGATGAAGATGTCCGACGCCTTCTTCTCGGCCATGATCGTGAAGAGCTTCTTCATTGCAGACATCTTCAATCCCCCCGCAACAGATCGTTCAGGCTGGTCTTCGCGCGCGTCTTGGCATCGACGGTCTTTACGATGACTGCACAGTAAAGGCTGTGGCTGCCGTCCGCAGAGGGCAAATTACCGGAAACCACCACCGACCCGGCCGGCACGCGGCCATAGAGGATGCGTCCGCTCGCCCGGTCGAGGATGCGCGTGCTTTGCCCGAGATACACGCCCATTGAGAGCACGCTGTTCTCTTCGATGATCACGCCTTCGACGACTTCCGAGCGCGCGCCGATGAAGCAGTTGTCCTCGATGATCACCGGATTCGCCTGTACCGGCTCGAGCACGCCGCCGATGCCGACGCCGCCGGAAAGGTGCACGTTCTTGCCGATCTGCGCGCAGGAGCCGACGGTGGCCCAGGTGTCGACCATCGTGCCTTCGTCGACGTAGGCGCCGATGTTCACGAAGGAGGGCATCAGCACCACGTTTCTTGCGACGTAGGCGCCGCGGCGCACGGCCGCGGGCGGGACGACGCGAAAGCCGCCGTTCGCGAAATCGAAGCGCTCGAACTTGGACAGCACCTTGTCGTAGTATTTTCCGTCCATCACGCGGTTGTCCTGCAGGCGGAACGAAAGCAGCACCGCCTTCTTCAGCCACTGGTGCGTGACCCACTCGGCCCCAATCTTTTCGGCGACGCGCAGCTTTCCGGAATCGAGCCCGGCGATCGCTTCCTCGACCGCGTCGCGCAGAGCTTGCGTCGGTTTCAGGTTGGCGCGCTCCTCCCACGCCGCTTCGATGACGTTTTTCGCGCTCATAGCTTCCTCAGGAGCTCGGCGATGCGCTCGGCCGCCGCGACGCATTGCGCGAGCGGCGCCACCAGCGCGATGCGCACGTGGTTCGACCCGGGGTTCCTGCCGTTCACCTCGCGTCCGAGATAGCTTCCCGGCAGCACCAGGACATTGTATTCATGGCGAAGGCGCCGCACGAATTCCGCGTCATCGATGGGCGTGCGCAGCCATACGTAAAAGCCGCCCTCGGGCCGCCTTGCCTTGAGGATGGGAAGCACCGCGTCGAACTTCTCGGCATACAGGCGCCGGTTCTCGCGCACGTGCGCCTCGTCGTTCCAGGCGGCGATCGAGGCCTTCTGCACGGCGATGCTCATCGCCGAGCCGTGGTAGGTGCGATAGAGTCGAAACGCCTTGAGGAGCGCGGCATCGCCGGCGACGAAGCCCGAGCGCATGCCGGGAGCGTTCGAGCGCTTGGACAGGCTCGAGAACACGACCAGGCGCTCGTAGCCTCGGCCGAGACGACGCGCCGCTTCGAGCGCGCCGAGCGGCGCGGCGTCGAAATAGATCTCGGAATAGCACTCGTCCGAAGCGATGACGAAACCATGCCGGTCCGAAAGCTCGAACAGGCGCTTCCAGGCGCCGAGGTCGAGCACCTCGCCGCTCGGGTTCGCCGGCGAGCAGACATAGACGAGGCGCACGCCATCCCAGGCCTCCGGCGTCCCATAGATCGGTGTCGCGCCTCCGAGGAGCGCCGCACCCTCATAGATCTGATAGAACGGGTTGGGGCAGACGACTTTCGCCTTCCCACCCGGGTCGAGCGCGGCCTGGGCAAAAGAAAAAAGCGCCTCGCGCGAGCCGTTGACGGGCAACACCTCCGTTGCCGGGTCCGTGGGCGGGATGTTATAGCGCCGCCCAAGCCAGGTTGCGATCGCCTCGCGCAGCTCCGGCGTCCCCGCGGTGAGCGGATAGCTCGCCAGGCCGTCGAGCGCGCTCGCCAGCGCATCTTTTACAAGCCGCGGCGTCGGGTGCTTCGGCTCGCCGACCGAGAGGTTGATTTCGGCGGGGGCTTCGCCGACGAGCGCGCGCAGGCGCTCGAATGGATAGGGCTTAAGTCGGGAGAGAAGCGGATTCACCCCGCCAACCCTTCTTGCGGTGCTCCGCGATCACGCTTGTGCAAATTCCGCCCCGCACGTTGAAGCGCGCCTCGAGGCGCATGTAGCGCGGCTTCGTCGCCCGCGCAAGATCGTCGAGGATGCGGTTCGTCACCGCTTCGTGAAAGGCGCCTTCGTCGCGGAAAGACCAGATGTAGAGCTTGAGAGATTTAAGCTCCACGCACCGTCGATCGGGAACGTAGTCGAGAATGAGCGTGGCGAAATCCGGCTGTCCGGTCTTGGGACACAGGCACGTGAACTCCGGAATCTCCATGTGGATCCGGTAGTCGCGCTGCGGAGTCGGATTGGCGAAGGTTTCGAGCTGCACCGAAAAACTGCCGGGGCGAGAGCGCCGCGATGTTATCATTTTTGGCGTGCGTCTCACTCAAATAAAACTATCCGGATTCAAATCCTTCGTCGATCCAACCTCGATCCACATCCCGGGCCAGCTCGTGGGCGTGGTCGGGCCGAACGGCTGCGGAAAATCGAACGTCATCGATGCGGTGCGCTGGGTGCTGGGCGAGTCCCGCGCCTCCGCGCTGCGCGGCGATTCGATGCAGGATGTGATCTTCAACGGCTCGGTGCATCGCAAGCCGCTCGCGCGGGCCTCGGTCGAGCTGATCTTCGATAACGCGCACGGCCGCGCCGCTGGGCAGTGGTCCCAGTACGCCGAGATTTCGGTCAAGCGCACGCTGCAGCGCGACGGCGAGTCTCACTACTACATCAACGGCACGCCGGTGCGCCGGCGTGACATCACCGACATGTTTCTCGGCACGGGACTTGGTCCGCGTGCCTACGCGATCATCGAGCAGGGCATGATCTCGCGCGTCATCGAGGCGAAGCCCGAGGAGCTGCGCGTGTTCCTCGAGGAGGCCGCGGGCATCTCGCGCTACAAGGAGCGCCGCCGCGAGACCGAGAACCGCCTCGCCGATACCCGCGAGAACCTTGCGCGCGTCACCGATATCCGCCTCGAGCTCGGCACTCAGCTGGAAAAGCTGGAAGCGCAGGCCAAGGTGGCGACTCGCTACAAGGAGTACCAGTCTGAGCTTCAGCTCAAGCAGCAGCTTCTCTGGTTCCTGCGCCGGCGCGATGCCGCCGCCGAGCGCGACCGCCATACGCAGGAAATCGCGAGAGCGACGAATGCGCTCGAGGCCGAAACCGCGCAGTTGCGCAGCGTCGAGTCGCGCGTGGAGAGCGCGCGCGCCGCGCACTACGCCGCCGGCGACGGGTTGAACGCGGCGCAGGGCGCGCTCTACGCGGCGAACGCCGAGGTCGCGCGCCTCGAATCGGAGCTGCGGCACGCCGAGGAAACGCGCCAACGGCTGGAGAGTCAGCATACAGAGCGCCTCGCGCAAGTCGACTCATGGCGCGGCGAGCGCGCGAGCCTCACCCAATCGCTGCACGCGTGGGCCGCGCGCTCCATGGAAGCGAAGAGCCGCGTGGCGCAGACGCGCACGAAGCTCGACGCCGAGCGCGAGCGCCTGCCGCAGGCGGAGCAGGCGTTCCGCGCCGCGCAGGAGGCCCTGGAAGCGGCGCGCAGCGCCCTTTCGCAGGCCGAGCACGCGGTGCAGCTCGAGCAGTCGAACCTCGCGCACCTGGAGCGCGGTCTCCAGGCGCTCGGCCAGCGCCGCGAGCGGCTCGAAGCCGAATTGCAGACGCTCGCTGAACCGCAGGCGGGCGGTATACAGGATGTGCATGCGCTGCAAAGCGCGCTCGCGGATGCGGAGCAGGGGTTCGCCGCCCTGCAGGCGGAATACGTCGCCGAGGAAGAGCGGCGCGCCGAGGCCGCCGAAGCGCTCGGCGCCGCGCAGCGCGAGCACGCCGCCGCGCAGGCGCAGCTCGACACGCTGCGCCAGATCCAGGCCCAAGCCGAGGACAACGCGCCGCTCAACGAGTGGCTCGGACGCCAGGGGCTTGCGCAGGCGGCGCGGCTCTGGCAGAAGCTGCGCATCGACCATGGCTGGGAGACGGCGGTCGAATCGGTGCTGCGCGAGCGGCTGCACGCGCTCGAGCTGAACGACCCCGCCAAGCTTGCCGCCGCGCTCGTCGACCATCCGCCGGTCAAAGCGAGCGTTTTCGACCACGGTGGCGCCGCGCCGGCGCAGCCGCAGATCGGCGTGCCGCTCCTGTCGAAGATCCATGCGAGCGATCCGTCCGTCGCCGGCGCGCTGGCCGACTGGCTTGCCGGCGTGGTTATCGTCGAAGGCACGCCCGAAGCGCAAGCGCGCGCGGCGCTCGCGCCCGGCATGGTGCTGGTGAACCGCGAGGGTCACCAATTTACGCGCCATACGGTGAGCTTCCATGCCCCCGACCCGGAAGACGCGGGGTTGCTCGCCCGGCAGGCCGAGATCGAGACGCTCGACAAGCACTGCGCCGAGCTCGCCGCGAAAGTGGCCGCCGCCGACGCGGCGGACCGCGAGCACGACGAAGCGCTAAGGCTGCAGACCGATGCGCTTGACCAGGCGCGGCGCCACATCGCCGAACGGCAAAAGGCCCTGCACGACGCGCAGATCGAGAACGTCAAGCTTTCGCAGGCGCAGGAGCGCTATCGAGAGCGCTCGAGCCAGGTGTACGCCGAGCTCGACGAGATTCGCGCCGAGGCCGAGCGTGCCGCGCACGCCATGGCCGCCGCGCACGCCGCCGCAACGGCGGCGAGTGGAAGAATCGGCGAGCTGCGCGTGGAGGCCGAGCGCGCGCGCGAAGCGCTGGCCGGCGCGGAGAACACTCTGTCGGCGCAACGCAGCGTGCTGCAGCACGCCGAGCGTGAAGCGCAGGACGCGCTTTTCGGCGAGCGCGAGTGCGCCTCCAAGATCGCCGAGATCGACAACGGCGTGCGCGTCATCGATCAGCAGATTGCGCGCGCCGACGCCGAGCTTGTGCGGCTCGGCGAGGAACTTGCCGCCGACGCCATCCCCGACGTGCGGGCCGCGCTCGAGCAGGCCGTCGAGCAGCGTCTTGCCGGCGAGAAGGCGCTCGCCGAGGCGCGCAACGCCGTGGAATCCGCCGCCGGAGCCCTGCGCGAGCTGGAAGAGGCAAAGCTTCAGGCCGAAACGCGCGCGGCCCCGCTGCGCGAGAAGATGAACGAGCTGCGCCTCAAGGAGCAGGCGGCGCACATCAACTACGAACAGTTCGCCACCCAGCTCACCGAGGCGGGCGCGGATGAGGCCGTGCTTGCCACCGAGGCGGAGCGCGCGCCGCGCGCTTCATCGCTCCAGGGCGAAATTACGCGCATTACCCAGGCGATCAACGAGCTCGGCGCGGTGAACCTCGCCGCGCTGGAAGAGCTGCGCACGAGCCAGGAGCGCAAGAGCTTCCTCGACGCACAGTCGACCGACCTCGAGGAAGCGGTACGCACGCTAGAGGACGCCATCCGCAGGATCGACCGCGAGAGCCGCGAGCTCCTGCGCGAGACCTTCGACACGGTGAACGGCCACCTGGCGTCGCTTTTCCCGACGCTCTTCGGCGGCGGCGATGCGAAGCTTGTGATGACCGGCGAAGAGATCCTCGACGCCGGGGTGCAGGTGATGGCGCACCCGCCGGGCAAGCGCAATACCAGCATCCATCTTCTCTCGGGCGGGGAGAAGGCGCTGACCGCGATCTCGCTGGTGTTTTCGCTGTTCCAGCTGAACCCAGCCCCGTTCTGCCTGCTGGACGAGGTCGACGCGCCGCTCGACGACTCCAACACCATGCGCTTCTGCGATCTCGTCAAGCGCATGGCCGCGCAGACGCAGTTCCTCTTCATCAGCCACAACAAGATCACCATGGAGATGGCGAACCAGCTGGTCGGCGTGACGATGCCGGAATCAGGCGTGTCGCGCGTCGTCGCCGTCGACATCGAGGAAGCGCTGCGCATCCGGGAGGAGCTCGCGGCTTAGCCTTACATGAGCGACCTCGTCATCGGTCTGCTCGTGCTCGGGGCGGTGGTCTTTGCGGGAGTGCTCGTCTATAACCGCGTGCAAGTGCGCTCGGTGCACCGCACTTCGGTTCCAAGTCCCCTTCAGGAGGCGGCGCGGCGGCGCGAGCCGACGCTCGAACCTTCCACGCCCGCAGACCGGCGCGTCGACTACGTGATCGAGCTCGAGTCGGAACGAGCGCTGTCGGACGCCCTAGTGCGCGAAGGCTGGCGGCCGCTCGCGCAGCGCTTCGGCCGTCGCGGCGTTCTTGACCAGGACGAGCAGGGCGTCTGGCGCGCGGCGCTCCAGCTCGTGAGCCGCTCGGGCGCGGTCAGCGAAGCGGACCTCGTCGAGTTCCGCTCGGGCGTCGAGACGCTCGCCGCGCGCTTGGGCGCGCGCATCGCGGCGCCGGAGTTGCGCCGCGCGCTTCACACCGCACGCGAGCTCGACCGCATTTGCGCCGACGCCGACATTCAGGTGGCGCTGCACATTATCGGCGAGAACATCGAGCCGGATCCCGGGCATCAGCCTTTCCAGGTCGTGCGGCGGGAGGACGGAGTCACGCTGACCCTCGACGTCGCACTCACCCCCGACCTCGGCGCGAGCTACGAGGCGATGGTCCGCGCCGGCCGCGCTCTTGCGGAAAAGCACGGCGCGAAGCTCGTCGACGACCGCGGCAATACGCTCGACGAACGCGCGCTCTCGGCGATCGGCGCGCAGCTCCATGCGGTGCGTCAGACCCTCGCCGCCCACGGCATTGAGACCGGGAGCCCGCTCGCGCAGCGCCTGTTCTCATGACGCCGCGCGAGCGGGCGAAAGCGCTGCGCGAGTCGATCGAGCGCCATAACCGGCTTTACTACGTCGAGGACGCGCCGCAGATCACCGACGCCGAGTATGACCGGCTCTTCGCCGAGCTGCAGGCGCTCGAGGCCGCGCATCCCGAGCTCATCACGCCCGATTCGCCCACGCAGCGCGTCGGCGCCGCGCCGCTTGCCGAGTTCGGCGAGGTGCGCCACCGCACGCCGATGCTGTCGATCGCGAACGCGTTCGACGAGGACGAGGTGCGCGCCTTCGACAAGCGCATCGCCCAGGCGCTCGGCACCGAGCCGGTCGAGTACGCCGCGGAGCCGAAGTTCGATGGGCTGGCGGTCAGCCTCACGTACCGCAACGGCGCGTTCGTGCAGGCCGCTACGCGCGGCGACGGCACCACCGGCGAGGACGTGACGCAGAACCTGCGCACGATTCAGTCCATACCCCTTGCCATTTCGTTCAAGGAGACCCTAGAAGTGCGCGGCGAGGTTCTCATGTACCGCCGCGACTTCGACCTGCTGAACCAGCGCGCGCGAGAAGCTGGGCAGAAGGAATACGTCAACCCGCGCAACGCCGCCGCCGGGGCCGTGCGCCAGCTCGACTCGCGCATCACTGCGAGCCGGCGGTTGCGCTTCTTCGCGTATGCGCTCCTCGCTGAAGCCGGCGTTAGCACGCACTCGCAGGCGCTCGACCGCCTTGCCGCGCTGGGCTTCCCGGTGTGCGCGGAGCGCGCGGTGGTCAGCGGCATCGACGGCCTGCTCGCGTACTACGCGCGCATCGGAAAAGTGCGCGACAAACTTCCCTACGGCATCGACGGTGTGGTGTACAAGGTGAATCGACTGGACTGGCAGGAGCGTATCGGCTACGTCTCGCGTGCGCCGCGCTTCGCGCTTGCGCACAAATACCCGGCCGAGGAGCAGACCACGGAAGTGGTCGGCATCGAGGTCCAGGTCGGCCGTACCGGCGCTCTCACGCCCGTCGCGCGCCTGAAACCGGTGTTCGTCGGCGGCGTTACGGTGACGAACGCCACGCTGCACAATGAGAGCGAGTTGCGTCGTAAAGACGTGCGCGTCGGCGACACGGTTGTCGTGCGCCGCGCCGGCGACGTTATTCCCGAGGTGGTTTCCGTTCGGCAGGAGCGGCGCCCGCCGCACGCCGTGCCGTACCGGTTTCCCGAACAGTGCCCGGTGTGCGGCTCGGCCGTAGTCAAGAGCGAGGAGGAAGCGGTGCACCGCTGCACCGGCGGGCTCTATTGCGCCGCGCAGCGCAAGCAGGCGCTGCTCCACTTCGCGAGCCGCCGCGCCCTGAATATCGAAGGCCTGGGCGAACGACTGGTGGACCAGCTGGTCGACAGGGATATCGTGCGCACCCCGGCGGACCTTTACCGGCTTTCGGCGAGGGCATTCGAAGAACTCGAACGCATGGGGCCGAAATCGGCGGCGAACCTCGTAGCGGAGCTTGGGCGCTCGCGCCACACGACGCTCGAGCGCCTGATCTACGCGCTCGGGATCCGCAATGTCGGCGAAAGCACCGCGCGGGATCTCGCCCGGCATTTCGGCGACCTCGCGCCCCTCGTGCGCGCGAGCGAGGAAGAGCTCCTGCAGGTCATGGACGTGGGCCCGGTGGTCGCGCGCTCGATCCGGCAGTTTTTCGACGAGGAGCACAACCGGCAGGTCGTCCACGATCTCGTAAAGCGCGGGGTACGCTGGGAAAAGGCGGCGCCAATGTCCAAGCCCGCCGGCGCAGTGCGCAGTTTCGTGCTCACCGGGGCGCTCTCGGGCATGACGCGCGAGCAGGCGCGCGCGGCCATCGAATCCAAGGGGCACAAAGTGGCGGGGTCCGTGTCGAAAAAAACCGATTACGTCGTCGCGGGCGACGACGCCGGCTCTAAGCTCGACCGTGCCCGCGCGCTCGGCGTGAAGGTATTGGGGGAGAAAGAATTCATCGAAATGCTGCAGAATCTCTAATTCCATGCACGCGAAGCTCAGAAAAGCGGTGTTCCCGGTGGCCGGCCTGGGCAGCCGCTTTCTCCCCGTGACGAAGGCGAGCCCGAAGGAGATGCTGCCGATCGTCGACAAGCCGCTCATCCA
>Ga0075418_10004313_pt1 | contig 16218 bp, 17 predicted proteins | sample SoiMetdeltSBSDD2_FD_81776 | JGI IMG/M metagenome (GOLD analysis project Ga0075418, IMG submission 81776) | Bulk soil microbial communities from a Populus tree surrounding site in Tennessee, USA - Soil MetaG P. deltoides SBSDD2 | ecosystem: Environmental > Terrestrial > Soil > Tree plantation...
CGGGCCCGGGAGATCGTCTCCTCGAGCCGCCCGGCCTCTGCCGCGCATTCCCGCTGTCGGTCAGCGCGGCGCCGGTACTCCACTCGAGGAACGGACTCAGGCTCCGGCATTGTCGGCGCGCATCGCGAGCCAGCGTACGTCAGCGCCGGGGACGGTGCGAGAGGATTCGCGCTGGTGGCCGGCTGGCGATAGGATGCGCGGGTCGGCTCCGGGATCTCGGCGGCCGCGGCGAACGAAAGGGGAGCGGGATGGGTGATGTGGGCCTCATGGGCATGCACGTGCCGGGAATGTCGTGGCGGGAGATCCGCGACGCTGCGGTCCTGGCCGAGGAGCTCGGCTACAGCTGCATCACGATGGGAGAGTCGTGGGGCGAGGACGCGCTGACGTCACTGGCCCAGCTGGCCGCCGTGACCACGCGCATCCGCATCGGCAGTAGCATCGTGCCGGTGTTCGCGCGCTCGCCGGCCAACCTGGCCATGACCGCGCTCAACATGGACCGCATGTCCCAGGGACGCTTCTTCCTGGGTCTTGGTACGAGCGGGCGCCTGGTGATCGAGGACTTCCACGGCGAGAAGTTCGCCAAGCCGCTGACGCGCATGCGGGAGTATATCGACATCCTGCGCAAGGCCGCGCGCGGCGAGCGGCTCGATCACGACGGCGAGTTCTTTCACACCAAGCGCTTCCAGCTGCGCTTCCCGCCGTACCGCGCCGACCTGCCCATCTACATCGCCGCGCTGAGCCCGCCCAGCCTGCGTCTCACCGGCGAGCTGGCCGACGGGTGGCTGCCGATCTTCCTGGCTCCCGCGCGGATGGCGGCGGCGGTAGTCGAGCTGAAGGCGGGCGCGGAGGCCGCGGGGCGGACGCTGCGCGATATCACGATCTCGCCCCAGGTGTCGATCTACGTCACCGACAACGTGGCGGCCGCCCGCGACCGCGAGCGCCCGCATATCGCCTTCTACATCGGCGGCATGGGCGTCTTCTACCACGCCTACATGCACCGCATCGGCTTCGGCGCCGAGGCCGATCGCGTGCGCGCGGCGTTTTCGGCCAAGGACCGGGACGGCGCGGCGAAGCTGGTCACCGACGAGATGGTCGACGCCGTCACCATCCTCGGCAACCCCAAGCAGTGCCGCGAGCAGATGCACCGCTTCTTCGACGCCGGCGTACAGGAGATCCGGCTGGTGTTCAACGAGCCGGACAAGGCCTCGTATCTCGGCGCGCTGCGGGCGGTGGCGCCGCGAGCCTGACACGCTCGCGGAGCGCCTCCGGGTCCCCCGGGGCGCGGAGCGTGGGGGGCGTGGGGGGCCATCTCGAGGCCCCCACGTTACTAGATCAGCTTCGGCAGCACCTTGTCGGTGAAGAGCGTGAAGCTCTGGTGGCTCAGCGGCGCGCACATGAGGTAGTCGAGGCCGATCGTCTCGCGCAGCTCCACGATCTTGTCGAGCACGCGGTCCGGCGTGCCGCGGATCACCACCTCGTTCATGTAGCGCTCCACCGGATCGATGCCCGGGACCCAGTGCGCGGGCGGCGGGCCGGCCCGCTTGGTGGGATTGGCGTAGGACGCCACCGTCCACGACGCGCCCGCCCGCGCCACGTCGTCGGCCTCCTGGTCGGTGGCGCCCACGGCGAGCAAGCGCGCGGTGGGGATCACGCGACCTTCGGTGGGGAATCCGTGGGTGCGGAGCACCTCGTAGTAGTGCGCGCGCTTGCGGCCGATGTCGGTGTGCGTGGCGTGCGGATCCTGGAGGATATCGTAGCCCTTCTCTGCCGCGCGCGTGATCGAATCCGGCGACGTCGCCGCCAGCCACACCGGCGGGTGGGGGGCCTGGAGCGGCTTGGGCAGGACCTCGATGCCGTCGTAGCTCCAGAATCTCCCCTGGTAGCTCACGCGCTCGTTCCGCCAGGCGGCCAGTACGATCTCGACGCACTCCCGGAAGCGGTCGGAGCTTTCTTCGACCGGTACGCCGAAGGCCTCGAACTCGACGCGGTCGAAGCCGCGGCCGGCGCCCCAGTTCACCCGGCCGCCCGACAGGACGTCGATCAGGGCGACTTCCTCGGCGAGCCGGAGCGGGTTGTAGAACGCCGCCAGCGACACGGCCATCCCGATCCGGACGTTTCGCGTCATCGACGCCACGTGGGTGGCCATGACGCTGATGGAGGGACAGACGCTGTAGGTGTTGAAGTGGTGCTCGGCGAGCCAGACGCAATCGTAGCCGGTCTGGTCCATGATCGCGATCCGGGAGAAGGCGCGCTCGTAGACGGCGGTGAGGGGCACCCGTCGGGACCATGAGAAGAACTGCAAGACGCCGACCTTCATCGCTCCCGGCCTCCCGGCCATCCGGCCCTGCGGGAGGGTAGCACGCCGCCCGTAGCGAAGGCGCTGCCGCGTCTGCTAGTGTGGCGCCCGGGCTAAGCCCGCCCCGAGAGGTGACCCATGAAGTTCGGTCTCTACAGCTCGATCGCCAATCCTCCGCGTGGTGAGCAGCTCGATCGCTGCATCGACGAGGTCATCGCCGAGGCCCAGCTGGCCGAGGCCAGTGGCTTCGACTCCTGCTTCTTCGGCGAGCACCATCAAGATAGCGACGGCTTCCTGCCCTCGCCGCTCATCGTGGCCACCGCGGTAGCCGCCCGCACCACGCGCCTGCGCGTCGGCACCTCGGTGATCTTGCTGCCGCTCCATCATCCCGTGCACGTGGCCGAGGACGTCATCACGCTCGATCTCGTCTCCAAGGGGCGGATCATCCTGGGCGTGGGCATCGGCTACCAGCCCGCCGACTTCCGTGCCTTCTCCGTCCCCATGGAAGATCGCGCCGGGCGCTTCGAGGAGAGCATCGAGATCCTGCGCCGGTGCTGGTCGGGCGAGCGCTTCTCGTTCCACGGCAAGCACTACACGCTCGATGACGTGCAGATCCTGCCGCGGCCCTACCAGAAGTCCGGGCCACCGCTGTGGATCGGCGCCAGCATCGACGCCGCCGCGCGCCGCGCCGGCCGCATCGCCGACGGCTTCGTCGGCACCCCCAGCACCAGCATGGCCAACGCCACGCACCTCGCGGAGGTCTACAAGGACGCCGCCCGCGAAGCCCGCCGCCCCGCCGAGGTCGTCCAGATGCGCGACGCCTGGGTGGCCAACACACGCGCGGAGGCCGACGAGGTCTACGGTCCCCACGTCATGACCGCCTACCGCTACTACTGGGAAAATCGCCTCGCCGAATTCCGCAACATCTCCGCCGACTCCGAGTTCACCCTGAAAGCCCTCGCCCCCGATCGTCTGATCCTGGGCGACCCGGACACCTGTGTCCGCGAGTTCCGGCGCTGGCAGAAGGCCACCGGCGCGAGCACGTTCTTGCTCCGGCTTCGCCACGCCCACTCCGGCGGTCCGCCGCACGACAAGATTCTGCAGGCGATCCGGCTGTTCGGGGAGCGCGTCCTGCCGTACGTCTGAGCTGACGGGAGGAGGACGAAGGGCCCGGCCCTCACCGGAAGAATTCGACCAGGCCTGTTTCCAGGTTGTACATCGCTCCGGCAATCTTCACGGCCCCGGAGCGCTCCAGGTCGGCGAGCACCGTGCTGCGCCGGCTGATCTCCGCCATCGTCAGCTCGACATTCTTCCGGGCGACCGCATCGACGAACCCATAGTTTGTGGCGGAGCGCTCGCCCTGATACTGGGTCGCGTCCACGGCGGGGCGGATCTTGGCCAGCAGCCCGGTGAGTTGCCCGAGCTGGACGTTGTCGATCGCGCCCTTGATCGCACCACAGGCCGTGTGCCCCATCACGAGCGCCACCTTCGCCCCGGCGACCTTGCAGGCAAACTCGAGGCTGCCGACGATGTCGTCGTTGGCGATGTTGCCGGCCACCCGCGCATTGAAGCAGTTGCCAATGCCCAGATCCATGATCGTCTCGGCGGGCGCGCGCGAATCGATACAGCTCAGGATCGCCGCCGCTGGGTATTGGCCTCGGGCGGTGGCTTTCTGCTGGGCAAGGTAGTCGTGCGGAGACTCCCGCCCCAAGCGAAAACGCTCATTGCCCTTCTTCATCAGCGCAATGATCTCGTCCGGCGACAGCTTGTCACGCTGCGCCTTCGTGAGCGAGACGGCGTATGCGACGTGGCCGGTCGGGGCCACGCCCAAGACCATCGTGGCCAGACCCACACCCGTGAGCCCTAGGAAACGGCGGCGGTTGACGCTAGGCATGGTTCGAGATCCTCTTCGTGAAGAAGTGTGGGCTAGGCGGGCGTCGCAAGCTTGAGACCGATGATGCCGGCGACGATGAGTGCGACACTGACGAGCCGGGCGGCGTTGGCGGGCTCTTCGAGGAGCACGATGCCCAGGATCACGGTGCCCACCGCTCCCACCCCCACCCAGACGCTGTAGGCGGTGCCGACGGGAAGCGACTTCATGGCGATACCCAGCAGCCAGAGACTGGTGATCATGGCCAACGCCGTCCATATGGTTGGCCAGAGCCGCGAGAACCCCTCCGTGTACTTCAAGCCGATGGCCCAGCCGACCTCGAACAGGCCGGCAACAAAGAGAATGACCCACGCCATGCCTCTTCTCCCATGCTGTCGACGCCCCAGGGCGGGCCTCGCGGATCGCGGCGGAGGGGCTAGTGGTTGATCCACTCCTTGGTGAAGCGGGCGTAGCAGTCCCGCTCGCCCGGCATCTTCGGCCACCCGGCGAGCAGCCGAGCGGTCGCGAGGAGCAGCCGATCGCGCAGGTGCGTCGTGTTCTGCCCGTACTCCTCGAACGTGGAGTGCGTGATCTTCTGGTTGTGAGGATCGTCCTGGAACTTGCACGCGGCGAGCGCGATCGTCTGCTGGTAGGCAGTGCGATTCGCGCCGGAGTCGAGATACGCGGTGGCCAGGGCCGTGGTCCGGGGCACGTCGTACGCCAGGATAGCCTCGTCCAGCTCGCGTAGCCACGTCTCGGGCGACCGCCCGCTCACGTCCACGCCGGCGCACTCGCGCTCGCGCACGGAGGTGAAGAGCTTGTTGGAGCGGGCGGCGTCGTTGACGAAGTTGGCCATCAGATAGAGCACGCGTGGCTGGTACGGGTTGTCGCTGCCGCGCATCCAGTAGTTGGCCACGTTGCAGTAGTCGAAGGCGTGCTGGGCGTCGGTGAACTGGCGCGGGACCGTGGTCCGGAGGATCAGCTCGGCGGCGGCGATCTGGATCGTGTCGCCCAGGCTGCGCAGCGATTTGCCGTTGCGCAGGTGCGTGGTGATCAGGCTCCACACCGTCTGCGGGTCGGCGTCGGTGAGCTGCTGGACCATCTCCTCGACCTCGATCGGCGTGAGCGGCAGCGTGTTGGCGGCCTTGAGGCCCTTGCCCGCGTCGGCAAACTCCGCAGCGATCGTCACGCAGGCCGCGTCGTAGAGCGAGTAGTAGAGCGGGCCCACGGCCATGTCGGGCACGCCGATGTAGTACACACCGTGCGCCTGGTCCCAGCCGATCGCGTCGGCCAGCTCGACGACGGCGCGAGCCCGGAGCGCCTTGTGTCCGGTGTTGCGCGCCTTGCGGCCGATGATCGTATCTTGCAGATCGACGAGGCCGAGGAACAGCAGGTGGTCGCGCAGCAAGGGGCGGACGCGCTCGTCGCCGGCCAGGCCGAGGAAGAGGCCGTACGATCGCCGGACGTCGCCGCTCATCGTCGCGATCATGTGTGCGTGCAGTTGCTCCTCGATCGGCCCTTCCTGCAAGATCGGCGGCTCGTCACGGTTCCACACCACCGGACCGTAGCTCGGCGGCGGCACGTTCATGCCCTTCATCGTCGCGTAGCGCCCCGGGTACTTGCCGAGCAGCTGGTTCCAGATGTCGAGGCCGGCCGGCACGTACCACACCGCCTGCAACAGCGGCAGCAGGCGGTACGGCTCGGGCAGGAACGGCGCCAGGCTGGCGGCGGTGCGCAGACCGAGAATGGTGTGATCGTTGTTGACCAGGGTGATCTGCCCGTCGCGCACGTTGATGTGGTTGGGGACCTGGACAAATGGCGCCTCGGCCTCGGTCACCGCCCCGAGCGCGTCGCCCAGCGAGCGGCCGTCGCGCCGCACCATCTGGAAGAAGAGGTCGGTCGTACGCGGCTGATCGCGGTGCAGGATGGCGTCGGTCAGCCGATCGGTCATCGTCGGGGCCATGGTTATTTCTCGGCCGTCCGGACGGCGGCGGGACCTCCGTTCACCTTCACGCGCGCGCCGGTGTCCTTGAGCGTGGTGCCGTCCCACGAGAACACCCAGTAGTCCTTCTCGACCATGTTGCCGACCAGGAGCGTCTTGCCGTCGGGCGACCAGGTCACGCCCTGCGACCAGTGGCCGATCGGCGCCTCGGCCACGCGCGTGAGGGTCTTGCCGCTCACGCGCACGATGAGGAGCTTGCCGGCGTCGTTGTAGAACGGCGACTCCTTGGGGCGGTTGCTGCCGTTGTGCACGACGACCGCCACCACCGAGCTGTCCGGCGCGATCTTGAGCCCCTCGGCCGTCGAGCCCAGCACGCCGACCGTGTCGACGACGCGCGGCGGCTTGGCGGTCAGATCCATGAGCGTCACCGCATCGCTGTCGCCGGTGGCGCCGCCGGCCAGGTGCCCGACCACCGCGAAGGCGCCGCTGGCCGCGACGTCCATCACGATGGGCCGCAGGCCCGGCACCATGTCGCGCTTGGTGTACTCGACCTTGGCGCCCTCGATCGAGAGCACGGAGACCTTGTGGTCGTTGTTGCGCGAGACCAGCGCGGACTTGCCGTCCGGCAGGATGGCGACCATCCCGCCGCCCGCCTTCTCGCCGCCGACCTCGACGGTGCCCGCCGGCGTGACCGTCTTGCCCTGGATGGTGAGGATCGAGACGGTACCGTCCACGAGGTTGGAGACCAGCGCCAGCGTCCCCGCGCGGTTGATCGACACGCCGGCCGCGCCCTTGCCGGCCTTCAGCGAAGCCAGCACCTTGGGCGGCGTCGCCTTGAGATCGATGACGGTGACGTCGTCGTTGGGCGTCTGCTTCGTCGGGTCCGTGGGATCGACCTTGTTGGACGCGGTCACCAGCGCCAGCCCTTCGTCGGGGGTCACCCCAATACTGAGCGGGGGACCGACCACGCTCACCGGTGCGGCGACCTCGCCGACGACGCGGGGCGGGGAGGCCTTGAGGTCGATGATCGACACGGTATCGGAGGGTGGGTTCGCCACCACGGTGACGACGCCGTTCACGAGCAGCACCTTGTTGTCGTTGCCCGACACGGCGATCTGGGCGCCGGCGGTCGTCGCGAGGGCCGCGACCACGAGCAGGGCGAGAACGAAGGTGACGGGCACGCGGCGCTGCGTCATGGCGTCCTCCTGGACGGATCGAGTGGCCACATCATACTCAGAACAATGGGCTATTGGACTCGAGGCCCATCATCGTGCGGCCGGCGGCCTCGTAGTTCACGAACTGCAGCTGGTTGTGACGCGTCACCACCTCGGCGTCGCGCGCGAAGCGCTCCAGCGGGCTGCTGGCGAAGATCGAGGTGGTCCCGGCGCACACGCACACCATGTGGGTGGCCTTGGCCGCGGTCTGGGCGGCGTGGGTCATGGCCAATCGCAGATCCGAGCGCAGGCGCTCGGAGATGGGCTCCTTGGCCTTGGCGATCTCCCACATCTCCCCGACCACATCGAACAGGAGCGCCCGGCCCGCGCGCAGCAGCGCCTCGGCCTCGCCCACCTGCGCCTGCACCATCACGCGCTCGCGCAGCAAGTCGGACGACGAGCGGGGGATCTTGGCAGTGGCCAGCTCGACGAACGCGTCGATGGCGGCGCGGGCCACGCCCAGCCCCACGCAGCAGAAGCCGCAGCCGGCCAGGTCGAAGCCGTGCATGCGGTTCATCGGGCCGGTGACGCGGGCCCGCCGGTCCATCGCCGAAAACGTGCGCTCCTCCGGCACGAAGAGGTCCTCGACCACGATGTCGTGGCTGCCGGTGCCGCGCAGGCCGCTCACGTTCCACGTGTCGACGATGCGCACGCTCGACTTCGGATAGAAGAAGGCGATCCGGATGTCCTGGTCGCCGTTGGGCCGCAGCCGCGGCGCGTCGCCGTCGAAGACCTTGCAGGCGCCGTGCAGCAGGTGGGAGTGCATGCAGCCGCTGGCGAAGAACCAGTGCCCGGTCACACGGTAACCACCGGGGACCGCCACGGCCCGGCCGCGCTCCCGGGCCGAGCCGGCGGAGAGGCCGACGGGGTCGCTGAAGAACAGCTCGCGGCGGACTTCCGGCGCAAGCTGCGCGCTCTGACGGAAGGTGTTGATGGCCATGGCCAGGCACCAGCCGGTGGAGCCGTCGGCCCGCGAGATCTCCTCGATCACCTGCAGTGCCGTGATCACGTCGGCGCCCAGGCCGCCCTCGGCTTCCGGCAGGGCGACCTTGAAGAGTCGCGCGTTGGCCAGCTCCAGCACGAGGTCGGGTGGGAGCTGACGGGTGGCCTCGATCTCCGCGGCCCGGGCGCGGATGCGCGGCGCCAGCGCGCGGGCAACGTCGAGGGGGGCGGGGGTGGCCCGCGTGGCGGCGTCGATGGTCATGGCTCGATCGCCGCCATCCTGCGCCCGCGGCGGGCGCGCCGTCAAGACGCGGGGCGCCCGCCGCGGTACCCGGTCACCGCTGATCGGTCGGCTTACATCGGATCCATGTCGCAGAAGTCTGCGGCGTCGTCGTAGGCGCCGCCCTGCGCTGCGCACGCCTCCCGCATGCTCTTGAGGGAGGCCGTGTACGAGCACGTCTTGTTCGCCGCGTTATAGGTGCCCCCGTGCGCCTGGCACATCCGGCTGCCACTCACGCCGATCCGTTTCTTGCCGGAGCCGCCCATGGAGCCGCACCCGACCGACGTCAGCGCAACCACCATCGTGATCACCGCAATCACCGCTCGCCAATTCATATGTCCGCTCTCCTTTCTGATCCACCACTCGAGCAGGAGGAAACCAAAAAGTGTGGAGGCACGGCAATGGGACCAAGGTCCGATGCTGATCAGCCGGATGGCCGGGCGTCCGGGGTAGAATCGCGGGCGGGACGATACCCAGGAGGGAGGCGCCATGAGCCTGTTCAAGGAGCTGAACCACGTCAGCATCACGGTGACCGACGTCGCCAAGGCGCGCGAGTTCTACACCAACGTCCTCGGTTTTTCGGAGATCCCCCGGCCGGCCTTCGACTTCCCCGGCATCTGGTACAGTCTCAACGGCGGCCTGTCGCTGCACATCATCCTCAACGACAAGCTTGTCCGCCCTGCCATCGAGCGGGAGAAGATCGAGGCGCGCTACGGGCACTTCGCGCTGTGGACCGAGGATGCCGACGCCACCGCGGCCCGGATCGCGGAGCTCGGGCTGCCGTGCCGCGACGTCGTCTCCGGTCCCACCGGCCTTCGGCAGGTCTTCGTGAAGGACCCTGACGGCAACATGGTGGAGTTCATCGGACCCACGAAATCGCCGAGCGCGGTACGGCGGATGGAGCGCTAGGCCGCTCGTTTCGATCCCAAAGGAGACGCGCATGGGGCAGTGTGGAACGCGGGTCGTTGTTGTCTTCGCCTGTCTGGTCCTAGCACTCGCGGTCGGCGTCGCCGCCGCCGACGAGACGTGCAACTCCCCCTACGTCACCAAGCTGATCAAGGGCCAGGAGGACTACGTCTACGTCTGGGCCCTGGGCGTGGAGGGCATGGGTGACGGGTTCGACAAGCTGGTGACGATCGACGTCAACCCCAAGTCCAAGACCTACGGCAAGGTCCTGGGCGCAGTCGGGGTCGGGACGCGCGGCGAGGCGCACCACATGGGCTTCACCGACGACCGCCGCTTCCTCTGGGCCGGGGGGCTCGCCGAAAGCCGGATCAACGTGTTCGACATCGGGACCGATCCGGCCAAGCCCGCGCTCGTCAAGACCATCAGCGACATGGGCGAGAAGACCGGCTACCTCGGACCCCACACCTACTACGCCATGCCCGGGCGGATGCTGGTCCAGGCGCTGTCCAACACCAAGGACAAGGGCGGCGTGACCGGCATGGCGGTCTACAACAACAACGGGACGTATATCACCTCCTATCCGATGCCGACCGACAACGGCGGTGACGGTTACGGCTACGACCTGGCGGTCAACCCGAAGAAGAACGTCCTGCTCACGTCGAGCTTCACCGGGTACGCGAACTACATGCGGCCGCTCGGCGATCTGGTGAAGGACGCCGAGGCGATGAAGAAGTTCGGCAACACGATGGTGATGTGGGACCTCAAGGCCATGAAGCCCAAAAAGGTCTTCAGCGTGCCCGGCGCGCCGCTGGAGATTCGCTGGTCGCTCAAGTCCGGTGACAACTGGGCCATCACCGCCGCGGCGCTCACCTCCAAGCTCTGGCTCGTCAAGGAGGTCAAGGGCGACTGGCAGGCCAAGGACGTCGCGACCATCGGCGACCCGGCCAAGATTCCGCTGCCGGTCGACATCAGCATCACCAAGGACGGCCGCGGGCTGTGGGTCAACACGTTCATGGACGGCACCACGCGGTACTTCGACCTCAGCAACCCCGAGGCGCCCAAGCAGACCTACACGAAAGTGACCGGCAAGCAGGTCAACATGATCTCGCAGAGCTGGGACGGCACGCGCGTCTACATCACCTCGTCGCTGCTCGCCAACTGGGACAAGGGCGGCGCGGACAACGAGCAGTTCCTGCGCGGCTTCACCTGGGACGGCAAGGAGCTCAAGCAGGTCTTCGAGGTCGATTTCACCAAGGAGCAGCTCGGCCGCGCTCACCACATGAAGCTCGGCTCCAATTCGCTGAAGTCGTCGTGAGGTGACTCGCCTCGTGAGGCTGGCGGCGGCGCTGCTCGTGGGGCTGGCCGGCGCCGCCGCGTCGGGGCTGGCCCACGAGGCGGCGCCGCCGCTGCCTCCGCTCGACTTCGAGCCGCCCGCGGTGGGCACCTACACGCTGCACCGCATCATGGCGGCGCCCGACGGGGAAGTGGTGGGCGTGGATGGCCGGCCGCAACGGCTGACGCGCTTCACGCGCGAGGGCATCACGCTGCTCGGGTTCATCTACACCAGCTGCACCGATCCCGAGGGGTGTCCGCTGGCGTTCCGGGTCTTCGACGTCCTGAAGCAATCGCTCGGGGAGCGGCCATCCCTACGGACGCAGGTCCGGCTGGTGACGCTGTCGTTCGATCCCGCGCGCGACACCCCGGCGGCCATGCGCCGCTACGCCGGCAGCCGCGTGCAGGACGACGGTCGCGGCGTCCGCTGGTACTTCCTCACCACCCGCTCGGCCCGGGAGCTGCTGCCGCTGGTGGAGGGCTTCGGGCAGGACGTGCGCTGGGCCGTCGATCGCTCGAGCGGCCGGCCGCGCCGGGAGCTCTCGCACGTGCTCAAGGTGTTCCTGATCGATTCGGCCGGCTTCGTCCGCGAGATCTATACCTCGACTTTCCTGCATCCGCGCACCGTGCTCAACGACATCGAGACGCTCCGGCTGGAGCGATGAGCATGGTGTCCTCGGCCGACGTCGTGGTGGTGGGCTCCGGCGCCTTCGGCGCCAGCGTCGCGTATCACCTGGCCCAGCGGGGCGCGCGGGTGGCGGTCCTGGAGCGCGCGGCCCTCGCCTCGCAGACGTCGCCGCGCGCGGCCGGGCTGTCGAGCCAGGTGCGCGCCACGCCGGCGCTCACCCGGCTGGCCCAGCGCGCCGTGACCAAGCTGGCGAGCTTCACCGCGGAGACCGGCCAGCCGCTGCGCTTCACCCAGAGCGGCGCGCTGAAGATCGCGCGCACCGAGCGCGATGCCGAGCAGCTGGCCCGCGAGGTCGCCCGGGCCGACACCGTCGGCGTCGATGTCGATTTCGTCTCCGTCGCCGAGGCGCGCCGCCGCCTGCCGATCCTCGGCGAGCGCGGGATCGTCGCCGTCACGTGGAGCCCGAGCGACTGCAACGTCGAGCCGTCCGAGCTGCCGATCGGCTATTGCCGGGCCGCCGAGAAGCTGGGCGCCGTGTTGCTGCCGCACACGCCCGCGACCGGCTTCGAGATCGGCTCCGGCGGTGTCGAAGGTGTGCGCACACCGCGCGGCGCCATCGCGACGCGAGTGGTGGTGGACGCGGCGGGGGGCTGGGCGCGCGTGGTCGCGAGTGAGCTTGGCGGATCGTTGCCGGTGGTGGCGACGCGCCATCAGCTGCTGATCACCGAGCCGATCCCCGGTGTCACGCCGGAGTTCCCGATCGCGCGCGTGATCGACGCCAACGTCTACGTCCGTCACGAGCGCGGCGGGCTGATGCTGGGCGGCTACGAGCCGGATCCGCTGCAGCTCGATCTCGCCACGCTGCCCCCGACGTTCGACATCGCCGCCCTGCCGCTCGACATCGAGGTGCTGTGGCGGCTGGCGCGCAGCGTGAGCGAGCAGTTTCCGATCTTCCAGGATCCGTCGATCCGCGTCGCCGAGCACCGAGGCGGGCTGCCGACGCTGACGACCGACGATCGCTACCTGATGGGCCCGCTGCCCAGTGTGGCCGGCGCCTGGGTGATGAGCGGCTGCTGCGTCGGCGGGCTCAGCGTCTCACCGTCGCTCGGCGAGGCGATGGCCCAGTGGATCCTCGACGGGGCGCCGGCGCTCGATCTCGCCGACGTCTCGACGGCCCGTTTCGCCGGGCGCGATCTCGACGAGACCGAGCTCCGCGAGCGGTGTCGTCACGCCTACGCCACGCACTACCGGGCCAGCGGCGGCCCGTCGCGGAGCGACTGACCGCCCGAAGCTCAGACGCCGGTGCCGAACCCGCCGGCGGTGCGCACGGTGGCGGCCTCACCCATGTGGCCGGCCGGGTGAAACAGCGCGATGCCGGTCAGCACGGCGGTGCGCGGTCGGCCGGTGAACGCCTTCAGCATTCCTTCGGTGCGCACGCCGAAGCTGCCGGCATCGGCCGCCGCCTGCATGCCCTCCGCCGACACCTGCCCGTCCCAGTCCTGGGGCCTGAAGCCGCTGACGATGTCACGCGTCCGGCGCCCGACCGCGTCGCGATACTCCCGGAGCGCGCCGACGTCGATCTGGCGCGTGAGCTCGGTGACCTCGGCGCTCGTCATGCCGATCCCGAAGTCGCGACGCGTGATGCCGAGACGCTTCGACCACCCGTCCTCGAAGAGCTGCGGCCGGCCGCTCAGCACCTGGTTGACCATGATGTCTTCCGCCCGCGCGATGTGAAACATCAGCCACGCCAGCGAGTTGAGATCTTCGCGCGGACGGACGCGCATCTGCTCGTCGCTCAGGCCGGCGAAGGTGCGCTCGGCCGCCGACATCTTGTTGCCGCCCACCGCGGCCGACTGCACCGCGGCGTGCTGGTCCAGGAACAGGTCACGTGCGTCCATGTCGTCCTCCAGTGGAGGCGACTCTGCGCGCGGACGCCGGACCTGTCAAGGACTCGCCCCGCTACGAGCCGTGCTCGCTGACCACCAGCTGCCCCTGCTGGCCGAGCGGGCCGTGGAACTTGCAGAAGAACTCGACGGGACCGGAGCGCGGCACCGTCACGTTGATCTCCACGCGGCTTTTGGGCGGCAGATCGCGGTCGATCCCCAGGCCCGGGACGCTCAGGTTGTGCAGCGTGCTGGCGGCGTTCTCGATCCGCAGCCGCAGCGACTGGCCGGCACGGCCCTGGATGACCTTGGGCTCGAAGAAATAGTCGTCGACGCGAAGCGCGACCCCGCTGGACGCGGTGGGGGCGGACGAGGTGATCACGCCGGGCTGGACCGCCACCTTGCGGGGCGCGTTGCCGACGGGAATCGTCGTGACGACCTTGCGGCCGGCCAGCTGGACGACCGAGACGTCGTTGGAGCCCTCGTTCGTCACGTACGCCAGCGTGCCGTCGGAGCTCGAGCCGACCCAGTGTGGCGTCTTGCCCACCGTCACCGTGCCGGCCACGGTATCGCCGCTCGTATCGATGATTCCCAGCTCGCCCGGTCCCTGACTCGGCACCAGTGCCCACCGCCCATCGGCGGTGAGCGGCGCCTGGTGCGGTGAGGCGCCCACCGGGATCTGCGCCACGATCTGCTGGCTCGTGGTGTCGAGCACGAGCACGGCCGCCTGCCCGGCGACCGTGAAGTAGAGGCGGCGTCCATCCCGACTCAGATCCAGCGCGCGGGGGGTGCGATCGAGCGGAACGCGCGCGACCTCCTTCTGGGTGGGGACGTCGATGCGGACCAGCGCGGTGGCGCCCTGCTGCTGCGAGCCGACCCAGGCGGTGCGGCCGTCGGCACTCAGCGCGCCGTTGTGGGCCTGAGCGACGGGCACGCGGCCCACGATCTGGTCGGTCGCGGTGTCGATGAACACCGCCTGATTCGCGCCCCAGGCCGACACCAGGACGCGTGAGCCGTCGGGTGCGATCGCCAGGCCGTGCGGATTCGGGCCGACGTCCACCGAGCGGACCACGCGATCGGTGGCCGTGTCGATGACGCTCACGGTGGCGTCGCCGTCGCTCGACACGTACACCTTGGCGCCGTCGGGCGTCACGACCAGGCCGTGCGGCCCCTTGGGAACGGAGATCGTGCGCAGCACCTTGTTCGTGCTGGTATCGATCACCGCCACCGCGTCGTCCTTGAAGAGGCCGACGTAGACTTTCGGGGCGGCGGCCTCGGCGACCATGCCTGCGGTGGTGACGAACACGACCATGACCAGCCCGACGACTCTCGCAGCGAGCGACATGTCCATCCTCCTGTGGCGAAGCCGAGCCTTCGACCGCTTGTTTCACTCCCACCAACGCCAAAGGGTGGCAATCGTTCCGGTAGTGACGAAGCGTCACGAATGGAACGGTGGGCTGAGTCGCGCGTTGGACAGGAGGTGGTACGATTTCGCCGCAATGGCGCGTTGGCCCGATGACGATCCCGCTTCAGGGCTGGGCCCGGCGGCGCTGGCCTATGCCGATACCCTCTACAACTTCGCGCGATACCTCTGTGGCAACAGCACCGACGCCGAGGATCTGGTGCAGGAAACCTACGCCAAGGCCCTCCGCGCGGCGGGCCAGTTCGAGCCGGGGACCAATCTCAAGGCCTGGCTGTTCCGCATTCTGCGCAACACGTGGCTCAGCCTGGCCCGCCGTCGTCGCGGCAACCCCACGGTGGGCGGCCTCGATACGGTCACGCCCGACGTCGAGCCGGAGCCGACCTGGTTCTGCGACGACATCGAGCTCGATCGTCTTCGCAAGCTCGTGGCTGCCGACATCGAGGCAGCGGTGATGGCGCTCTCGGAGGACGCGCGGATGGTCGTCCTCCTCGACCTCGAGGGGTTGTCCGAGACCGACACCGCCGCGGTCCTCGGGTGTCCCGTTGGAACGGTCAAGTCCCGCCTGGCCCGGGCACGCCAGGCCCTGCGTCGCCACCTCCGAGATTACGCGCCGTGAGCGCGCCGGCGACCATGGACTGTCAGACCGCTCGCGCCGCCCTGCTCGACGATCAGCGCGGCCGCCTCGATCCCGCGACCGCGGCCGCGCTCCTCGGGCATCTCGAGGGCTGTGTCGGCTGCTCCCGCGCGGAGGTGGCCGAGCGGTTGCTGACCGAGCAGCTCGAACGGCAGCTGCCGCAGCACAGCGCGTCGCTGGCGTTGAAGCGGCGACTGGAGACTCAGTGGCCGGCCCCGGCCGCTGCGCGCCCGTCTGTCCGCAGCCGGCGGTGGTGGCCGGGAGCCGTGGCGGCGGCGGCGATGCTGGTGCTCGCCGGCCTGACTCTCTGGGCCTGGCCGTGGAGTGGACGCACCGACCGGCTCGTCACCGAGGCGGTGAACGATCATCTGCGCGTCCTGGCCCGGGCCGAGAGACTGGAGGTGCCGAGTGGCAACATGCACGAGGTCCGTCCGTGGCTCACGGGCCAGCTCGACTTCGCCCCGGTCATCGCGTTTGCCGGCGACGCCGACTTCCCGCTGCGCGGGGGAACCGTGGAGTATTTTCTGGATCGGCGGGCCGCCGTCGCCGTGTACGGGCGCCGCCTGCACGTCATCACGCTGATCGTGGCCCGGGCCGACGGACTGCCGTGGCCGGGGGGACGGCCGCTGGCCACGCGCGCACAGGGCTTCAACGTGCGGTTGTGGCGTTCCGGCGAGCTGGCCTACGCCCTCGTGTCCGACCTCGACGCCCGCGAGCTGGCCGAGCTGGCCGGCCGTCTCGGCGGCTGACCGTCTGCTTCATGGGGGGCCCCGAAATGGCCCCCATACCCCCCACGCTCCGCGCCCCGGCGGGAGCCGTGGCGCTGCGCGAGCGTTGTAGTCACATACGGGGCCCCGAAATGGCCCCC
>Ga0075418_10004314_pt1 | contig 16216 bp, 16 predicted proteins | sample SoiMetdeltSBSDD2_FD_81776 | JGI IMG/M metagenome (GOLD analysis project Ga0075418, IMG submission 81776) | Bulk soil microbial communities from a Populus tree surrounding site in Tennessee, USA - Soil MetaG P. deltoides SBSDD2 | ecosystem: Environmental > Terrestrial > Soil > Tree plantation...
AACTTCGGTAGCACGACGAGCGTCGCCCCGGACCACAGGCCGAGCAAAGCGATCACGGTAAGGCCGTAGATGTGAAAAAACGGCAGGAACGCAACGGTGACGTCCTCGCCCTCGCGAAAATGGTCGGCCGCGTGGGTTTGGAGAATATTTGCGACGAGGTTGCGATGCGTCAGCATCACCCCTTTCGGCAAGCCCGTAGTGCCGCTCGAGTACGGGAGCGCTACGAGATCGTCGGGGTCGACGTCGACGCGCGGTGGAGCGCCCGGCTTCGCGACGAGCGCCGAGAACACGTGCCCGCTGCAGCCGCCGATCGGGTCCATCGGCGCATCGAACGTGACGATGTGCTCGACGGAGGTGCCTGCAAGCGAATCGCGCCACGTCGCCGCGAGCGCGGTCGACGTGAACAATACACGCGCCGCGGAGTCCTTGAGCTGCTTGGCGAGATCGCTCGTCGTGCTGAGTGAGCCTGCCGTCGTCATAACGGCGCCAAGCCTCGCGACCGACAGTAACGCGATCAGGTACTCAGGCGTATTCGGCGCGAAGATCGCGCAGACGTCGCCCTTCGCGATGCCGAGCCGCGCGAGCGATGCCGCGGCGCGATCCACGAGCGAGGGAAGCTCAGCGTACGAGATCGTGCGGCCCGTGCCGGCTTCGATCAGTGCGGCACGTTGGCCGTACGTCGCCGCACGCGCCAGCACGAATTCCGCGAGCGGTGTCGCCGGAATATCGAGCGGCGCGTGCGGCGAGGTGTACATCGAGCGCTACTGCGCCGGGCGGCGGAACAGCCCTCCGTAAACGGCCTTGCCGAGCACGTGTCCCTGCATCGCTTGGAACACCTTCGTGCGCGACTCGAACGCGTCGGCCCCTGGCGTTACGTTGAGCTTCGTGTCGAGCGCGTAGATCTCGAACATGTAGTGATGGCGCGGGCCCGTCGCGGCCGCGCCCGGGCCGCGGTACATCTGCCCCGTCGCGCTGTGCTGGTAACTGCCGTCCGGCAGTTTTTCGCCTTTCGGCTGGCCCTCGGTCATACCCGTCGCCGTCGCCGGAATGTTCCAGACGACCCAGTGCGCCTGATCTTCCGTCGTCTTGTTACGCGCGACATCGAGGTCGCGCATGTTCAGCACGAAGGATTGTGTGCCGGCCGGAACGTTCGTCCAGCTCAACGCGGGTGATAAGCCTTCGCCTGGAGCGACTCCGGGCGCCGCTTGGCTGAACTTCACGGGAATCTCACCGCCATCCGGGAAGCCTTGCACAGTGAGCACCATGGCGGGCGCGGGTGGTGCGGCACCGGCCGCTGGCCCGGCGCCAGCCGCCGGCTGTTGCGCCGCGGCGGGCCCCGCAGCCAAGAATCCGCTGACGAGTATCGATGCGATCGTTTTCATGGAAGTCCCCCAAATTAGTCCGGAATTCGGTGAGCCAATGTAAGCCGTTTCACGCAAGCCCACTACTGCCGGGATTCAGACGGGGCTAGATCAGGTAGGCGACGGCAAGTAGGCCGGTTACCGTCATCGTCACGGTGTACGGCAGGGCCATCACCACCATGCGGACGTACGACAGCCGAATGAGCGGTGCGAGCGCTGAAGTGAGCAAGAACAAAAATGCGGCCTGGCCGTTCGGCGTCGCGACGCTCGGGATGTTCGTGCCCGTGTTGATCGCGACGGCCAACGCGTCGAACTGCTCCCGATCGATCACGCCACTTTCGAGGGCCCGCGCCGCTTCGTTGATGTACACGGTTGCGACGAAGACGTTATCGCTGATTGCCGATAGCAGCCCGTTCGCGACGAAGAAAGTCGGCGCTTGAATCTCCCGAGGCATCGACAGCACGCCAGCGATGATCGGTTGAAACAAGCCCTGGTCGTGAATGACGGCGACGATCCCGAAGAACACGACGAGGAGTGCCGTGAACGGCAGCGCTTCTTGGAACGCGTGGCCGAGCCGATGTTCGTCAGTAACCCCTGCGAAGGCGGTAGCGAGCACGATTACGGTCAAGCCAATGAGCCCCACGGCGGCCCAATGAAACGCCAGCGCGACGACGAGGAATAGGGCCACGAGCGCTTGCACGACCAGAGTCGCACGGTCCCGCTCCGTGCGCTTTGCAGTCTCGGCAGCGTCGAAGTCCTCCAATATTCTTCGCGCGGATTCCGACACGCGCTCGCCGTAGCCAAACCAGCGAAAGTGCTCCAGCAGGACGCAGGTCAGTAGTCCGACGACGAGCACCGGCAGCGATACGGGCGCCATCCGAACGAAGAATTCGACGAAGTCCCACTCCGCGACGTTTGCGATTAGCAGATTTTGCGGCTCGCCGACCAGCGTGGTGACGCCCCCGAGCGCGGTACCCACGGCCGCGTGCATCACGAGGCTGCGCAGGTACGCGCGAAACCGAACCAGATCCTCTCGGTGGAGATCGTGAACGCCGTCATCGACGGACGAGTCGTGGGGTCCGTGGTGAGAATGCTTGCCAGAAGCAACTCTGTGGTAGACGCCGTAGAAGCCGCTTGCCACCGTGATGACGACCGCGGTGACCGTGAGCGCGTCCAGAAACGCGGAAAGCGCCGCCGCCACTCCGCAGAACAACAGGGACAACGCGATCTTCGAACGGAACGTAACGACGAGCTTCGTGAACGTGAACAGCAGCAGGTCTTTGAGGAAGAAGATGCCCGCAACCATGAAGATCAGCAGCAGGACCACGTCGAACGCGTTGATCGTTTCCTGGTAAACGCTCGCCGGTGACGTCATGCCGATGGCCACGGCTTCCAGCGCCAGGAGACCGCCGGGCTGAAGCGGATAGCACTTCAGCGCCATCGCGAGCGTGAAGATGAATTGGAGGACGAGCGCCCAGCCGGCGAGGTACGGGTTCATCGCGAACAGGAGCGGATTCGCGACGAGGAACGCCAGGATCGTGATCTTGTACCAGTCGGGCGAATTGCCGAGAAAATTTTGCGCCAAACCTCGAGCGAGCCGAGGTGTGATGAGGTCGACAGCCATCAGGCGGTCCAAGAACGATAGCGTTCGTTTTCCACGATCATGTCTTCGTACAGCCAGACCATTCGATCGAGGAACCACAGCTTGCCGCAATAGATGAGGACCGAACCCAACAACGTGGGCCACACGGCCAGCCGGATGAGTCCCCAGAGGACGAAAGCAGCTCCGACGGCGGTGACGCCGTTCAGCACATGAGGCACGATCCGGTGGCGTTCGGGAACCGGAACGATGTCGCGGTTCAGCCAGACTCTTTCACCGAGCACGCCCCGCGAAGCCCAGTTGTCCAGCGTCTTTGGGCGCCGAAAGACGCGTGGATTCGCCCACATCCACGCCAACGAGGCAACGATGGCCGCCCACGACCACGCCCCGAGCCAATTGCGGCTCCATACCGCGAGGATGACAAGCGGCAGCACCGACGCCCGTGTCCACACGCTCCACGGATTTGCATGACGGAGCCAAGTCGCGTCGTCCATCGACATCGCAGACGCGAGCTTGCGCTCGAGCGTCATGAAATGTGCTCGACAAAGACAACGGCGGGAAGACGGTCGATCATGGCGCGGGTAGTCGCGGTTGGCGGCCCGACCAACCAAAACCCTATCGCCCGACGTTCGGTGCGACACCCGTGGCTATTAGACACACAGTCAAACCGACTACGCAACGCTCGCGAACCGCGAGGGCAGCGTTTCGCGAAGCTTAGCAACTTAGCTAGTCGCGACGGCGTGCTCGTACGGCGCTGCGCTCGGCGCCGTGAGCGGCGCGTTGATGAAGCGCTCGTGCGCTGCCGTGTCGACCCCCTCGAGATAGAAACTGCGGGCGATCGCGGCGACGAGCCGCGGCTGATCGACGACACTCGGCACGTCGCCGACGGGAACGCCGAAGCTCAGCGCAGCCGCGAGATTGAAGCAGTGGATGTTGCGCAGGTACTCCGCACCCGTCGCGCTGCGCGGCAGGAACTCGAAGCCCGCGCCGAGATACGGATGCGCGGCGCCGGCACCGCTCTCATCGCCAGCGCTCGGCTTGTACCGGTCGCCCCAGAGCGCGATCGCGTCGTGAATGCGCGCGAGCTCGGGTTGCGCCGCGAGATCGATGCGATAGCCGGTGGCCGCGATCAGATGATCGAAGCTGAAGCTCTTGCTGCCGACCTTGCCCGTCACTTTGTTGTCGCCGGAGCGCGCGACGTCCGACAAGTTGCTGTTCAGGTGGATGTGAAAGTTGTCGAACTCGACGGCGCGCTGGATCGAGTCGAGCGGCACGGACGCGACGCGCCGGTCGCCGAGCAAGAAATTTCGCCAGCGAACCACGTCGGGCAGCTCGTAAGCCAGCTCCGAGACGTTCGGATAACCGCGGTCGGGCGCAGGAGCCGCCTGCGGCGACGGCGGCGCCGGGTAGTCGATGTACGCCCGGCGGCTGAACATGTGCACCTCGGCCGCGCCATTCTCGAGCGCAACGGCCGCGGCGTCGAATGCGGAGGAGCCCGCGCCGACGACGCCGACGACCTTGCCCTCCAGCGCGTCGAACGGGATGTTGCCGGTCGTGTGCGTCCAAAGGTTGGGAGGCAACGCGCGCACGAAGTCCGGCACGTTAGGGCCGCCGGCGCCGGCATAACCGTTTGCAAGCACGACCTTGCGGGCCGTCTCGACACCGCGCACGCCGTCGACTTCGAGATGCAACCGCAGCAGGTCGCCTTGCGGCTCGATCTCGAGCAACCGCGTGCGGTAGCGAACCATCGTGCCCGTGGCCTGCTGAAACCAATCGACATAGTCGGCCCAGTCGGTGCGTGCAATTCGATCGAGCGCGTCGAAGGACGCCGTTCCGTGCAGCGTCTCGTACCAGGCGCGGAACGAGAGCGCCGCGTTGCCGAGCTCGGGGCCGGCTAGCGTCTTTGGTGTTCGCAGCTGATGCATGCGCGCGATCGTGCGCCAGATGCCGGTTTCGCCCGGCGCGGCGCGGTCGATCACGGAGACGCGGCCGACGCCTTTGCGGCGTAAGCCGTAGGCGATCGAAAGGCCGCTCTGGCCGCCGCCGACGATGACGACGTTGTGGTCGACGCCGGTGCGCGGCCGCACCCAGTCGGCCGGGTCGCGCCCAATCCAGCGCAGCGCGCTTTGCGTCTGCTCCTCGAGCCGCTCGGCCGCATCGGCGAGCTCCGGTGCCGCGCGGTTCGTCTGTGCGTCGGGCGTTGCGACTTCGACCGCAGCGCCGAAGCCGCCGACCGTCAGCGCCGCCGCGCCGCGAAAGAACCCACGCCGATCAATGTGGTTCGGCGCCGTTTCTTCCTGTTCTGTTGGCTCGAACATGTGTTCCCCCGGAACGCGGCGGAGGGCGCCGCACCTCAACTCCAGGAGCACACTAGCGAATCGCCGAGCGCGAGCACAAGCGCGCCCCGGGGCGGCCGCCGGCTTGCGCGGCGCGCCCCAAGCTTGGACCATGAGCGCCGATTGAAGGAGAAGGGTTCGATGCGTTCGATCGTGGTCACGTCTCGCTACCTCACCGTACTGGCGGCGCTCGTCATCGGCGCCAACGCGCTTTCGCAGGTGGGGCAGGCGCCGGCCGCCTTCGCTGATCCCGCGGAGCTCGCGTTCGAGCAAGCCCGCTGGGAGGACGCGATCAACGAGTACCGTGAGATCCTCGCGGCTTACCCCGAGGACCGATTGAGTCTGCTGCGCATCGCGCAAGCGCAGCGCGAGCTCAAGCGCTACGACAACGCGCTCGCGACCCTCGAGGATGCGCGCACGGCGAACGCGCCCGAGGCGATGATCGATTTCGAGCGCGCGCGCAATCTCGCGCTCCTGAAGCGCGACGACGAGGCGCTCGACGCGCTCGATGCGTCCGATCACGTGGGTTTGCGTGCGCTTGCGCTCGTCGAGAGCGCGCCGGAGCTCGAGCGCTTCCGCCAGCTCAGCCGCTATCAACGCGTGCTGCGCAATGTCCGCGCGCGCGTTTACCCGTGCGAAGGCGTCGCCGAGGCCAACGCGTTCGATTTCTGGCTCGGGCGCTGGGAAGTCCGTGCGACCGACGGCACGCTGATCGGCCACAACACGATCACGAAGCGTGACGGCGGCTGCTCGATCCAAGAGCGCTGGGAAGGCTCGGGCGGCTCGTCGGGCTCGAGTGTCAGCTTCTATTTGCCGAGCCGCAAAGAGTGGCGACAGGTCTGGACGGGCTCTTCCGGCACGGTGTTCGACATCACGGGCGAGGCCGGCAACGGCACGATGCACTTGGAAGGCACGATCGAGTATGTCGAGCCGAACCGGGTCGTCGCGTTTCGCGGCACGTGGACCGAAGGCCCCGACGGTCGCGTGCGACAGCGGCTCGAGGAATTCGACCTCGTGGCCCAGGCTTGGGTCGTCTGGTTCGACGGCTTCTACCGGCGGGTCGAGTGAGCTTGCGCTAAAATTAGCGCATGAACGGCCGATACATTCCCTTCGGCAATCCGCGCAATCCGCTCGCCCAAGCCTTGTCGCTCGTCGTCTTGGCGGTAGTGCTCGTTGGCGCCGTCATCATGGGCGCGTTCGTGCTCATGGCGGTCATCGGCTTCGCCGCGATCGCGTTACTTGGCTTCACGGCGCGTAACTGGTGGCTGCGGCGCCAGGCACGCGGCCGCGGCCCGAACGACGGCGGCGGATCCGGGCCGGGGCCCGGTAAGGGTATTCGCTACATCGAGGGCGAGTACGAGGTCATCGACGCGGATGCCGAGGCCGAGCGCCGCCGGTCGAGCGAGCGTCGCTAGCTCACGACAACCGGCGACTTGGTCGGCGTTCGGTTAGAATGCTCGGCCATGACCCTCCGTGTGTCCGCGGCCGAGCCTTCGGCGCGTAACCCCATCGCTCGTTCCCTCGCACTTGCCGTGCTTGGCATTGCGCTCGTCGGCGCTGCAATCATGGGGGCGGTCGTGTTCGCGGTGTTGCTGGGCCTGTTCGTCGTCGGCTATCTCGTGTCGCTCGCGCACGCGTGGTGGCGGGTGTTTCGGGCGCAGCGCCGGGTCGCGAACACGGAGCAGGCGCAGCCGCCTGCCGCGAAAGGGGACTACATCGAAGGCGAGTACGAGGTCGTCGAAGCTGCCGTTGATGCCGCGCCGCGCGGCCCAGGTGGCACGGCGTAGCGCATGGCTTCGCCGACACTGCCGAACCCGAACGATCGTCGACGACGACGCCGTCTCAGACTGATTCCGATCATCGGGTACACCATCGTCGCGCTCGCGGCGGGGTATTTCCTCGGCGAGCGGCAGAGCACGACCGTGATATTCGTGCGGCATGCCGATACGGACGCCGCGATGGGGGGCCCCAACGACGATCCGCCGTTGAACGCGCGCGGCCGTGAGCGTGCCGAGCTCCTCGCGGACTTCCTTCAGAAGGTCGACGTCACGGGTAGCGTCAATGCGATCTATGCGAGCGACAAGCGCCGAACGCAGGAGACGGCTGCTCCGCTTGCGATGCGGCTGAATATCCCTGTCGAGATCGACGATCATCTCGACACCAAGGGCTTCATGGATCGAATGAAGCGCCATCATGGCGGCGATATCGTGCTGATCGTCTCGCACTCGAACACGATTCAACCGCTCATCGACGAGCTGCACGGCAGCAAGAACTTGAAGCCGTTCGCGTCCGACGAGTTCAACAGGCTCTACATCGTCACGATCCCGCGACCGCTGGGCAAGGTGAAGACGCTGGAGTTCACGTACCCCGAGCCGCCCGTCGAGCCCGCCCCCGTCGCGAAGCCGCCGCCCGACACCGCAACGAGCGGCAACGGCGGCGAGTAGGCCGCCGTCACTCCTGCGTGACCGGCGATACCGGCACGTCGAGAAAAGGATTCGCCGCGAGCCTGCCGTCTTCCATCAACGGCGGGTAAGGGCGGCCGAGCTGTCGGCAACGCTCCGCGATCTCGGGATAACACCACTCGAACAGCGTCTCATCGTGCTCGGCCGCCGTCATTCGTGACGAATCGTACAACCCGGCCGCTTGCCGTTGCCGCTCGGCCTCGAGCAGCATGACGGCGACGGCGACGGACACGTTCAGCGACGTGCCGAGCCCACGCATCGGAATTGCGACGCGCTCGTCGGCCGCCGCGAGCGCCGCCTCACTAACGCCGACGAGCTCGGCGCCGACGACGATCGCGACCTTCGCCGTGTAGTCGACGTCGCGATAGTCGCGCGCATCTTTGCCGGCGTGCGCGGCGATGAGTCGCCAACCTTCCCCGCGCAGCGCCGCGAGTGCGGCGGCGGTCGAGGAGTGCAGCTTGAGGCTCACGAAATGTCTGGCGCCGCCGGCGATCATGTGATGCCGGCGCATCGAGCCGCCCGTCGACAGCGCGTGCAAGCGGTGGACGCCGACGGCGTCCGCAGTGCGGATGATCGCCGAGACGTTGTGGGACTTGTTCACGGCGTCCATGAACACCGTGAGGTCGGGCTGACGCCGTGCGAGGGCGGCTTTGAGCTTCGCGAATCGCTCCGGCGTCATGGTGGCTCAACGCGACGGCCTGGGAGCCGCCATCGTCACATGCGCGGCCGCGCATGTGGTAGCGGGAGGCGAAGCGCACCGAGTTACTGGCTGACCGTCGAGACGTCGATCAATGGATTCGAAGCGAGCCTGCCGTCGGCCGTGAGCGTGGGGTAGGGGCGGCCCTGCTGCCGGCAGCGCTCCGCGATGTCGGGGTACGACCACTCGAACAGCGTCCGCTCCCGCTCCTCGGGCGTGAGGCGCGCCTTCTCATAGATCCCCGCCGCGAGCCGCTGCCGCTGGGCCTCGAGCAAGATGACGCCGACCGCCACCGAGACGTTGAGCGAGCTGCCGATGCCCTGCATCGGAATCGCGATCTCGTCGTCGGCCGCCGCACGCGCGGCATCGCTCAGCCCGATGGACTCGGCCCCGACGACGACCGCCACCTTCTGGGTGTAGTCCACCTCGCGAAAGTCGCGCGTGCCGCCGCCGTGCGCCGCGATGATTCGCCAGCCTTCGTTGCGAAGCGCGGCGAGCCCGACGCGCGTCGAACGATGCAGCGTTATCGCGACCCAATGCTTCGCGGCGCCCGCGATCATGTGGTGAAGGCGCATGGCGTCGCCGGCGTCGGTCGCGTGCAATCGCTGGATGCCGACGGAGTCGGCCGTGCGCACGATAGAAGTAAGGTTCTGCGCCTTGTTCACGGAGTCCAAAAACACCGTGAGGTCGGGTTGACGGCGGTCGAGGGCGCGTTGGAGCTTGGCGAATCGCTCGGGTGTCATCGAATTCCTTCCCTGGAATCAGCGAGCAGCGAGGCGAGATCTCTAGGTATCGTAGCAGGCGAGGCTTGGACCTAGAATCGTCTTTGGAGCGTTATGTTCCAAACTGAGATCGACATCACAACCAAAGGCCGCGGCACGTACGAGCTGACGTCCCGTGTCGCCGACTTCGTGCGCTCGTCGCGCGTCGCGACGGGGCTCTGCCACGTGTTCACGACGCACACGAGCGCGTCGTTGATGATTTGCGAAAACGCCGATCCCGACGTGCGCCGCGACCTCGAAACGTTCATGGCCGATCTCGCGCCCGACGGCGATCCGCGCTTCGTGCACACGGCAGAAGGGCCCGACGACATGTCGGCGCACGTGCGCAGTGTGTTGACGACGTCGGATCTGACGATCCCGATCAAGGACGGCGAGCTCGCGCTCGGCACCTGGCAGGGCGTGTATCTATGGGAGCACCGCCACCACGGCCACCGCCGGCGCGTGCTCGTGACGATTCAGAGCTAAAAGGGGACAGACTCATTTTCCTGTAGCTAAAAGGGGACAGACTTATTTTCCTGGGAAACAGATCAGTCCCCGGAGCGGAGCGCTGGGAAAATAAGTCTGTCCCCTTTTAGAGGGGTTGCAGCGAGCTCTTCGAGATGTCGGCGATCTTCGCCGTGCCCATCTGCTGCATGACGATGCGCAGCTCGCGGCTCAGCAGGTCGATGACCTTCTCGACGCCCGCTTGGCCGAACGAGCTCAAGCCCCAAATGTACGGGCGGCCAATCCCGACGGCCGTGGCGCCGAGCGCCAAAGCCTTGAAGACGTCCGTGCCGCGGCGGATGCCGCCGTCCATGAACACCGGGATCCGACCCTTCACAGCTTCCACGACCTCGGGCAGGCAGTCGATGGTGCCGCGCAGCGACTCGTCGGAACGGCCGCCGTGGTTACTCACGATGACGCCATCCGCGCCATGCTCGATCGCGAGCGCCGCATCCTCGCGCGTGACGATGCCCTTGAGCAGCACCTTCATCTTGGTGCCCTTCTTGAGCTGGTCCACATTCGCCCACGTCATGCCGCCGAGCCCGAGGCGCACCCGCGCCATGTTGATACCGTCGAACATGGGGCGCATGGCAAAGGTGCCCGTGAACTTCGAGTGGCAAACCTGGCAGCTCGGGTCGTTCGCCGGATCGAAGCGCCCCACGAGCTCGAGATTGCGCGACGGAATGTCGATGGTCCATGCGACCGCGGTGCAGCCCGCGTCTTCGGCACGCTTCAACATCCCCTGGGTGGTGGGCCAATCCGACGTCGAATAGAGCTGCAGCCAGCCGCTGGCGCCGCGCGCGGCCGCGACGTCCTCGACCGAGCTGTTGGCGACGGTCGAGAGTATTTGCAGCGAGTTCTTGCTCTTGGCTGCGCGTGCGACGGCGATCTCGCCCTCGTCGTGGAACATTTTCTGGGCGCCCACGGGGCACAGGAAGATCGGCGAGTTCACGCGTTGACCGAACAGGTCCACCGACATGTCCGGGTTGCCGATGTCGGTAAGCCGCCGCGGCCTGAGGCCGATCTTCTTGTAGCCGGTGCGATTGGCCTCAATAGTGCCCAAGTCGTCGGAGCCCTGCGCGAGGTATGCAATGTGCCCGGGATCCAATTTCGCGCGCATCACGGACTCGAAGTCCCAGACGTTGAGTGCATCGTCGGCGCTCTTGATGAGGCCCTTGAAGTCGTAGGCGCCGCTCAGCGCGGCGTCCTCCTGCGCAAAGGCGGTGGTGGCCGCGAGGGCTCCGCCCAAGCCGTAGAGCAGCGGGCTCTCGGCGAGGAAACGCAGGAATTGGCGGCGCGATTCGGCGCGAACATCTTTCGGCATTGGGGTCCCCCGCTAGCTTCGGCGCCACCTTACCACCGCCCTTGCGGTAGCCCCAAAGACGGGGCGGTTCGCCGGGAAAGCTTGAGACGCGGCGGCTTTCGCACGGGGTAGAATCGCGGCTTCGAGGAGTCCACCGATGAAACGCTTTGTCGCATTTGCCCTTGGCTTGGCGCTCGCCTGCGCGGCGCACGCGCATACGCCGTTGAAGACGTCCGTGCCCGCAGCTGACGCATCGGTGCCGGCGCCGAAGACCATCGAGCTCACGTTCGGCGGCGACGTACGCCTCACGTCGTTGACGCTGACCGACTCCGCGGGAGCCGTGAAGCACACCGACGCCGTGCCGACCGAGGTCGCGACCACATTTTCGCTGACCATTCACGAGCCGCTCGGGGCTGGCGCCTACAAGGTCGTGTGGCGCGCCGTCGGCGGCGACACGCACATCATCTCCGGCGAGTTCGCCTTTACGGTAGTTGCCGCACCGGCGCATTCGCACTAGAGCTGCGGCTCGTCGTGTTCTTCGCCACCGATGCGCTCGTCATAAGCCTGCGAGCGATCGGGTTCGTCGCGTTGTTCCAAGCCGCAGGCGCCGCGCTGTTCCTCGCTATCTACGAGCGCGAGCTCGCCCGTGAAGTCGGCGATCGGTTACGCCTCGTCGCGCGCATCGCGGCGCTCGTCGCGCTCGTCGCGGCCGTATCGCACTACGTGCTGACGCCGGCGCGCATGGCCGGCGATTTCGGCAGCACGTTCGACCCCGCACTCGAGTCGCTGCTGCTACGCTCGAACTCGGGCTCGGCGCACATCGTGCGCGTCGTCGGCCTCGCGATCTTGCTGCTCGCACTCGATCGCGCGAGCCGGCTCAACACGTGGGCCGCATGCGTCGGTGCGGGGCTCGCGTTGCTGTCGTTCGCGCTGATGGGCCACACCGTGATTCATCCGCAGCGTTGGCTGTTGGCGCCGATGCTGCTCGTACACGTCGTCGTCGCGGCCGTCTGGGTCGGCGCCTTGGCAGGTCTTTACCTCGCTGCGCGCGACACAGGCACGGCGAGCGGACCACTCGTCGCGCGATTCTCGGCGCATGCGGCGCGGGCCGTGCCCGCGATCTTTGTCTGCGGCTTCGTCATGAGCGTGATCTTGGTCCGCAGCATCGCTGAGCTCGCGACGCCGTACGGCGCGATGGTGCTCGGCAAGGCGCTCACCTTCGCGGCACTGATGGCCCTCGCGGCGCAGAACAAGTTGCGGTTCGGGCCGCGGTTGCTCGCCGGCGACGGCAGCGCCGTGACCGCGTTACAGCGCACGATCGCGTGGGAATGGGTGCTGATCGCCGTGGTGCTCGTGGGGACGGCTGTCATGACTTCCCTGTACGCGCCCGAGCACCTCGAAGGCTCGTTTGCGCCGGAGCACGAGGCCGCGCCGTCTCATTAGAAAGTATCAGGCGATCCCGCTTGGCATTCCCGGGGAGGTCGCTGATAATGTGCGCCCTCGCGTGGGGCAGTAGCTCAGTTGGGAGAGCGCCGCGTTCGCAATGCGGAGGTCGTGGGTTCGACCCCCATCTGCTCCACCAATTTCTTGGGCCTAGCTAGCGCGCTGCGGTAGCTGTCGGCGGTGTGATCGAAGCCAAGTAGGCGACGATGTCGCGCATGTCGTCCACGCTCAAGTTGGCGATGACGGGCTGCATCAATTCGGCCCAGTTGCCCCGGCGCGTGCCGCGTTTCATGTCGTAGAGCTGGCGCATCATGTAGCTCGGCGACCGACTCGCGATGCCTGGAACCACGGCAAGCCCCATGAGGTCCGCTCCGTGACAGACGCTGCACGGCGTGGTTTTGCCGTCGCCCGTCGTGACGAGCGACTGGCCTCTGGTAAGACTGCCGACGGGAACGTACGCGATCCATGATGAGCGCGGGTTACGGAGCACGTTGGCCTGATGCTCGTCGACGGGCGTTTCGACGATGCGCCCCGCGAGCGGTTCGGTCGGTTCCTTGCCGACCGTGATGTACATGTTGCCTTCTTCGAGCTCCATCTTGGGTATCAGATCCGCTTCGATCACGCGGATCCACGGCGTCCACGGGATCGCCGCGAAATACTCCGCCGCCTCGTGCATCTCCTTGTCGGTCATCGCAGCTGCCAGCGCGTTCATCGTGGGCGAGTTCGGCTTGCGGGGATCGGCGCTGCGGCGCAGACCGTCGCGCATGTCCTGAAGCTGCTTCAAGGTATAGGCCGCGGGCTGACCGGCAGGCGGGGCATTCTCGGGGCGACCTTTGCCGTTCGGCAGATGACACGAGCCGCAGCCGCGACCGCGCTCGGCGAGGCTCGCGGGGCCGTGTCGAATGACGTCCGGCATCGGCGGATGCTCGGCCGGAAACCAGTCGATCACGTTGTGGCCATCGCGGACGTCTACGAGCGAATAAGCCGCGCTGCTGCCGTCGACGTTTCTCGGCCGCGTCTGCTCGTCGGCGTTCTCATTGGGGCGCAGATTCCGCGTGGGCGGAGCTTGGGGCGTCGCCTTATCGTCGGGTTTCGGCAGTGTGCTGTACGCGTAGGCCCACAAGGGTTCCTTTGCGTCTTGGGCCGCCGCATCGATCGCAAACGCGCCGAGCACGGCGCCAGCGCTGCACGCGAGCAGCAACCGTTCCGGTGTGATCACTGTCCCCCCTAGCCGCGACTAGCGCGCGCCTTCTGAGTTGGCGTCAACGGGCGTCGCCGATCAACACAGTAGTCCGGCGCATACTAGCGCAGCCAGTGGCGAAGGGCCCGCCTTCGCCGCCAACGCGGCGGAGGCGAGAGCAGCCGCGGCTCAGTAGTCCACGGCGTCGCGGATCAGCGGGCACGTCATGCAGTGGCCGCCGCCGCGGCCGCGGCCGAGCTCCGAGCCGACGATCGTGATGACCTCGATGCCTTCCTTCCGCAGCAGAGTGTTCGCCAGCGTGTTGCGGTCGTAGGCGAACACGACGCCCGGCGAGGCGCACACGAGATTCGCGCCGCTGTCCCATTGCGTGCGTTCGCGCATGTACGCGCTGCCGCCGGTCTCGATGACGCGCAGCTTCTTGAGCCCGAGCGCGTGCGCGACGACGTCGACGAACGGCTCGGTTTCCTCCTGCACCCGGTAGCCGTGCGGGCCCTCGTCGGGCACGCACGTGAAGGTGTGAATTCGGTTGACGATCTCCGCGTGGATCAGCACGCAATCGCGGTCCGCAAACGTGAACACCGTGTCGAGATGCATCGCCGCGCGCAGTTTCGGCATCGCGGCGATGATCACTTTCTCTGCCGCGCCCTGCTCGAACAACGACACGGCGAGATCGGTGATTCCCTGGCGCGAGCTGCGCTCGCTCATGCCGATGAGCACGATGCCTTTGCCGATCGGCATCACGTCGCCGCCCTCGACGGTCGCGAGGCCCCACTCCTTGGTGGGATCGCCCCACCAGACGTTCACCTTGCCCGCGAAGTCGGGGTGAAATTTGTAGATGGCCGCCGCGAGAATCGTTTCCTCGTGACGCGCCGGCCAGAACAGCGGATTCAGCGTGACGCCGCCGTAGATCCAACACGTGGTGTCGCGCGTGTAGAGCGTGTTGGGCAACGGCGGTAACAGATACTCGGTAATTCCGAGCGCGTCGCGCGTGAGCTTCAGCAGCTCGCCGTCACCGTCGCTGTCCGGAATCTCGTGGCTCGAGAGGCCGCCGAGCAGCGTCTCGGCGAGCTCGCGCGCCGGGAGTTGGTCGAGATAGCCGCGCACGTCGTCCACGAGACCGGCGCCGACCTCGTGTGACACGAGCTGGTTATCGAAGATCCACTTGCGGGCTTCCGGAATCGCCACCGTCTCCGCGAGCAGATTGTGCATCTCGACGACTTCGATGCCACGGTCGCGCATCTTCTGCATGAAATCGAAATGGTCGCGCTTCGCGGCTTCGACCCAAATCACATCGTCGAACAGCAGCGCATCGTTGTTCGTGGGCGTGAGGCGTTGGTGAGCGCGCCCCGGCGCGCAGACCATCACCTTGCGCAGTTGACCGACTTCCGAGTGAACGCCGTACTCGGCAGCTCCTGCCTTCGTCATGATGCCCTCCTTGGCCCCTTTTAGAGCGTGATGCCGCCCGTCGCCAGCCCGTAGATCGCGACGACACAGCCGGCGGCAGCGATGAGAAAAATGCCCCATTCGATCGGCCGAAATGTCGCTCGACCCTGTTCGCGTCGCGCCCAGTAGTAGAGCAGGGTGCCCGGCGCATAGAGCAGCGCCGACAACAGCAGCAGCTTCGGCCCTGCCGCAAACAGCATGAATGCCGTGTAGATGACCGCGACCGCCGCGACGACGAAATCGCGCGTGCGCTCGCGTCGCTGCGCGTCGTAGGTCTCGCCGCGCGTCGTCAGCATGAGGCCGTATCCCGCGACGAGCAGATACGGAATCAGCGACATCGCGCTCGTGAGCTCCAGCATCAGCGAGAAGGCATCGCGCGACCAATACGTGGTGATGACGAAGAGCTGCACGACGATGTTCGTCAACCACAGCGCGGCCACGGGCACGGCGCGACGGTTCTCGGTCGCGAATAGGCGCGGCATGTCGTTCGTCTTGGCGGCGCTGAACAGCACCTCGGCGCAGATCAGCGACCACGCGAGATAGGCGCCAAGCACCGAGATGAGGAGGCCGATGCTAATGAACACCGCGCCCCACTGGCCGACCACGGCTTCCAGCACGCCCGCCATCGACGGCTGGCGCAGGTCCGCGATTTCGGGCCGCTGCAGCACGGCATAGGGCAGCAGCGTCACGAGCACCAAGAGCGCCGTGACGCCGACGAAGCCCACGATCGTCGCCGCGCCGACGTCCTCTCTTTTCTTCGCGTAGCGCGAGTAGACGCTCGCGCCCTCGATGCCGATGAACACGAACACCGTGACGAGCATCGTCGCGCGCACTTGCGAGAACAGCCCCGTGCCCGCGAGGTCGCCGCCGTAGAAATTGCCGCGGAAAAGGCCGGCATTGAACGCGCCGGCGAGCAACAGAATGAACGCGACGATCGGCACGATCTTGGCGATCGTGACGACGGTATTCAGGAACGCGGCCTGTTTGACGCCATTCAGGATCGTGAAGTGAAAAGCCCAAATGCCGACCGACGCGACCGCGATCGCGATGACGGTGTTGCCGTCGCCGAAAACCGGAAAGAACGCGCCGAGCGTCGACTTGATCA
>Ga0075418_10004315_pt1 | contig 16216 bp, 9 predicted proteins | sample SoiMetdeltSBSDD2_FD_81776 | JGI IMG/M metagenome (GOLD analysis project Ga0075418, IMG submission 81776) | Bulk soil microbial communities from a Populus tree surrounding site in Tennessee, USA - Soil MetaG P. deltoides SBSDD2 | ecosystem: Environmental > Terrestrial > Soil > Tree plantation...
AACGGCAGCGAGCGGACGATCATCAGCAGCGAATACGCGATCTGAAACAGGCCCATCAGCAGGTCCACCACTGCCACCACGATGACCATGGGATTGCTGCCAGGTCCGCTGCTGGGCCCTTTGCCGATTGGCCAACTGCCTGGCGCCTGCCCCATGACAGGAACGGGCGGCATCGCCATGGCCGGATAAAGTTCCGCCGCCCAGCGCCACACCTGCTGCGGCTCCCACATCACCTGACACTGGGGACTGATCCGTCCCTCGGCGTACCACTGGTCAAGTTGGGCTTTCGCCACCGGACCATAAGGCTGTCCTCCCGGCTGTCGCATCCACCAGCGATCGACGGGCACTTGGGTGGTCGGTGATGCCGTCATGAGTTTGGCGAGCGACCGTTCTGCTCAGTTTCTACGCAAAATCGCGAGTCACATCCGGCAGGCACATGGCGATCATTTGGAGCGTGATGAACACCAGGTCCACGAAGAACACCAGGAACGAATACGGATTCAGCGTAAGAATTCCCAGCACGTGCAGGCACATGTTCATGAAACACATGGCACAGAAAACAAATGTGACGATCCGGGCCCACTGACGCCGTTGGATGACGCCCACTCCGGTACAGCCCTGGGCAATTCCGTAGGCCAAGGGCAAAAACCCAATCAGGATTGCAAACGCGCCCAGCGCCCCAAAAATGGCCATTACCGCGCCGGCAGCTCCCGGCTCATTCGGCGCGGTTGCCGCCGCCACTGTTCCCCCGCCTACGAGGGCGAAGATTCCCAGACCAATGAGAATGATGCCAGCAATCGCGTTCCAAACGCCAAAGAGAATGCTCAAAATGCCGCTGATGATGGCCAGGGCGTGCGGACCGCTGCGCCGCGGATAGCTGCCGGCATAAGTGCCGTAGCCTGCGGGCGAGGGCATGCCGTAGCTTCCCATCGCCGGCGCGCCGTAGGAACTCTGCGGACTGGGCGAAGGAGCAAACGGCCCCGGCGCTGTTCCGGCGGTGAAGCTCGGCAACGTGGCAGTGGAAGTAGCCGTGGATGAAAAGGAACTGCTCCCGAGCGGGCTTAAAGCGGGCGTGCCCACCGGGGCCAAGCCAAACGGATCGGCCGGTTTGCTTACGGGGGACAGCGGCGTTAGCGGACTTAATCCCCCGGATGTGCTGCTGCCGAGCAGTCCAGCATTGGAACCGGACGGCCCGCTACCGAGCAATCCAGCACTCAACACACCGACACTGGCTGTGGCGTTTGCCGTCTGCAACAGGGCCGGAAATTGATCGGATGCCCACTGCCACTGCGCCTGCCCCTCCTTCAGCAACTGGCAGTCGGCAGAGATTCGTCCCTCGGCATACCACTGGTCGAGTTCGTTGCGCGGTACCGGGCCGTACTGACTGCCGTCGGGCGTCTGCAGGAACCACTGATCCGTCTTGCCGGCGGGCGAAGCGGCAGCCGCGGAAGTTGTCGGCGACTTTGCCACAGCGGCGGCGTCGCTGCCACTGGCCGGAACGCTGACGATCGTCTGGCACTTGGGGCACTTCGTCTTCTTCCCCACTGCCGTATCCGGTGCTCTAAGCTTCGCCTGGCACCCGGGGCACATGATCTGGATAGGCATGGCAACGACCTTCAACAGCGAGGCGAGTAGCCGCCGTCGCGGGGAGTGTTCATGAGCGATGCAAGGATTGAAATCTGCGACTTGGCCAGCGGCAGGGTGATTCCAGGATAATCGGCGGCACAAGGGGAGTCGTCCCCAGTGCCTCAAAATGCCAGGTCCTCCATGGTGTGCATCAAATTCCCCGGTCAATCAAAGTCGGCAACAACCCATGGAAGGCTGACGGCAATCGTGGCCAGCACGCCATACACCAGTCCCCCGACCGCGAAGATCAGCAGCGGCGGAAACGCCAACCAGACCGGTATGAAAATAATGACGATGGAAGTGGTCAAGCTGATGGCGGACTGGATGTACGTCGCCATAATCGTCCACGCCTGGTAGTTGAGCAGCCCGATTGCCGTCTGAAGCACAAAGAACCCGTAGCCGGCCAGTGCCAGTGGCACCATCGGCACCCAGATTTTCCAGTCCCCTTCGATCAGCAGGTCGGCATCCGTCGCCTGGTACACCGCCATGATGAACGAAAACGATCCCAGGATCGTGGCATAAGTGCCAAAGATGAAGTTGAGCACCGCCGTGGCCACTACCAGCGGATGATGGCCGCCGCGGCGGTGCTCGATTTTCTCCAGCGTCTCTAGGTACAGCGAGCCGCCACTCAGGTTCGGGTCCACCGCCTCGCTCAGGCGGCGTGTCATCCGCGGCACGTCGCTGGCCGCGTCCGGACCCAGCGAGGCAGTTCCCATGGTTGGCAGTGGCGCCGGCGAGCCCGGCAGGCCGTACATGCCGGGTGGAGCAACGGGGCCCGCAACTACCGGTGGCAAAAGGTCCGATATGTCGTAGCGATTGAGAGGCGCACCTTGCGCCGTTTCTCCATCTCTGTCGTCCAACTCGGGAAACAGGTCGCTCGCCCAGTGCCACTGCTCGTCCCCGACGTGGAGAACCTGGCAGTCGGCTGAGATGCGTCCTTCGGCAAACCACTGGTCCAGGACAGGCTTTTCCACCGGCCCGTAATCGCCGCCATCCTCCGCCTTGAAGAACCACAAGTCGGTCTTGCCCGCGGGCCGTTTGCGCTCCTGCTTCTTTTCTTCATGCGCAGCCGTCAGCTGAATCACCCCATGGCAGTTGGGGCAATTCACCTTCAAACCTGCCTCGGTATAAGGCAGGAGCAGCGACTGAAAGCAGTGTGGGCAACTGATCTGTAGCGGCATAACTAGCCCCTCGCACCCCGAGGTCGCGTCGACCGGTGCGCAGCGTGACTGGTGCCGTCTGTCTCTCGTTCCGTGTGCCGCGTGCGCCGCGGCTCGTACGCCTCAATTGGGTCATTTCCCCCAGACCTCAGCCCACCCATTGGCTATCGTAATGGGCGTTGGGCTTAGCTCCAAGTTTTCCCGTCCTTATTCGTTCCGCAAAGGAAAACCTTGATTCCCAGAGCCTGTGCAAAGGCCGATTTTGCCAGCATCGCCCGGTCGGCCTGCTCCGGACCGTTTGCATAGGACACTTGGATGTGGTTGCTCTTGTGCCGGGCCATCATCTGGTCGCGGGAAATGCCGTAAGTGACAGCATGCATGATGGGCCACTGGGGGGTGGTGGCCTGCCAGCGGCGGTTGGTTTCCTCGATCGGTAGGGCGACGACGCCGGCCCGCCCCAGGTCCATCTGGAGCCGGTCATTTTCGACGTAGATGCGCGACCAGACGATCTCTCCTGGCTTGGAAATCCCCTTGAGCGTGCCGCCGCCGTTGGGAAAGTACATGACCGGCTGGCGCTCGCTAGAGGCCCCTTGCCAGCCACCGATGAAGTGGGCCGGCGGCGCCGAACCGCTAATCAAAAACACCCAGACGTAATCCTTCACCGTCCCCGAGCGGTCCCAGTCCCCCCACCGCAGGTCGTGCAGCGTGTTTTCCACCGGCTCCCCCATGGCCCGGTGCAGGCGGAAGGTCATCAGGCCGTCAAGGCCGGCGCACTCGTCCACTTCGTTGAAGTGCGGCAGCGGCTGCCCGTCGTATAGAAACCGTCTGCCGTCGCGGCTTTTGACCGGCGGCCGCTCGCTGTTGTTGAGCATCCCCTCCACCAGATCACTGGCCGGCAGCAGGTCCTTGAGCCCCTGCTGGTACTGAATGCCGATGCAGTCGCAGCCAAAATCGTCGGCTAGTCGCAGCGCGGCGACGTACATGCGGCACTGCATGAGAATCTGCGCGTCGGTGAGGTGCTCCTCGTGGACAGGCCCGGTGACGAACTTCATGCCGCGGTCTTCCATCCAGCGCCGCACGGCGAGGGCCTCGTCGTCGCGAACCTGCATCGATTCGTAGTACAGCGCCGACTGGCTGAGCCGCTCTTTGAAGACGCCGCAGGCGTGCAGGAGGTCGTCGGGAATGATGGCATTGAACATTCCCATGCAGCCTTCGTCGAAGACGCCCATGATGGCCTTTTGCCGCAACAGTTGTTGTGCCAGCGCCTCGCCGAGCTTGCGCTCGCGCTTGGGGATCTTGACGTCCTTGAGCGGAACGACGTGGTCCGTGTTGTGGCGGAGTTTTCCTTTCTTGAGCCAGCGGCCGAGCTGGCTTTGAAAATCCTGGCTGGAAAAATCCTCGCTCCAGAGGGTGGAGTACTTCGCGCCCGCTTTCGTGAGTGAGCCGTTGAGGTTGAGCATGCCGACCAGCCCCGGCCAGGTGCCGGACCAGTTGGCCAGCGTCAGTATCGGCCCACAATGCGTGACCAGGCCGTGCAGCACGTGGTGGGAATATTGCCAAACCGCCTCGGCAATGATCAGCGGAGCATCGGGATCGATGCCGGCAAAGACCTGCATCCCTTCGCGCTGCGAGCCGATGAAGGCGTGTCGTTCCTCGGGCTTATAGGCGTGCGCGCGGCGGAGGACGTAGCCGCAGGCAGCCACGGCCTTGTCGAGGGCACCTTCCATTTCGGCCTGCGCCTCCCAGCACTTCTGATTGGCCGACAGCCGCAGATCGCCGCTGGCGACAAGGAGGACTTCTTTCTTGGCGGCTTTGGTGGGATAGCTGATAGTCGGGAGTTGGTAGGCGGACATGGATAGAAATTCGGTGGAGACGAGGACAAGGCGCCGTGATCGACTATCGTAGGCAGCGCGGCTGAGAACTGCCACCTGCGGCCGGAAATCGTGAAATTAGTCCGCTTCAAGTCGTTTCATGACCTGACAGCCATAAATCGCTAATCATCCGTGAGGTATGTTAAACCATGAATAAATGAGATTCTTGGTCACCTGGGGCTGCCGAGAACGCGACAGGGAGAGAGTTGATGTCGGACGAGAGCGCGCAGACTACTTTGTCGCTCGAGGTGTACGACGGCACCCGGCTGATCGCGACGCTGCCGGTCTGGAGGACGATCGAATTGGGCCGCCGCGAGCCAAGCGAGCCGCCCCCCTTTGCCCGGATGAAGCGCGACGATAGCGACCGGATTGTGATTGCCGACCTGACGGAAACCTCCGTCTCGCGCAAGCACCTTAGGCTCGAGCTTTTGCCCGACGGACAGTTCCGAATCGTCAATCAGAGCGCAAAGAACTCAATCGCGCTGGCGCGGGGACAGCGGCTGGCGCCGGGCGAGCAGTGCGTCCTTCGGCTGCCAATCACTTGCGAGCTGGGCAATAAGGTAGTTCAACTGAAACTGCGGACGGTGGAGGAGCCACTGCTTCAGTCGCTCCGCCAGCCAGCTCTGGTTCCCGGGCAAACCTCGACGCGCGTCAAGCCGACGAGACTGCGCGGTTTGGCGGAATCGGCCCTCGCTTCGGAAAAAGCCGGCCTGGGGGAGGAAGAGCTCTTGGCCTGGATTCAGGCCTCGATGGATGTGTTCCAAAGCGCGGCCGCTTCCGCCGACTTCCTCCCCAAGGCGGTCGCCGCAGCAGCCCAAATGGTCGATCTGGATACCGTAGCCGTCCTGCTCCGCCCCCATGGGAAATGGAGCGTCGCGGCCGTCTGTAACCGCGACGCCACGCCCGTGCCGGCCGATTGGCGGGCCAGCCAGTCGATGCTGCAGCGCGTGCTGGATGAGCAGCGGACCTTCTTTTATGCGCCGCCCGTCGTGGGAGGAACGCAAAGCCTGCTCGGCGTGCAGGCCGTGGTTGCCGCGCCGATTCTCGACCGCTCGGCCAACGTGACCGGCGCGCTCTACGGCGAAGGGAGATCGGCTAGCGGCCGCGGCACGGTCCAGCCGGTGAGCGAAATCGAAGCCAAACTCTTTGAGCTGCTGGCCTACGGCGTCGCTTCCGGCCTCGCGCGGGTGGAGCAGGAGCGCCAGTTGATTGCCGAGCGGGTGAAGTTCGAGCAGTTTTTCACCCCGGAGCTGGCGCGGATTCTTCAGTCGCGAGGGGACGAGATGCTCGTCGCCCGCGACGCCGAGATCACCGTCCTGTTCTGCGACATCAAAGGCTTCAGCCGGATCAGCGGCAAGAGCGGCGCCGCAGCCTCGATCGAATGGGTCCGCGAGGTGCTCAGCGAGATGTCCGACTGCGTCGCTAACTGCCAGGGAGTGCTCATCGATTACGGCGGCGACTCGCTGGAGGCGATCTGGGGCGCGCCACTGGCCAGCAGCGAGCACGCCGCGCAGGCCTGCCAGGCGGCGCTCCAGATGCGGGCTGCCCTACCGCTGCTTAACGAGCGCTGGCAATCCCGGCTGGGAGAGCGGACCGACGTCTCCATCGGCATCAACACCGGACCGGCCCAGGTGGGCAACATTGGCTCGCGGCGGAAATTCAAGTACGGCGCCTTTGGCACGACGGTCAACCTGTCCAGCCGCGTGCAGGGAGCCACGCGGCAATTCGGCGTGCCGACGATGATCACTCGCGAGACGGCGAACCGACTGGGCCCGCAGTTCCATGCGCGAAAACTCGGCTCGATCCGCGCGGTGAATATCGGCGAGCCGACGGAGGTCCTGGAGCTCGTGGCTGAGCCGGACAAGCGGTGGCACGTTCTGAAGGTGCTGTACGAGCAGGCCCTGGCGCTGTTCGAGCAGGCACAATTCGCGGCGGCTAAGGAGGCGCTTGAAAACCTACTGGTCGAGTTTCCCGACGACGAGCCGGCGCGGCGGCTGGCGCAGCGCAACGCAGCGTGCCTTCAGCAACCTCCTGCGCATTTCGACTCCGTGTGGAACCTGGAGAGCAAGTAGGCCGGGCACATTTCCGCTCTAAGCAACAGCCCGCCCTTAGAAGAACCGGTTGAACTGCACCTGAATTTCGGAGTCGAACTGACGGTTCTCCCCGGAGGAATGCATCGGGACGGCGCAGCCCACGCGGAGATTGGAAAGCGGCCCAATCTGGAAATGCAGGCCGCTAGTGAGGTTCAAAAAGTCCACGCGGTTGAACGGATTGCCAACCGCGCCGACCGTCGGATCGCCCGGTATGATGAAGAAGTCGGCATCGTTGATCGCCGTGGAGTAGTGCAGCTCGAGGATCGCTGCGATCCCCTGGAGATAGTAAGCGTCCCGATTGTCGTGCAGCCAGTATCCGCCGGACAAGCTGACCTCGAAGAAGTTCTGCTCGGTCAGCTTGCCGAACGTGAAATTCTGACGATCGGCGGTGAAGTCGTTGCCGCTGGCTGCAACGTCGACTTGACAGAACAACTGAAAGAACCAGAAGTCGTTGGGGACGATCAGCGCGCCAAAGTACGGCATCAAGTGGACCGACTCGTCGTGAAGTGTGAAGGGTTGGCTGCCAAATTGGAGCGCGAGGTCGTCACCGGTGGGAACTCCCACGCCCAGCCCGGCAGCGATGGCCACCATGTCGTCCTCGTACAGGAGCTGCTTGTAGAACAGCGACATGTCGCCGACATTCTCCCCGGCAATGGCGTAGGAGATGTTGTCCGTGGAATTGAAGCTGCCGACAAATGGCATGCGGAGGTCGAGCGATGCATTGCCGCCGAAGAAAGTCTTTTCCAGACCAAACGTATAACGATCGACGTTGGCATCGGCCAGACGGAAGCCACCCGGGATGCCTGGGGCCACTTGTCGCGTGGAGAGGGCGTTTTGAAAGCCGTTATAGTTGAAGTAGATGCGGTCCATCGGCAGCGGCTTGTTGTTTTCGGAGATCTTGAAGCTGCGAGCGGTGCCGAAGGGCAATTCGGAATCGAGCGGGAAGTTGGCGCCGCGGACGGCAACGATGAAGGGTTGGGCCAGGAAGTCGCCGTACATGTTGGGCACGCGATCCAGACTGGCATATTCACGGAAGCTGGCTCGGCGTGCGGCGCGTGACGGCGTAGTGGGTCGCGATTCCGGCTGAACCACCGGTTGTTGAATAAGAAATTCTGCTTCCTGAACTTCAGGATCAGTAAATTCCTGTCCTGCGACTCCAGACAATGCCGCGGTCAGCAGCCCGAGTGTAAATAGAACCCTGGCAACCATTGCACATCGCCGCTTGGCGCTCCGCCTGCTAGCATCACCGCCAGTAGACACGACAAGACCACGTCAATCGTTATCATCGGGGCCGGTGTCGTAATGACTTCAAGAAAGACGAGACAATGCGCCCATTACCGTTCCGACTGCTCAGCGGCTGCCAAGTCAGCAAGCGTATCGGCCAGGCGGGCCTTGAGGGTCTCATCCTTTGGGAACTCTTTGACCAGGTCCTGTAATTTATCACGAGCCTCTGCTAGCGTTTTCGCGGCCGCGGTTCGATCGCCGCGATCAAGTAGGACTCTACCTAATCCACTAAGCGCCGAAGCGCGTTCCTTCCGGTATTGGGACTCTTCGGGGTAGCGTCGGGCGAGTTGGGCTGCCGTGGTTATCGCCTGTGAAAACGCGGCCTGCGCAGCAGGCAGTCTATTTTCCTCCCAACACAAACCTCCGTTGCTGAGTGAAAGAGTGATCAGATCACGCTGATAATCCACGACATCCGGATTCCCAGCGGCAAGCGACTGGAGTATGGCGCTGGCCTGATCGTAGTTTTCAATCGCGTCAGCAAGGCGGTTCTGACTAAGGTAAACGTTTCCCAACAAGCGGTAACAGACAGATAGATTGAAGCGATTTGTGAGTGACCGAGACTCTTCTATAGGCAACTCCGTAAACTGCTGGATGGCGTCCTTTAAGTGCGCTGCCGCTTGATCCGCCCGATTCGCTTGACTCTGTTCCAGCTTCGCGATCTGAAAGTAGCCCATTGCCAGATCGCGTCGAGCCTTGCCGAACTCAGGATCTTGCTCGATGAGCTTCAGGCGCAGATTCTGAGCACGATTGATTTCTTCACGGGCACGACTAAGGTTGCCCTGCATTCCCTCAACAATCCCCAGGTGCATCCATGTGTTTGCCAGGAGGCGTTTCGCGTCTCGGTTGTCTGGTTCTGCGTCAACTAGTTGCGAGCGAATCTTGGCTGCGCCTTGATAGGCTTCCAGCGCTTTGCCGGGGGACTTCTTTTTTTCGTTGTGCAAACTTCCCAGCGCGTTGAGCGTGTCGGCCAGCGCCCGCAGACGCTTGGCGTCGTTCGGCCGCTCGGCAAGCAGTTTCTCTTGCATCTCACGCGCAATTCCGAGGTGATGCAGTGCTGCGTCGGGTGCGCCGATCAAATCCGTGATTTTTCCGACCCGAAACTGTGCGGCTGCTACTTCATCCTGCACCCGCGAGTCCTTGCTGCTTTGCGCGAGCAGGTTGTTGTAATGTTTCAGCGCTCGGTTCAGCAGGTCCTTCCGCAGCGGCTGCATGCCAGGCTCGTTGAGCAGCTCATCTTCACTGAACCGCGTGAACAGGTCGTTGACTACTTCCAGCGCCTGATCGAGGTTCTGCTCTGCCTTGGCCAAAGCGGCGGCAGTTTGCACGTACCCCACTATGATCGCCACCACCGCCACGACGGCAAACGTCGCCGCCGTGGCGATCATGCTTGACAGGATCGGATTGCGGCGGCACCAGCGCCACAGGCGTTCCACGGTACCCACGGGCCGCGCGACAATCGGCCGTCCATCCAGATACCGCGCCAAGTCGTCCGCTAGTGCCCCAGCCGAGTCATAGCGCCGCGACGGCTCCTTCTGCAAACACTTCAGGCAGATTGTTTCCAGATCGCGGTCGATGTCCGGGTTGAGCACCCACGGCGGCACCGGCTCGATTTCACAAATCTGGCGGATCGTCTCCGCCAGACTGGCCGACAGAAACGGCGGCCGCCCAGTGATCAGGTGATAGAGCGTCGCCCCCAGCGAATAGACGTCGGCAGAAGCCGTTACGTGGGCTGGGTCCAGGGCCTGCTCGGGGGACATGTACGACGGCGTCCCCATCACCTCCCCCGCCAGCGTCAGGTCCTGCTGACGCTCGACGAATTTGGCCAGCCCAAAGTCAGCCAGCAGCGGCCGGTCGCTGCGCTCGTCGACGAGAATATTGTGCGGCTTGAGGTCGCGATGCAGGATCCGCTTTTCATGTGCCAGGTGCAGTGCGCGGGCGATCGGCTCGAGGTACCTGGCCGCTCGCCGGTTTTCCAGCGGACCATCGCGCAGCATGTCGTACAGGCTCTGCCCCTCGACATACTTCATCGCGTAGTAGCACAATCCCTTGGCTTGGCCCACCTCGTACACGGTCACCAGGTTGTCGTGTTCCAGCTTTGCCGCCGCCTGCGCCTCGTGCTTGAACCGCTCCAGCGTGTTCGCCCGGCTGGCCAGCGGCATCGAATCCAGCACGTCGCTCCGCACGACCTTCAAGGCGACAATGCGGTCAGCTGAAATCTGCCGCGCCCGGTAAACGACTCCCATGCCGCCGCGCCCCAACTCGCCTTCAATCTCAAAGCCGGGAATCTCCGGGCTTTCAGGCTGGCGCTCCTGGGTGGCGGTAGCCAGTTCTCCTCCCGGCTGGCTCACGATGGTCTCATAGTGCTGGCCACCGGGAGTGCCCAGTTCCGGGCGTGACTGGGAATTGGTCTCCAGACCCCGGCCGCGCGCGGAGAACTGGCGAATCAACTGGTCGCTGCACTGGGGAAATCGTTCCAAGTACTCTTCGAGCTGAGGGGATTCACCGCCAGCTTCACGGAGCGATAGCTCGGCTTCGACGAGTCCCGCCAGCGCGTCGGCATCGCTGGCCAGCGCCGGAAACCGCTGGACGTACGACTCGATCGGCACCCGCTCTCCGCGTTGCCAGCTCTGCTTTTGTTCGAGTCGCAGCGATTCGTACATGAAACGATCGGCAGGAAATAGCAGCGGTGACGGTGTCGGATGTCGCGGACGCCACAGCCTGAAACTCGTGGGAGCCGCGGCCTGGCGAACTCAGCCGCAGCCGCCGAAATCATTCCCACATCATATCGCCTTCGCGTCCGGCGGCGAATCGGAATTTAAGACGCTGCAAATGCGGCGAATTGACACTCCCGCGGCCGCAACGTTAGAGTGGGGAACCACTTGAGATCGCAGCCATGCCGTCGGCGGTACAGCGGCGTCCCACTCGCCTGGCGCCCCTGGGAAAGACGAGCGATGGCTCGCCAGGGTCGGCATTTCTTCTGTTGGATTGAACCGTGCTTCTTGATCGCAAGCATTTCAGCCCGCTGCACCGCAACTGGCTGGCGACCGTGATTTTGGTAACGATCGCGTCTGCGGCGTGGTTTGCATGGACGTGGTGGCGTAGTGGCAGAAATCCCGGGGGAGGTTCTTGGACGGGGCTTGCGTTTGGCATCGCAGCCGCGCTGATTTGCCTGTTCGAGATGGCGCTCGTGATCCGCAAGACGAGCTGGTTTCGCGCTCGTCGCACCCTTTTAGGTATTCCGCTCGGCACGGCCCGCGCGTGGATGGCGGCACACATCTGGCTTGGTCTGTTGGCGGTGCCGCTGGTGGCAATGCACGCCGGCCTTCGCTTCGGCGGGACGCTCTCCTGGCTTTTGGCGTGGCTGTTTATCGTCGTGATCGTCAGCGGCGTTGTGGGTCTGACTCTGCAAAACGTGCTGCCGCGGCTGCTCACCGAGGCGGTGCCAGACGAGACGATCTACTCGCAAATCGACGTGGTGGGCAGCCAGCTCGCGGCCGACGCGGCACGCCTGGCGCGGCTTTATGGCGGGCCGCCGCCTGAGGAATGGGCGGAACTGGAGCAAGCGTCCGCGTCGCGGCCATCGCCCACCGCGGAGGGAGTGATTGCCGGCGCGCCGCGCCGCGTGGGAACGATGGTCGAGCGGTCGCCGCATCCGGAGGTCAATCTTCCGCGAGGCGCCGATTCTCCGGACCTGCACTGGGCCGTGAAGCAGGAGGTTGCGGAGTTCCTGCGGACCGGGCGCAGCTCGACTGGAAAGCTCGGTTCAGCGCAGCAGATCCAGTGGTTTTTTGACGATCTGCGGCGGCGGGTCCGTCCCGAAGCCCGGCCGGCCGTGGACCAGATCGAAGACCTCTGCCGCCGCCGCCGGCAATTCAACCTCCAGGTGTGGATCCATTTCTGGCTGCACAGTTGGCTGTCGATTCATTTGCCGCTGTCGGTGGCGCTGATCTGGCTGCTGGCGGCTCACATCGTGGGCGCGATCGCGTACAACTAGCTCAGGATCATGGAATACGTCTCGACACCAGGACGGGAATCGGCCAAGCAGCGCTCGCGGCGAATTCCGCTGGACTATTACCAGCAGCCGACGCGGCTGGACCAGTGGAAATGGCGCGTGACTCTCGTCGCTGTCATCCTCGGTGGAATCTATTTCGTCTGGGTCGTGGCCGGTTGGCTGGCCGGCTTTGCGTCGGCAGCCCGCCAGTGGTCGCCGGCGCCGGTGGCCGACGTCCATGCCGCGTGGAACGGGCAATGCGCGACTTGCCATGTGACCGGCGTAAACCAGCGCAGCGACGGCGGAGCCATTTCGCTGCTTACCGCACCTCTCTCCAGTGGGCAATCGCGTCGCGAAGCGGCCGACGGCCGCTGCATTGCCTGTCACGCTGGTCCGGCCCATCACGACAACCAGTTTGCGGCTGAGATCGTCTCCTGCGCGGCCTGCCATCGGGATCATCAAGGACGCAGTGCAGATCTGACGCGCGTGGCCGATTCAGTCTGCACCCATTGTCACGCGGATCTTTCGTCGCATCGCGACAGGGCAAAGAAATCCGTGGCCCAAGGCGAGCCGTTTGCGAATGTGACCGACTGGCGGTGGCACCCGAGCTTTCGCTCGATCGGCGGCGACAACCAGGCGTCGTTTGCCGATCCGGGAAGGCTGCGGTTCAACCATGCGCTGCACATGCAAGCAGGCCAGGTGGCGGAAGGGGCCAAAGAAGAAGCGAAGAAGAAATGGGAGTCGGTGCCGCAGAAGCATTGGCCCCAACTGCTCGCCGGTCAGCCGGCTCCAGCCAAGGTCGATTCGCCGGTGCAACTGTCCTGCGCCTCGTGCCACCAACTGGACGACGCGGTCAGCGGCGCGACAGTGCCAGCCCTTGGCGCTTACATGCAACCGGTCCGATATGAGCGCCATTGTGCCGGCTGCCATCACGAGGATTTGCAGATCGACACAGATAATAAGGTCGGCTCATCACTGGGAGAGTTGCCGCACGGACTGCAGCCCGACGAGATCCGCCGGGTCATTTCCGGCCTGCTGCAGCCGGTTGCACCGGCTCCGCCTCTTTCCCCGGCCAAACCGCTCCAACCGATTCCCGGCAAGACGCCGGGCGGGAACCTGGCGCAGCGTATCGACGACGGTCCCGGTTCGCGGCTGGTCGCGGCAGAAACCCGGCTGGTGGAAAAGCACCGTTGCGGAAAATGCCACGTGTTTGAGCAGCAAGGCCAAGATGGGCTTAGGCCCGCCGTCGAGCCGACGGCCGTGCCGACCGTGTGGCTGAAACACGCCCGCTTCGCCCACTCGGCTCATCGGCCGATGCAGTGTTTCGATTGCCACGATGCGAAGCACTTCGCCTGGAACGACGAAACGAAGAGCACGCGCCTCGGCCAGCCGCCAATAATTCCCAATCGCGACGTGTGCCTAAAATGCCACGCGCCAACGACGGCAGCCGGAACGGCCGGCGTGCGGTTCGATTGCGTGGAGTGCCACCGTTACCATGGCGGCGATCTGGGGCCGCACGGCATCGGTGCGGCGCAGCGCGGCGTGCCGCCGGATCGGCGCGAGATGCTCCAACGGATGACGGGGCAGTCGGGCTCGAGCGATGCACCTTCCTCGTCCGCCAAACCGTAACATGGGCAATCGAGCGGCAATTTGCGATCTTGCCCTGTGGGCCGCGCTATTGGCCGGCGCCGGTTGCAGCTTGCAGGTGGAAAGCGGCAGCGCAACTGGTGCGCCGGTCACGCCGCCGGTCACTAGTGGGCCAGGGACATATACCGGCATGGGAAGCTGCGCCTCGGCCGGCTGCCACGGTCGCCCTTTCAATGGCAGCAAGCGGGACTGGACGACCGCCTACAGCGTCTGGTTGTGCGAGGATCCGCACCGCCGGGCCTTCGAGGTGCTGTATGCCGAGCGGTCCGTGGAAATGTATCGCAATCTCCAGAGAGCAACGAAGCTGGCCGATGACCCGCCGGCAGACGCAACTTACCTGGAGTTCCTCGAGCAGCGGTGCATCGGCTGCCACGCGACGGAGCGCCGCAGCGAGGCGTCCAGTGCCACCGCTTCGACTAACTCGCCAAGCAAGTATCTTTCCGGCGTGCACTGCGAATCGTGTCACGGCGCGGCGGGCGGCTGGCTCCACGACCACTACATTTCAGCCTGGCCCAAGCCGGGAACCACCAAACGAGCGAGCCTGAATCCAACCGGCTTTCGCGACACGAAGGACCTGCGGACGCGGGCCGGCGTCTGCGTCGATTGCCACGTGGGGCCACAGATTCACTCGGGGCGGATGTACGACGTCAACCACGACCTGATTGCCGCCGGGCATCCGCGACTGACATTCGAGTTCGATACGTATCTGGAAAACTATCCCAAGCATTGGGACGCAGCTGCCGACGTGGCCCGGCACCAGCAAGCCGGCGGCTCGTTCCACGTCGATGCCTGGCGGTTCGGCCAGGAGCAGGTCGCCCGGCAGCTTGTCGAGCAGATTCGACTCCGACTAGCGGACTCCAATTCCTCCGTTGCCGATTTTTCCAGCTACGAATGTTTTGATTGCCACCACGCCCTGGGGACCCACGGCAGCGGAACGGCTGCTCGCGGAGGAATGCCGCGGCCCGCGCTAGCGGCACTGGAGAGTTTCGAGAGCATGCAGCCGCGCCGCACGGAGTTCTATGGCGTTCGGGAGTTTCTTCGGGCGGGCTTGAGTCCAACCCCAAACCAAGTCATCACGCTGATCGAGAAAGTCGAGGGAACGCTCCAGGCGATCGACGTTGCCCCGCTCGCACCCTTATCTCCCTCGCGGTTGTCCGATCAGGCTAGCCTGCTGACCGCGCTTCTCAAGCGTCAAGAGAAGCAAATCACCTTCGACCGGGCGGTGCAATTCTATTTGGCGGTCCAGGCGCTGTCCCGCGACCTGCCGGACGACGGCCAAAGGGTGGAACTGAACGTGGCCACGGAAAAACTGTTCGCCGCCTTGAGCGATCAGGCCAACTTCGGCACCTCCGACGGCCCCCTTACGCAGTACGACTCGCCCGCTCACTTTGACGCGGACCAAGTCGCTCCCCACCTTTCCCAGATCCGCACGATCCTGGAAGAATATCAATCGTCCTCCCGCGCGGGCGCCACGCCATGATCGTTCAAGAGCTGCTCCACCTCCAATCGCGACACGGCTACCTGCCGCGGCAGCAGCTCGTGGCACTGGCCGACCGGCTGAAGGTGCCGCTCTATCGCATCCATGAAGTGGCCAGCTTCTTTCCGCATTTCCACGTGTTTCAAAGCGAGGAGAAAGAACGCCGCGAGGCGGCCAACCTGCCACAGTTTGAAGTCACCGTCTGCCGCGACATGACCTGCCGATTGCGCGGCTCGGCACGGTACCTGGAAAAGCTCGCGGCCGAAGCGAAAGCATACGGTGCGAAAGTAAACGTCTGCGGTGTTTCCTGCCTGGGACGCTGCGACCGTGCCCCGGCGGTGCGGATCATCGAGCGCCAGCGCATTGGTCACGCCGCGCATCACGACTCCCATCGCGTCCGCGCCCTGCTGGGCCGCCCGCTGGAAGAAGTGATCAGCGTCGTCCGCGCCGTGGTGGAGGGAAAGCCGACCGAACACCTGCCCGACGACCGGGACGAGCCGCTTACCTTGCCGCAGCCGCCCGGCCAGTGGCGCATCGACCCTTACAAAGGGCTGCCCGCCGAGCAGCGCTATGCGTCCATCCGGCGGTTCGTGGAAGCAGGCAAGACCGACGCGCTCCGCGAAGCCGAGCGAGACCGGATCATCAAGGCGCTGGAAACGGCGGGATTGCTGGGGATGGGAGGCGCGGGCGGCCGCACCTATAAAAAGTGGCAGGAAGTCCGCGAACCACGCAGCGATCGGAAATTCGTCATCTGCAATGGCGACGAAAGCGAGCCCGGCACGTTCAAGGACCGCGAGTTGTTTCTCCGCACGCCGCATTTGGTCGTGGAAGGGGTCGTCCTCGCCGGCCTCGTCGTGGGCGCCGAGCGCGGCTACATCTACATCCGTCACGAGTACGAAGAGGCTATTGCCGCCGTCCAAAGAGAAATCGACCAGGTGCGCGATAGCGGCCTGTGCGGCGACGACATCCTCGGCACGCGGCTCAAGTTCGATCTGGAGGTCTTCGTCAGCCCCGGCGGTTACATCTGCGGCGAGCAGACCGCGCTGGTCCAGGCGATCCAGGACGAG
>Ga0075418_10004317_pt1 | contig 16214 bp, 21 predicted proteins | sample SoiMetdeltSBSDD2_FD_81776 | JGI IMG/M metagenome (GOLD analysis project Ga0075418, IMG submission 81776) | Bulk soil microbial communities from a Populus tree surrounding site in Tennessee, USA - Soil MetaG P. deltoides SBSDD2 | ecosystem: Environmental > Terrestrial > Soil > Tree plantation...
ATTCCATACTCAAACTCGCCTGAAGTCATCGAGTTGAATAGTAGGCTGAGGACGCCGATGTTGGGAAATCAAAACGGCAAGGTCGGGTGGATACTTCTCTGGGCGATCGGCGTGCCGGTGCCCGTATTGATTCTGCTATTCCTGGTTCGCGGATGCACCTAAAACTTCATGCCTATGCGAGCTACATCACAATTCGGGCGGCTGGCGAGGCTCACCGCACATGCCATGGGTCAACCGGCCGCGTTCGGCACCGCATTGGCCATCATAATACTATGGGCGATCTCAGGTCCAATCTTTGGCTTTAGTGACACCTGGCAGCTCATTATCAACACGGGAACCACAATCATAACGTTTTTAATGGTCTTTATAATCCAAAACACCCAAAACAGAGACGCCGAAGCTATGCACATCAAATTGGACGAACTCATCCGGGCCATGGATCAGGCGCAAAACGCGCTGCTCAATCTCGAGGAATTAGAGGAAAAGGATTTGGAGAGGATACGAGCCGATTATTTGCGACTGGCTGAAGACGCGCGCAGCGAATTACGCGACGGCGACGTCCAGCCGGGTACAAACCATACGTAAAAAAGATGCGGCATTCGTCCAAAAATTTAAGAGAATTTTTTGTTCGAACTCTCATCCTCGGGCTGTTCGTAGTTCAAGGTTGTTCCACGCTTTCTCGGGATCAGCCGCCACAGGTGCCACCTAGCCAAGCTGGCGCCGTCACTACCCCCGGCACGCCGGCGCATATAGGCGAGGCCTCTTGGTACGGCCCCGGTTTTCAAGGCAAAAAAACTGCCAGCGGAGAAATTTTCGACGACTCGAAGCTGACGGCGGCACACAAGACGATTCCATTAGGAAGCAAAGCAAAGGTTACCAATCTCACCAACGGCAAGACCGTCGAAGTAAAAATCAACGATCGGGGCCCTTTCATCGACGGGCGAATGGTCGATCTATCGCAAGCAGCCGCCAAAGCTTTGGGCATGATCGATCGCGGCACGGCAAGAGTTCAGCTCGACTTGCTCCCCGACCAAGGCCGGTCAGAAAATGCACCAACCATGACCATCGAAGAATCGCGGCGCTGACGATCGGAGTCGCAGCCATGCAATTCTATATTGCGCTACAACCACTGGTCGCTTTGATAGCCGGAATACTAATTCTCATGATTCCACGTTTATTAAATTATATCGTCGCTCTGTATTTAATTGTCACGGGTATTTTGGGGCTGATCCGCGTTTAAAATGACTTAATTCTCGCGAAAGGAGGATACTCCAATGCTAAACTGGGCGATCACTTTTCTGGTAATCGCGTTGATTGCCGGGGTCCTGGGCCTGAGCGGTATCGCAGGCGCGGCCACTCAGATCGCATGGATCTTGTTTGTGGTGTTCTTGATTTTGTTCATCGTCGGCTTGGTCATGGGACGAAGACCGCCGGTCTAAGACCGCTGCGGTGGGTGGTGGCCCCCGTGTGGTTGCCACACACCTGCGGGTCGTAGAGTTTAGAGATCCTGCCGCAAACATACTGCCCCAAGGGTCTCGATCTTTTACGCGCCAAGATAATTGGAGCGGAGAAGGTCGAGACCTCCCTCCAAATCACAGCATAATTTTTCGACATGCATTTCTTTTAAACCGGACGTTCAAATCCTACTTTCGAGCGTAGGTTTTTTTCATACGCTTCAATCCGTGTCGATCGTAGCCTTGGCTTACTTTTCAACAAAGTCCAATAATATTCGACGATTGAATCGTGTCCGGAAAAAGCGATCACCTTGGCTCGATCGTTGCACAAAAGAAGGTCAACTTTTCACGCTGGGCTTTGAGGGGAGACTTTTCTATGTCATCGATCAGCTTACATGAACCTGCCGAGCAACTAACAGAACGAACGATTAACTGTCACCGTGCGATAGTTTCTTTAATGGAAGAGCTGGAGGCGATCGACTGGTACAGCCAGCGCGCCGATGCCTGTTCCGACGCGGCATTGCGCGCAGTCATCGAGCACAACCGCGATGAAGAAATTGAGCATGCTTCGATGACCCTCGAATGGATACGCCGCAACATCCCTAAATTTGATGAAGCTTTAAAGCTCTACCTGTTTACCAAGGGCGACATTACGTCGCTCGAAGAAGCAGTTAAGGAAAATGGCGAGAAACCCGCCCAACCTCAGCGCCACCAGGCCAAACTTACGATCGGTGAAATGAAAGAGGGATAAGCAATGCACGAGGAAACAGCTGCCAGAGTCATCACGTCAGATCTGCTGAAGCGGATCGAATTGGCGGCGACTTCTGCCGCCAAGGAAATTCTCACCGGAAGACGTATCCTCGACGTTGAAGGACCCTACGGCGTCGGTCTAACTACAGTCGAAGTAGGCAATGATGATTTGTGTCGCGAACCGGGTCCCGAAGAGGCGAGTGCGGTGGTCAGCCGCGCGGTTTCGGTGCCGATGATTTACCGGCGCTTTGCAATTTCGAAACGCCGCATCGTCGCATCTCAGGACATGGGCCAACCGCTGAATCTCAAGGTAGCCGAGGATGCGGCTCAAGCTGTAGCCGAGCGCGAAGAGGAGTTTATCTACTATGGCCAGTCTGATTTTTATTTAGGCGGGCTTCTTACCGTCGAGGGCCGAAACAATTTGAAGGCAGGAAACTGGAGCAACGTCGACGAAGTGCTTAATGACGTTCTCGCCGCCGTCAATGTATTGGATAGCAAAGGTTATCGAGGGCCGTACGGGTTGGCGCTAGCGCCGGAACTCTACAATAATCTCTTTCGCCGCTATGCTGGTTCGGATCTACTCCAAATCGAACACCTCAAGCGTCTGTGTACTCGCGGCATCGTCAAAGCGGCGATTGACGGATGCGTACTGGTTGCACGGGACGTGGGATCGATCGTGCTCGGCCAGGATATGCAGGTCGCCTACCTCGCCTCCGACGCTGCCCACGAAAATTTTTCGGTCAGCGAATCCTTGGTCTTGAAGATCGAGGCTCCGGACGCCATCTGCACGATTGGCGTCGAAGCCAATGACTCCGCGAAAGACCGGAGGCGAAGTGCTAAGCCGCAATCCTAAGGAAAACCATGAAAGACATTGAAAAGGCGCTGCTCAATCCAGCGATGGTGTTCAAAAACCCCCTTGAGGTTGTTGACAGCGGTGATTTATCGCGTGAGCAAAAGATCGAAATTCTCCGGCGCTGGGAATACGACCTTAGGGAACTGCAAGTTGCCGACGAAGAAAGTATGACAGCGCCCAAGCCGGAAGCCGTCACCTTGGATATGGTCTTAAAGGCGCTACATGCAGTGGGCGCGCCGCCCGACGTCGAGCGTACGGCGCCGACGAAACAGGGCGGCAGCTAAGAGCGAATTCACAAGAGGCAACGACACTAAGGCCGGAGGTAACTAAAAGGAGGGGATCATGCTGCGGAAAATGAAAGACCTGAAAGGCTTCGCTATCGGCGCAAAAGACGGCGACATCGGCGAAGTCAATGATTTTATCTTCGACGATAAGAATTGGACGGTTCGCTACTTAGTCGCCGATACCCATCGATGGCTGCCTGGACGTAAAGTGCTTATCTCGCCGATCATAGTCGATCGCGCGGATTGGGACGGTAAGCGGCTTCCGGTCTCACTCACCCGGGAACAGGTGAAGAATAGTCCGGACATCAGCATGGATGAGAATCTCTCGGCCCAAGACGAAATCAAATACTATAATTATTACGGTTTGCCGTACTATTGGGCCGGCGAAGATATATGGGGACCTGTCACTGTTCCGAAGGACATGATTAGTGAGGGAATCGAGAGAAAAATGGAACTCACGGAACAGATCAATCAATCCCATTTACGAAGTATGAAGGATGTGACCGGCTATACAATCGAAGCCACGGACGGCGAGATCGGCGAGGTGCACGACTTTATCATCGATGATGAGCCGTGGGTGATTCGCTATATGATCATCGACACGGGCAGTTGGTGGCCGGGAAAGAAGGTACTGGTGGCGCCTCCCTGGATCGCCAATGTCGATTGGAAAAACTCAAAAGTCTACGTCAACTTATCGCGCGAAGCGATCAAAAGCGGGCCTGAGTTCGATCCTGACAGGCTCGACCGCTCGTATGAACAAGATCTGTACAAGCACTATGGCCAGGAAAACTATTGGTGGTGCTGATTGAAAGACCGAAGCTGCTAGATTTTTATGAGTGGCCGACTGCTCGATTAGAAATCGAGCAATTTCAATCGGACCATTCCGGTGATATTTGGGGAAGAGTTACTGATTGTCGGATTGGCGCGTTGATTTCGGTATTCGACCTGGAAGGCGAGATACTGGTCCGCGCCTAGAGACCTGCCGATTTTCCAATTCAAACTCGCCAAGGTGTTTAACGTTGACGCGTCTCGCACCGAATCTTCGCTCATATCTCTGCTGTAGGACGCGCGGCCGATCAACTGCAAGTTACTCCACGGCGTGCAGCTCAGCAAAAAACCCGCCGAGGGCGTGTCGATTTTTGCCCCCGTCGTTTGGTCCCATTCCTGTTTGAAACTTAGATTCGGTTCCATCGAAAAAAAACTCGCCGGGCGATACGCAAGTGTGAGCCCGTTGGTAAGGGCGCGTGATTCCTGCAGTTGAATTTTCCCCAACGCGTTGTTCGAATAACTCGAGCTGAGAAGCGCGCTCCATCCGGAGCGGACGGAAATTCAATGAGGTGGCGGCGGTTCTTGTCAGGCTGGGTTGATTCGTGTCCGCATTCATTTCGCGTAACTCGCCGAGCGTTCCGCGCAAGCGAAAAATTTTAAAATCGTATTCCCCCCACAGCTCGTTCTCATCGCGGTCATTAGCGATCTTGGTTCCGGCCGTCGAGATGAATCCGCTGCCAAGCGACCGATGCAGCACGCCGTAGCCAACTTTGTCCCAATTTCCTCGCAGCGTCATGCGCGCCATCATGGGGCGCTGTTGATCGGTTACTCCAGCGAATCCCAAAGTGCTGTACGCCAGTTCACCTTCGCCGATCAATTTGCCGCTGAATTGAGACGTGGTAGCAGTAATGCCCAAGTAGCGCCCCCAGTTAGGATCGTTCGGATGGCTCGAACCTTCCGTCGGAGCGGCGCCTTCGGCGCGCTTTTCCATGTAGAGAGCTTTCATTTCAACGACCTTGGGCCACAAAGTCAGGGAAAAGCTTTGTTGAACAGGCGGCGCAAAATCTCGCGGCACTCCCTCAAGAGGACCGTACGCAGCAGGAAAGAGACTGGTGGGGCCGGGAAAATCCGCCGGATCGGAATCCAGTGACAATGTCTCCGCCCCTACAGTTTGGCTGCAAAGGCAGGCAACGAATAGAAGAATTGCCAGGACCTTGGTCATGACGCATGCATTGCGACGCTGGCAAATGTAGCGAACGGAGGCGAGCTGCGGGGACAGAAAGATTTTTTAGATCTGACTAACCACTCGGAGAAGAATCGACGGTGACCTCACACGCTGGAATCGAGCCATGGAGCGCGAGACAGCAATCAAAGAACCAGCAAAAATCGCAACCCGATAATACAGCGAGTTCCGTCACAACGCCAGATTTTTTTTGTAAGCGAGTCTGATTTTAACAATCTCGCAATGTTTAGGCGGGTCGCCAGAACCGCATAGTTTTAGGCGCCGAAGTAGTTCAAAGAACCGGCAGCGACGCGCGCGAGCACTTTGGAGATCGTGACCATTCGTTACGAAATTTCTCTCAGTTGCGGCGGAAAACGGCGGGCCAGTCTCCTTTAGCACCAGCTGACGCCGTTAAAAAAACATCGCAAATTTAATCCGTGGTTATCGAGGCATTGACATGCTGCTGTCTTGATTGGCCGTCGATCGGCGTATACTCTTAGCGCGTGAAAGACGATAGGCTGGAGCGACAGGAGACGGAGCTTTTGCACGGCCAGTATCAGGCGCTTTTGGAAATTTCTGAAGCGATCGCTTCGCATCGCGAGCTCGATCAGCTTTTCCGCGATCTTGCGCCGCGCCTTCATCGCGTCGTTGAGTTCGACTTCGCCAATCTGATTCTGCATGAGCCGGCGCGCAAGATGATGAAGTCTCATGTCTTGGAGACGCCGGATCCCGCCTACGCTTGCCCGGCGGCAGAATGTCCGATGGAGTCGCCCGGAGGCTGGGTTTGGGAGACGCAAAAGTCGTGGGTGGTGTCGCACCTGAGCGCCGACGCGCGTTTTCCAGATTTAGGTCGTTGGCTCCATGAACGCGGAATTCAATCGCTTTGCGTCGTGCCGGTGACGACGGCGCTGCGGAAACTCGGCGCGCTTGCTTTCGGCAGCCGTGTGGCCGCCGCCTATTCCGAGATCGACGTCATCTTCTTGCAGCAGGTGGCTCGGCAAGTCGCGGTGGCGCTCGATAATGCGCTCAACTTCGAGCAGGTCCAATCCGTGCAGCAGCAACTGACCGAAGAACGCGACCGATTGCGCCTACTGCTGGAAGTTAACAATACAATCGTCTCTGTGCTGGATTTGCATCAACTGTTGAACGCGGTCTCAGCATCGCTCCGGCGGTTGGTGCCGCACGAATATGCGAGCCTCTCGCTTTATGATCGCGAGACCCACCGGCTGCAGATTCATGCATTGGATTTTCCCGTCAGCAAGGGACTGCTTCTAGAAGGTCTATCAGTGGGGGTAGATGAGTCGCCTACCGGCCGGGCTCTGATGACCGGCCAGCCGGTTTTTATAAACCGCGACGACGTCAAAGAATTCGGCTCGGACATCGCGCGGCGTATTCTCGACGAAGGCCTCAAGTCCGCATGTTGTTTGCCCCTCATCTCGCACGATCGGCCGTTGGGTACTCTGGTGGTTGCGAGCCTGGAAGAAGATAATTTTCCGGCAAAAGACGCGGAGTTGCTCCAGCATGTCGCCAATCAGATCGCGATCGCCGTAGAAAACTCGTTGGCTTATAACGAGGAAGTGAAGCGGGCGAATCAACTCAGTGAAGAAAAACTTTATTTGCAAGATGAAATCCGCTCGGAATACAACTTCGAAGAAATTATCGGTGAGAGCGCCGGGTTGAAGAACATTCTGGGTCAATTGCAGACGGTGGCGCCGACGGACTCGACGATTCTTATTCTTGGAGAGACGGGCACGGGCAAAGAGCTGATCGCGCGCGCCATTCATCATTTGAGCACGCGCCGCGAGCGCACCCTCGTCAAGGTGAATTGCGCCGCCATTCCGACGGGACTGCTGGAAAGCGAGCTGTTCGGACACGAGAAAGGCGCTTTTACGGGCGCGATCGCGCAGCGCGTGGGACGCTTCGAGCTGGCCCACCGCGGCACGCTCTTTCTCGATGAAGTAGGCGATATTCCCCTCGAGTTGCAGCCCAAACTTTTGCGCGTTCTTCAGGAACAGGAATTCGAGCGGTTGGGCAGCCCGCGGACGATTAAAGTGGATGTTCGGCTGGTGGCCGCCACCAACGTGGATCTTGCGCGCAAGGCCGCCGACCATCAATTTCGCATGGATCTCTATTACCGTCTCAATGTTTTTCCAATCGTGATTCCGCCGCTGCGCGAGCGCCGCGAAGATATTCCGCTCTTGGTGCGATACTTTGCGCAAAAATACGCGCGGCGCATGAAGAAACCGATCGATACCGTTCCGGTCAAGGCGATGGCGGCGCTGACCGAATATCATTGGCCTGGCAATGTCCGCGAGTTGGAGAATTTTATCGAGCGCGCCGTGATCCTTTCCCGCGGCGCTGAGCTCCAACTGCCACTGGCGGAACTGAAGCAAAGAACGAAAATCCCTGAGGCCGCCACTTCAAACGGTTTAGCGACCTTGGAGCACGCGGAGCGGGAGCACATCATGCGCGCTCTCGGTGAGAGCCGATGGGTGATAGGCGGACCAAGCGGCGCGGCCGCGCGGCTCGGTATGAAGCGGACCACTCTTCAGTCGCGCATGAGAAAGCTCGGCATCGATCGGCCGAGCTAATCGCAACCTCGACTGGGTTCACTCGGCGATCGCGCCTAAGGAAAGATTCATGGAAGCAATTGAAGGAGGCTGCCTTTGCGGCGCGGTTCGTTACCGCGCCTTTTGGCCGGCGTACGGCATCACGCATTGCCACTGCCAAAGTTGCCGGCGCGCTAGTGGCGCGCCTTTTGTGACGTGGGCCGGTTTCGACAGCGACAAGTTCACATTTATCGAAGGCCAGCCTGCTTCCAATAAATCATCGCCCAATGTTCTCCGCACTTTCTGCGGGAAATGCGGTACGGCCTTGACCTATCAACGTGCTGATCTGCCCGGCTCTATCGACGTGACGCTAGGCAGCATGGATGACCCGGAAATGCTTGAGCCGCAGGACCATACCTGGACTGAGAGCCGGCTTTCTTGGATCGTGTTAGGCGACCAGCTCCCCAAATATTTACGTGAACGCAAGCTTTTCCCCTCGTCCTGAAGCGACCGCGGTTTTCGTGACGTGAGTTAAATGCTCCGCTTCACCAAGCGGTTCACTCACGCTTGTCGAGGCACGGCAATCGTTTGCTAAAGGCGCGACGTCTGCGCCCACCGGGAAATTTACGCGAGTACAGGAGCTTTCAAATATGGCAACCGCGGGGATTCCCTCGCCATCATTTCGGCGTCTGCCGATAAATCGGCGCGCTTGCTTCGTCAGCGCCGGCCCTGAATTTCACCAAGAGTAAGCTAAATGCGGCCGCAGAAAATGTTTACGGGCAGCGCCAGAATTTTCGAGGGTTTGGCACAATCTTTGTTTGACTAAGTGAAAAACAAAAACGGCTAATGGTCGATTGGTTACGGTGCCATCCGTAATCGAAAGTTAACAAGGAGGAATCATGTCCCTATCACTCGATGGAAAAACTGCGCTCATCACCGGTGGATCGCGTGGCATTGGTCGGGCGATCGCCGAACGTCTGGCCGCCGATGGTGCGGCAATCGTCATCAATTACGCCCGCAGCGAACGACTGGCGCAGGAGGTTGTCAAGGCGATCACGGCGAAGGGCGGTAAAGCCATGGGAATTCAAGCTGACCTTTCGAAACCCGCGGAGGTGCGGCGATTGTTCAGCGAAGCCGAGAAAGCGATGGGCGGCCTCGACATCGTCGTCGCCAACGCTGGCGTCCATATTGAAAACCCGCTGATCGAAAACACCGAGGCGGATTACGATTACATTTTCGACACGAATACGAGGGGGGTCTTTTTCACATTGCAAGAGGCCGGCCGCCGGGTGCGCGAGGGTGGTCATATTGTCGTCGTTTCGACCGGCGGCACGAAAATGCATTTCGCCAACATGTCGCTTTATCTCGGCAGTAAAGGGGCCATCGAGCAGTTTGCCCGCTCGCTGTCGCGTGAGCTCGGTCCGCGCAATGTCACGGTCAACGTTCTCTCACCGGGATTTACCGAAACTGACATGCTGCCCGAGGAGTACCGCGATTACGGCGCGAGCTTGTCGCCCTTCAATCGCGTCGGCGCTCCGCAAGATATCGCCGAGGTGGCCCTATTTCTCGCTAGTGATGCTGCCCGCTGGATCACCGGACAGAACGTTCAAGCGGGCGGTGGAGTGGTGTGAAAAAACGTTCTCGCTCGCGCGGCTCTATCAATAACGCGACGATAAAGAAAGGACGATGTCCTATGAAATTATCCCTTGTGCCATTGCTCATCACAGGACAAACCATTTCTAACGAAATACGCCAGGCTTTGCGCGAGAACCGTTTGCAGGAAGCGGCGGCCATCATCATACAGCAATACGGTCTGAGCTGCGTTGAAGTCGGTCAGCTCCTCGATCTCTCGGCATGCGAAGACTAAATGCGTGGTCACGGGAGCCGAAAGGACTTTTTTATCTCGTCGATATCGCACAGCGTTTTTGGCTGCGGGCGGCGGAAGGAAAAGAAATAATGAACTTATCATCAGTCCAAATTGGCGCCGTCGGAATCTGGACCTCTCAACTCGACTATCAACCTGCCCGCCAGGCACAAGAAGCTGCTGCGGAGCTCGAACAGCTCGGCTTCGGCGCGATCTGGTTGCCCGAAGCCGCGGGCCGCGAAGCGTTGACCAACGCAGGCTTGCTGCTGGCGCGCACCAGCCGAATCGTCGTTGCCACCGGCATTGCAAATATCTATGCGCGCGATGCGATGGCCATGGCCGCGGCGCAAAAAACGCTGGCTGAGGCTTACCCAGGTCGCTTTCTCCTCGGCCTCGGCGTCAGCCATGCGCCGCTAGTCGAACGGTTTAGAGGTCATCGTTACGAAAAACCCGTTCCGACCATGCGCGCTTACTTGGACGCGATGGATCGGGCCGGTTATCAGGCCGTTCCTCCTGCCACTGAACCGTTGCGAGTTCTCGCGGCGCTTGGACCCAAAATGTTGAAACTCGCCGCCGAGCGGGCCGCCGGCGCGCATCCCTACTTCGTGACGCCGGAACACACGGCACGGGCCCGGGAGATTTTAGGCGCGAACCGGCTGTTGGCGGTTGAGCAGGCCGTCGTACTTGAAACCGATTCCATCAAAGCACGAGAGATTGCGCGTGCGTATATGGCCATGTATCTCGGACTGGCCAATTACGTCACCAACTTGCGCGCTCTCGGTTTTACCGATGACGATTTCACAAATGGCGGCAGTAATCGGTTAGTAGACGCCATTGTCGCCTGGGGTGATATCGGCGCTATCAGGGCGCGGGTTCGCGCGCATCACTCCGCCGGCGCCGACCACGTTTGCCTGCAGGCGCTCACGGCGGACTGCCGCGCGCTGCCGCGGCGAGAATGGCGCGAGCTGGCGTCGGCGTTGCTGGATAATCGTATCCAGCCGGAAAGAGAGGGCGATGGGCTGAGAGGTGCTTAAAATTGCAGGATTTGAGCACGGGCATTTTCAACATTGTTGAAGACAACGGGTTTGTGTCGATTGAAAAGGCCCGGCGAGAACTGGGCTGGGATCCCGGCTTTCGCATCGCAACCGAGAAGCAGCAGAAAACATCTAAAGGCAAAATTAATCGATGTGAACGCATTGCAGTGAAACTCGGTTCCGGTCATTAACCATTATTCGGCGCTTGCCGACAATTCGGCAGCGGGGTTCGTTCACGCAAGTTGCGAAGGCTTTTCCGTCATCGGCATCGAAGGAATCTTCAACCGGTGCTGTTAAGGCATCTGTGAGAACCGGAACCGCGTGTATGAATCTTCCTCCATTATACCTTTGAGTCATGCGCGCAATCCAAGTTTTTTGTTGTGATTCTGGCTTGCGACGATTGGTGCCGCTCGTTTTCGGACTCCCTTCGCTCAGTGAGTTTTGGCACCGACATTGCGTTTCATGAAGGAGAAACCGGACAAGCGCTCAAACTAGCTCCGCAGCGAACGAAGCGCGATCAATCGATTTATCAGGATAAATGCAATGGATACTGTTGACACGAGCCAGGCGAATCAGAAGCGTTCAAAAGGCTACAAAGGCATCGGGATGGAGGGGCCGGTCGCCCGTTGGTATGCTAAGAATACTGCTAAGGCGCTCGGCGAGTTCCAACAATGCGCCCATGAAATAGCCAGACAGTTACCAGAGGGAAGTCGAGTTCTGGAAATCGCTCCAGGGCCAGGCTACCTGGCGATCGAGCTCGCAAAGCTGGGCCGGTATCAAATTTCCGGTTTGGATATCAGCAGGACATTTGTGGGAATCGCGCGAGAAAAAGCTCGAGCCGCGGCTGTCGAGGTCGACTTTCAGCAAGGTGACGTGGCGCATGTGCCGCACGAAAGTGACCTATTCGATTTCATTGTTTGCCGCGCAGCGTTTAAGAATTTTTCCAGTCCCGCTAGAGCGCTGAATGAAATGTATCGGGTTTTAAAATGCGGCGGCACCGCGTTGATCATAGATTTGCGTCGCGACGCGCCGAAGGAAACCATCGATCAATACATCGATACGATCGGCCTGAATTGGTGGGACTCGTTCCTCACGAAATGGACCTTTGAGCTCATGCTCAAGCGACGCGCCTACCTTAAGAACGAAATCACCGATTTAGTTTCGCAGACTCCCTTCGAACACTTGGCCATTGAAGAAACAGCCATGGGAATGGAGATACGGCTGCGAAAATGACAGCGACTGCAAGAGGCCTACACGGTCGCCTATATTTTCCGTGCCGATTGCTTTCGTCCATGCTCGGACCTGGCCGATAACCTATTTCGACAACCGCGCCGCACAAAAAATAATTTGGTTCGAGCAATCGGCGCATCGGCCCTTTGAGGAACCGGGAGAAATTCAACCTGGTCTTGATCGACGAATCTTGCCGTTAGAACGACACGCTAAAAACATTATCCCGACTAATCAGCGCCAACCTCTCAAGGTCAGCAATCCAGCTTGACGCCTGAATTTCGTCATCTGCCGAGAAATCGGCAGATTTGGGCAGGGCGATGCTGCGATAAACCTGCCGAATGCCGTCATCCGCGATACTTTTTCCTCTACAATAAGTGGCATAGCCATTGCCACAATTAGAAATTACCACGCGCCGTCGGCACCGGCGCACTTACCTCGGTGCTTGCGCTCGGTGTAACCAGCGTTTCGATAATGCGATTACCGCCTCATGCGGCGTATTTCATTGTTTGTCATGGTTCATTTCATCGCTTTATTTCAGATCCGTAGCCCCGTTAATGCTTTCGGAGCCACAGATACGTCCAATGTGTGAGATCGCAGCAAGTCACCGTGCATGAAAGCTGATCGAGAAAAAAAATCGAAAGGAGAAATATAATGGTCCCAAGAATCGATTACACGAAGGTTGGGTCCGGCGCGCTCCGGGCGATGTACGGACTGGAAAAATATTTAGCCGAGAGTAGCATCGAGAAACCGCTGCGGGAATTGATCAAGGTCCGCGCGTCGCAGATCAACGGCTGCGCCTATTGCATCGATATGCATTGGAAGGACGCGCGCGCCGGCGGCGAGACCGAGCAGCGTCTCTACGGACTTGTAGCGTGGCGCGAAGGGCCTTATTACAGCGAACGCGAGCGGGCGGCGCTGGCATGGACGGAAGAGTTGACTTTGATCGCCGAGCATCACGTCTCGGACAAGTTGTACGAACAGACGCGCCGGCAGTTCGGCGAACAGGAGCTCGTTGATCTTACGCTGGCGGTGGTGACTATCAATGCGTGGAATCGCATTGCCATCAGTTTCCGTTCCGAAGCCGGATCCTATCAGCCGCCGGCGCACAAGTAAGGTCTCAGCACCGACCGAACCAGGCTGCTGACTACGCCGTCGACATGACGCCGGGAATGACCGAACACCGCGAAGGGAAACAGTCATGAATTTAATCAACGCCCATCTTAGGGTAGCGCGGCCTACGGATAACCTCGTCGAAGTCGTTAAATTCTACAAAGACGGGCTCGGTTTTGAGGTGCTCTACCAATTCACCGACCATGACGGATTTGACGGTGTCATGTTGGGGCACAAGGACGCGGGATACCATCTGGAGTTCACCCATAAGAGGGATCATTACTCCGGCAAAGCTCGGACACAAGAAAATCTGCTGGTGTTCTATCTGCCCTGTCGAGAGGCTTGGCAGCATGCTGTAAAGCGCCTGGAAGATCAAGGCTATAAATCGATCAAGTCATTCAACCCTTATTGGGATCAACGCGGCAAAACGTTCGAGGACCCGGACGGCTATCGAGTGGTGCTGCAGAATGCGAGCTGGCCGCCGTGAGGCTTATAACGCGTGGTCTGACGAAAAGTGACGATTGAGAGGGATATCCGTATGGCTCGAGACGAGGATACTGTTTTGCACGTGTTCAATGAATATGTTCAGGCATTTCAAACGCTGCGAGCGTCAGCCGTCGCTCCATATATTCACCTTCCGTGCCTGTTGATCTCGCCCCACGGTGTGGCCGTGATGTCCAACGCCATTGAAGTTGAGTCTTTGCTCGACAAAATGATGGAAGGGCTCAAAGCGCGCGGTTATGCGCGAAGCGAATTGACGGACGTCGAAGCGATTCCTCTGAGCGAAAATATCGTGTTGGTGAGCGTCAGCCGGGCACGTTACCGAAGGGACGGAAGCCAACTCGAGCGCTTGGGTGAGACCTACACGTTCCGCAAAATAGATAACGGCTGGAAGGTTGCCACGGCAATGGTGCATGACCCGGACGTCGTGTTGCGTTTGAAGTGAGCATCTAAGAGTAGCGGACCGATTGTATGCCTGAGGTGTTGCAATAACAGCGATCGAGGAGAGTGTTTCATGTCGGAAGCCAACCGCTGGGGTTCGTATCATGAAGGCGAATTGGCCGTGCAAAGACGCGCCGGCGTGGCCCGTAAAGGTCTGAAAGCCAGTCAGATGTATCATGCCGGGATGCCGGCGGGGGTACGCAGGTTTTTGCCACTTCAACAAATCGCGGTTCTGGCGACTGTCGACAGCGATGGACGGTTGTGGGCATCCTTGCGCTCAGGCCAGCCGGGTTTTCTGCAGGCGATCGACGACCAAATATTGCAGATCGGTGGATATGGTCATCCGGGCGATCCGCTCTTAGCAAATCTTGCATCACACGATGCCATGGGAATGCTGGTCATCGACCTTGCCGGGCGTAATCGACTCCGACTGAACGGCACGGCGGAGGCACTGGCCGACGGCGAGATCTTGCTGGCGACGAAACAAGTTTATGGTAATTGCCAGAAATACATTCAAGCTCGCGCGATAATTGGCGAGCGTACGCCGCTGATCGCCACGTCGGCCGAAGGCGTAGAGCTCAACGAGCATCAGCAAAACTGGTTGGCACAGACTGACACTTTCTTCATCGCAACCGCGCATTCGCGCGCTGGTGCCGATGCGTCGCATCGCGGCGGCAAGCCGGGCTTCGTCCGAATCGAGGATGAGCGCCGGCTGATTTTTCCAGACTACCGCGGCAACGAGATGTTCAACTCCCTCGGCAACATTGCTTTGAACTCGCGCGCCGGTCTGCTGTTCCCAGACTTTCAAACCGGCAATGCGTTGCAAGTTACAGGAAACGCAGAAATTCTTTGGGAAGATTCGCGAATTTTAGAGTTTGCCGGCGCCCAGCGGCTGGTCAGGTTTGATGTCGAGCGAGTCATCGAACTACTGGCGGCAACCCATCTTCGTTTTGAGTTTGCCAGTTACTCACCGGATCTCCCTTCGTAAATAAGAAACGAACCGAGGAGTACGCCGATAGGAATCTGGCAAGAGTGTCCACTGACGATTGCATGAGGAGACGGTCAAATGATGACTCGATTGGTTCCGAAAATCTTCTACAACAACATGAGCGACGGGCTTGATCTCTTCGTCAACGGTCTTGGTTTCAAGCTCCTCTACCAGGATAAGACGCTCGCAGTGATCGAACGCGAGGGCGCTAAAGCTTATTTAGTTGAAGACACCGAATTTGCTGCGAAGGACCGCCCAAAAATCACCATCGAGACCGATAGCATCGACCAGCTGTATGAGGAAATAGCCACTCGCAGGCCGGAGATGCTACATCCGAATTCGAACAAGGTAGAAAAAAAGCCTTGGGGGTCGCGAGAGTTTGCAGTCCGCGATCACACGCAGGTTTGCGTGATTTTTCGTCAGTGGTAACTCTGCTTGGTTCTGAGTCGTCGGTCACCGTGCGCGATCGGCACGGACCGCCGACCGACTACCAACCCGGGGTGTGAGAAAACAAACGTTCTGAGCTTGAGCCGCCTGCTCACAACGCCTTTCCTCGACACCTCTCCCACATCAAAATCTCCCGTGCCGGCGCGCGATCGTCGGACGCACTGGGCGATCCTCCGCCAGACAGAAAAAGGAATCTTCTCTAACGGTTCAGTGAAGCCATTATGTCGGCGCGTGACGACCTATCGGCGCGCGCCATCGTCGCCAACGTCAGCGGCGTGCGATTGTCGTCCAAAATTTCCAATGTTCTCGCTTATTTCTCGCGCTACGCTTTTGTAAACGATTTGGCACATGGCTTGCCATAGCTACCGGTCAAGAGGGGTGTAGTGATTGTCATGAAAATCGAAATTCCAATTTTGGCAGCATTGCTTGTACTGGCAACTGAATTGATGGCTCGCGCGGCGCTTCAAGGTTTCGAACAGGCGCTGGTCTGGACCCTCGTTGATTGGTCGGCGCGGCGGGTGAGGGTGGCGCGGCGAAAATTTTGGCGCGGCCGCGAGTCGTTATCGCAAAGCGTGCGTACAAAAATTAAGGAGGTCGTCGCTCATGTTTGAAAATTTGCCGTGGTTTTCTCCTGCAGCCGCACCGGCGCCGTTGCCGTTGGGGTTGAAGCACTTGGATTCGGATTTGTGCTGGTGCGATCCTGTCGTCGAGATTGACGA
>Ga0075418_10004318_pt1 | contig 16212 bp, 17 predicted proteins | sample SoiMetdeltSBSDD2_FD_81776 | JGI IMG/M metagenome (GOLD analysis project Ga0075418, IMG submission 81776) | Bulk soil microbial communities from a Populus tree surrounding site in Tennessee, USA - Soil MetaG P. deltoides SBSDD2 | ecosystem: Environmental > Terrestrial > Soil > Tree plantation...
CATCGGACCGTTGCCTGATGGCAGAGGATTTGGCGCTTCCGACGGACCCTGGCGCACATAGGCAGGGGCCAACACGACCAGCCGCGCGACTTTCTCGGGGTTACGCGCCGCATAACCGCCCGCGCGCGGTCCGCCCTGCGACCAGGCCACGAGCGAGACCTTCTCCACTCGTCGTAGCGCACGCAGATGATCGACTACCGCGCCAATGTCGTTCCAGTCTGACCCCATCGTCGTAATTGCTGCGGGGTGAGACCCCGCGCATGGCGACCGGATGACGCTCGGAACGAATTGCGCCTGCTGCTCTTTCGAAAAATTGCAGGGGTCGTTCATGGCTGGTGGCCGCGTGGACCGTCCATAGCCGGTCGTGTCCATGGAAAAAACATCGAACCCCGCTTTGGCCAAGAACGCCATCCAGCTGTAGTCCTTGTACGGCACATCAAACGCGACTTCCGCAGGCGTGCCCGCGCCATGGACAAAGAGCACTACGCGATCGGCAGCCGGACCACCGCGCAGCACCGTGCCTGCGAGCACCACTTCGCGCACGTAAAGCTGCGCGTCCTGGCCGTGGAACCCCGGCGCCGTGGACTTCACCCGCACGTGGTGGTCCATGGTGATAAGCCGCAGGCCGTCGTCACCGAACGCGGTGGATGCCGCGCAGGTCACTGCAACAAAGGAAAGTACGGGCAACGTGCGACGCATGGTTGCTCCTGGGTCCGCCTCGCCGGAGCCCTCGGCGAAGGCGGGCCGGACACTACGTACGATCACGACGTCCGCCTGAAGGCGGACACTACGTACGAAAAAGTCTCCGTGTCTCTGTGTCTCCGTGGCCCGTCATCAGTGTCTCTGTCTATGCCGTAGGGCGGGCCTTCACGGCCCGCCTGGCGCGGCGTACAGCCGCGCCCTACTTAAAGAACTCGACGCGGGCCTCGCGAACGAAGACGGGGTTCAGCGGCGCGAGCGAAATCGGTCCGTTGATGCCGAGGACAGCAATCTCCACCCGTTCGCCGGGCTTGACTGCATCGCTGATGATCACACGGTTCGGCAGGTTGAAGCCGACAACCATGTTTCCGCTCTGCATGCCGACGGCGCGCGGAAGCTGTCCATTCACCGACACCTCCGCATAGTCATCGACAATGATGTGGAACACCGCCACGGCGCCGGTGGTATCAAAGTCGGCGATCTTCGGGGGAATGGTCAGCGCGATCCGGTACCACGTCATGAACACCCCGCCGCCTCCTCGGCGCTCGGCCAATGCCTTCGCCTCGATCGATTGCCAAGAGGAGTCGTCAAACCCCGCAGCACCCGCCTTGGGCTGAATGTCGTACGACACCTTCCATGGGTCCGCATTCGGCCGGGGCGGCGCTTCGACAATTCGCGCGTCCATGTTTCGCCACTGACCGCGGAACACCGCAGTCCCGTCGGCAGTCATCAGATCGACGCTGTGAACGGGCTTCCCTTCGGGCGCCACCCTCGGTCGCGGCGCGGGAGCTGCGGCTGGCGCCGGGGCGCCGGCAGCTTGCGGCTGCTGCGTATGGACGGTCACGCCCGGAAACATTACGGCAACCGCCGCCAACCCAGCACACATGAGCCACTGGACCGCCTTCACCGCACGCGAACGCCGTCTTGCTTCCATGGCAGCCTCCTGCGACTTGAATCGACGAATCCCGACGGATTTGCGAATTGTCGTCCAATTCCAGGGCCCGTCAATCCCGAAATTGCAATCCGTCAATTCGTAAATCCGTAAGTTCGCAAATTCGTCAATTCCGCATATGCCGGCGTAAACTGCTGCCATGAGACTCCGGGCCACGGCGACCGTCGCGGTCGTTGCCGTCCTTCTTTCCAGCCTGGCCTGGGCACAGTTCGGCCGCGGGGGCAATGCCAGCATCAACGCCCACATGGCGCGGCCCGACAGCTTCGACGGGAAGTTCCACTATTGCCGCGCGGCCTATCGCATGAATCCCGCCGGCGACGGCGGCGGCTGGCTGACCGACTATCCCCTGGCAGACATAGACCTGTCGATCCGTGTTTCCGAGCTGACACGAATTCCGGTCAGCTTCGACGCGCCGGAGCAACCGAACCACCTCATCGTCCGCCTCACAGACGACGCGCTGTTTCAGTGTCCGTTCATCATGATGCAAGAGGTCGGGACGCTGTTCTTCAGTGATGAGGATGCGAAACTGCTTCGAACCTACCTGCTGAAGGGCGGCTTTCTGTGGGTCGATGATTTCTGGGGATCGTACGCATGGGACATCTGGGCGGCCCAGATTAAGAAAGTGCTGCCGCCGTCCGAATTCCCGATGTTCGACCTCCAGCCCGATCACCCCATCTATCACACGATGTTCGACCTGAAGGGCATGCCGCAGATTCCGAGCATCAACTTCTGGTACGGCAGCCGGGGTGGAACGTCGGAGCGCGGCGCCGACAGCGCCCAGGTACACGCACGCGCGATCGCGAACGCCAAGGGCGACGTCATGGTGCTCATGACGCACAACACGGACGTGAGCGATTCGTGGGAGCGCGAGGGAGAAGACCCGAACTACTTCTACGCGTTCTCAGTCGATGGCTATCAGGTGGCCATCAACGTGCTGATCTATGCGATGACGCATTGATGCCTAGCTGGTAGTCGGTAGCTGGTAGCTGGTAGCTGATAGCTCGTAGCCAGACCAATTTGATGCGGCCGTCCGCAAGGCCCGCCGACGCTACCAGCTACTAGCTACCAGCTACTAGCTACTAGCTACTAGCTACCAACTAGTTGGGAAAATAATCCGGCTCCCCGCCCTTCAGCCACTTGATGTTGCAGCCTATGCTCGGTCGCTGATCGGGCGACACGGGCTTCCCGGCAAGCAGCGAATCGATCGCGGCCATCAGGTCCTTCCCGGTTACCGGCACCTGAGTGCGGGGACGGCTGTCGTCGAACTGGCCTCGGTACACGAGGCGGCGCTGGTTATCGAACAGGAAGAAGTCCGGCGTGCACGCAGCGCGGAACGATTTTGCCACTTCCTGAGTGTCGTCAACGAGGTAGGGAAATGTGTAGCCGACCTCGCTCGCTTCCTGTCGCATGCCCTCGGGACTGTCGTCGGGAAACGCCGTCGCATCGTTGGAATTGATCGCGATCACCGAGATGCCGCGCTGCTGTACGTCGCGGGCCAGCCGTGCAAACTCGCTGCGCACGTGCCGCACGTATGGGCAATGCGGACAAATGAACGCAACGAGCAGGCCGCGCGATGCTCCAAAGTCGTTGGACGTGACGGCCTTTCCATTGATATCGCGCAGCCTGAACGCAGGAATCGTGGTACCCAGATCGAGCATCGTTGAGGGAGTGGCAGCCATGCGAAGTATCGTAGCTCAAACGGCAACGCGCGTCTTGTAACGGCGAAGCGCACGAAACGCCGCGAGCATCTCCGCGTAGCTGAACGCCGCGTTGCGGCCGCTCGGATTAGGTAGCACGAATACGGCCGCGCCGTTCAGACGCTCGAGCTGCAAGCCGAGCGATACCGCACCTTTGTGATCCGGAAACATCGCGCGAAACACCGTGACGCCGACAAGCGCGACGACGGCAGGCTGATAGCGACGCACTTTACGGACGACCCGTGCGCGCCCGGCCGCGAACTCGTCACGGCGCAGCGTGTCGATGCCCGCGGTGGGCCGAGCGATGAGGTTCGTGATCCCGTAACCCCACGTCGGCAGACGATCGTCGTCGACGAACGTGATCGGGTCTGGAACGAGCCGTGCGTCATACAGCAGCTTCCAGAAACGATTTGAGTAGCCGGCGAAATGATGACCGGTCAGCGACGAGCGAACGCCTGGATTGATGCCGACGAACAGGACGTGTACGCCGGGCTGGATGCGGTCACGAAGCGGCGGAAGTACTGTCGATATAATCCGACTCATGGCACAGTGGCTGGTGAAGGAAGAGCCGGAGCACTACGGGTACGACCAGCTCGAGCGCGAACGGAAGACCGTCTGGGCGGGCGTGCGCAACCCGCTGGCCCAGAAACACCTTCGCACTATCCGCAAGGGCGACCGCATCTTCTACTATCACACCGGGAAGGAAAAGGCCGTGGTCGCCATCGCACGTGCGCTGGGAGATGCGTATCCCGATCCAGCCGACAGCGCCGGCAAGTCGTACGTGGTGGATGTCGCCCCTGAAAAGCGGCTCGCGCGGCCGGTCACGCTCGCCGCCATCAAGGCGGATCGTGCGTTCGCGTCGTTCGCGCTTGTCAGGATGTCGCGGCTATCGGTGATGCCCGTCAGCGACGCGGAATGGACGCGAATCGTCGATATGAGCAAAGCGTGACGTTGACAACGTGAAAGCGCGCCTTTTCCTGGCCCTGGCAGCCACCCTCATTGCATCAGTTCTGGCCCTGCACGCGCAGGAACTGCCGCAAATCCTCGTGTCGCGTCAGCTGGCCACGCTCGAAGGGCTCTCTGTCGGCGATACGGTTCGGCTGGCCAAAGATGCGCAGGGGACGCGAGCACGCGAGTTTCGCGTTGCCGGAATCTACGAACCGACACCCGACCCCGCCAGGCTCGGGAGCGTCCCGCGGGAGGTCCGGCTGCATCTTCCAGATCTTCTCAATCTCGATCTCCAGCCTGCGGGCGCCGAGCACGTGGACAGCATCAATGTCGCGCTCGTCGATCCGGATTCAGCCGCCGACATCGCGCGCGAGCTGAATACGCGGACGCCGGGCGTGGTCGCGCGTCCCGCCGAGGGCGCCGCGGGCCTCGGCAGCACATTCATCGTCCTCGAGCGTTTTCATTTCGCCATCGCCGCGGTGACGATCGTCGCAGCGACGGTATTCCTGCTGGCACTCACGATCATGCTCGTTGACGAGCGCCGCGAAACGATTGGCGTCCTGCGGCTGATCGGGTTTCCCGCGCGGCGCATTCTGCTGCAGGTGCTGGTGGAAGGCCTCGTCATCGCCAGCGCCGGCGCCCTCTTCGGTCTGGCGCTGGCACTCGCGTCCGAAGGACTCATCAACAGCTTCTTTCAGTGGCGGTACGACACCGCGCTCGTGTTCGTCCGCGTCAGTCCCGGCGTCGCCGCAACGTGCCTGGCCATCGGCGTGCCTCTCGGCGCCATCGCTACCGTTGCTGCCTCGTGGGCGCTCCTGCGACGCGGCGCATTGAGGCTGGCTCGCCGATGACCACACTCCCCTTTGCCTGGCGCAGCCTCGTGCGCCAGCCCGCACGCTCGACGCTCGGCGTCCTCGGGGTTGCCGCCGTCGGCGCGTTGCTGTTCGACATGCTCCTTCTCTCCGAAGGGCTGGTCGTTTCGATGCGGGATCTCTTCGAGCGAATGGGCTTCGATATCCGAATCATCGCCACCGATCAGTTGCCGGCGGGAAGCCCCGACATCCGGAATGCCTCGATGCTCGCGTCCAAGATCGCGGCGCTGCCCACGGTGCAGTCCGCATTGACGATCCGGACGGAAGACGCCGACTTCGAAACGACTGTTGCTTCTACGAACGACGGCTCGATTGTCGGCGTCGGCGAGGGGGCACCGCCTCCCTGGACCGTCCTGCGAGGACGCGATCTGCGCGGCTCACACGAGCTCGTGCTCAATCAGCATGCCGCGGAAACCCTGAACGTCGAACCGGGCGCGATGGTCGCCGTACGGGCGACCTGCGCTGGAGGATCCGAAGCGCCGCCATCGTTGCAGTTTCGGGTGGTCGGAATCGCGGAGCTTCCGTTCGAAGCGCCCGAGGAATCAGCGGCCGGCACGACCGCGGCGAGCTTGTCGGAAGCGTGCGGAACGCCTCAAGCTGACATCGCGGATTTCGTGGCGGTGACGTCGACCGGCAATCCCGATGCCGCTGCGGCCGACATCGCCGCAATCGGCGCGGGCCTCCGGGTCTTCACCAACGAGCAAGCGATCGGACAGCTTCAGCAAGGCGGGTTCACGTACTTTCGCCAGATCTCGACCGTGCTGTCGACCATCACGATCTCGTTCGCCCTGCTGCTCATCACGGTGCTGCTCACCGTCTCGGTGAATCAGCGACTCGGCGAAGTGGCCGCGCTGCGTGCGCTTGGTTTCTCGCGCAACCGCGTTGTCCTGGATGTCCTCTGCGAATCGGCGCTCATCGTCGGCATCGGAGGCGTGCTCTCGCTACCGCTCGGCGTCCTGATGGCCACATGGCTCGACGGCATCCTCAAGAGAATGCCCGGCATTCCCGCGGAGCTGCACTTCTTCGTCTTCGAGCCGAAGGCGCTCCTCGTCCATGGAAGTCTTCTGGCCGCAACCGCGATCATCGCTGCCCTCTACCCGATGCGCATCGTCGCTCGGCTTCCAATCGCAGCGACGTTGCGCAATGAGGTTATTTCTTGAACGACGTCGTTCTATCGGCTGTCAACGTGAGCCGCATCTTCCCGATGCCGGCCGGACCGGTCGTTGCGGTCCGCGATGTGACGCTGACGATCGCACGGGGCGAACATGCGGCCATTCGAGGACCGTCGGGCTGCGGCAAATCGACGCTGCTGCACATGCTGGGCTGCGTGGATACGCCGTCTTCGGGGACGTTGACGTTCGACGGGCGCAACATATCGGCGCTCGATGACCGGGCGCGCAGCCTCCTTCGACTGCGCCACATCGGGTTCGTGTTTCAGCGCTTCTTCCTCCTGCCGATGCTGACCGCGGCCGAGAATGTGGAGCTGCCCCAGTCGGAGGCGGGTGTACCCAAGACCGAGCGGCGGAAACGCAGCCTCGAGCTCCTCGAGTACGTCGGCCTCGGCGCGCGCGCAGATCATCGTCCGTCGCAACTCTCAGGCGGAGAAATGCAGCGAGTCGCGATCGCACGCGCGCTCGCCAACCGTCCGCGGCTGCTGCTGGCGGACGAACCCACGGGTGAGCTCGATCAGACCACGGGCGAGCAGGTGGCGGCACTGCTCCATCGCGTCAACGCCGACGGCACCGCACTCGTGATCGTGACGCACGACACCGCGCTGGCGGCACGCGCCACGCGAGTACTGACGATGAGAGATGGGCGCATCGAGGGCGAGGTGTTGCAGTGATCGGGAGGCTGGCCGTCCGATCGCTCGTCGCCCATCCGGTGCGGAGCGCTGTTCTGGCGGCCGGATTCGGCGTAGGCGTCGGCGTCATGGCCATTCTCCTCGGTGTCGCCGAAGTCGTGCTCGAACAGTCGCGGGCCCCGGCACTCGTCGGAGGCGGCGATGTGCTGATTCGGCTCGGTCCGTACGTTCCGGGTCAGCTCGTTCTGGCCGGGCCGCTGCAGTCGGATGCGATCCGGTCTCGTATCCGCGTCGCGTCGCCGTCACACTCGTCAACGCTATATCTGTGGCACGAGGGCCGTACGACCCGCGTGCGAGCGCGTGGCGGGATTCCCAGCCTCGAACGCGCGATTGGCGATCGCGAGACCGCAACCGTCGCGGCCTGGCGCGATTCGCCGGACGATACCGCCTGGACGCAGAACACACCCGAAAAACTGCTGCGGCATCTCGACCGATTCAGCGGCATCCCAGACGCCCCCGAGTGGGCATCGTCATGGGCTGAGTGGCTGTACTTCAACGGCCGTTCCCCGCATGCTCGTTTCTATCTCACGTTCATCGTCGGGCCGATGAGCGGCGAAGATCGGCGGGACGCGAGCGTGCGGCTCCAACTGGATCGCGGCAACGGCGTCGAGAACTACGACGAGACTTACCCGATTACCCACGGCGCCGCACTGTCCGCTCCCGACCTCACGATCGGCGCGAGCTCGGTGAGGCTCGACGGCACCCGGTACCACATTCACCTCGACCTCCGCGGTCCGAAGGGAGGGCGGGTGGCGGGAGATCTGACGGTCGACGCCTCGCCTGGCCGCCTGTTTCCGCGTGCGGAATTCACCGGCGCGCGCGGATGGCTCACCGGATACGTCGTGCCGGTGATGTCCGGCGCACTCAATGGAGCGCTCGACGTGAACGGCGAACGCATCTCTTTGGACGGCGGGGTCGGATATCACGACCACAACTGGGGATTCTGGAAAGGCATGTCGTGGCGCTGGGGACAGGTTCAGCACGACGAGTTGTCGCTGCTATACGGCCGCATTTTCCCCCCGCGCGAAGCCGCCGATGCCGACAGACTGCCAGGCTTTCTCGGCGTCGTCGGGCCCAACGGTCCGCTCGCCTACACGACCGACGTGACGATTGCCGAAACAAACGACGAACGTGGCCAGCCGCGCACCATCACCGTGACGGGGCGCGGCAACCGGGTCGACCTCCAACTGCGATTCCACGTCGAATCGATGGTGACCCGGCCTGGCGCGACCACCGCGACGCCTGATGCCGCGGGCCTCGACACGCTCGCGAATTCTCTGGACTTTTTGCAGCTCCGCGGCACGTACACCGTGACAGGACGCGCCGCCGATCAGCCGGTGAACTTCAGTGCACCGGGAAGCGCGGAGACGTTTCGGGGCAAGTAGAAACTTGAAAGTGAAATTAGAAAGTAAGTTGGCAAGTAGGGCGGACCTGCTTTGAACTTACCTAGCACTTTGAAGTTTCAAGTTTGAATTTGCCTCACCGTACTCCTACGGCCCTCCTTGCCGCGATCTGCGCTCGGCGGCGTCGAAGGTGCAGCGCCTCGAGTGTTCGCTCGAGCGGCAGCCTTACCTGAACAGCGCGTGCCGAGTCCTGACGGCGCGCCATTTCCACCCGAAAACATTCGAAGCAGAGCGTGCGCGGACGGTCCACCAGCGGATCGTCCAGCTGCGATCTGAAGCCGTACCGGGCTTCGCGCGCCCGGCACGACGCACACATCGGCACCTGCGTCCTGCGCGTCGGACGCGGAGGCGATGCTGGCGTTCGACATTCGTACAACGCAAGTTGCGCGGCCATCGGTTCTCCTCCCTCTCTACCAACAGGATAGGGATGGGGTATGACAGACTAGGTCCAATCAGATTCATGATTTGTGCCTAAGTGATCAGTGATTAGTGATTTGCGATTGGAATTGTTCGATTGGCGACGTCAAACTCGGAAATCGACGCGCTGTTTCGCCTGCCGCTGAATGAGTTCACTGCGGCACGGAACGCGCTCGCGGCCAAGCTCAAGAAGTCCGGGCGCGCAGACGATGCGGAGCGTGTCAAAGGACTGGCCAAGCCCCCGGTATCGGCGTGGGCCGTGAACCAGCTCTATTGGAAGAATCGCGAGCCATTCGAGCGGCTGCTGGCAGCAGGCGACCGGCTTCGCTCGGCCCAGGCGTCGCAGCTCCGAGGCAAAGGCGGCGAGCTGCGCGAGCCACTCGAGGCGCGACGAGTGGCGCTGTCCGAACTCAATCAGGATGCCGCTGCCCTGCTCCGGGAGGCGGGGCACACGCCCTCGCCCGATCTGATGCGCCGCATCACAACGACCCTCGAGGCACTGGCGACCTACGGAAGTCGAGAGGCGACCCCCGCTGCTGGACGTCTCACCGGCGACATCGATCCACCAGGGTTCGAGGCGCTGGCATCGCTCGTGCCTTCAGGGCGTTCCAGTGGTTCGGATCGTTCAGCTCGCGCGCACGGCCCCAACCGTGTGCTGCCCTTCGTATCGCAGCGTGGACGAAAGGCCGCGGCCGACAAGAAGCTGAGTCCTGAGGAGCGAAAACGGAAGGACGAAGCCGAGCGCCGGGAGCAGCTTGCGGCGGCTACGGCCGCAATCCGCGAGGCCCAACATTCGCTGGAGCAGGCACAGCGAAACGAAGCGCGGGCCGAAGCGGCGCTCAAAAAGGCCGCCGCTCGCGCCAAGGACACCAAGAAGGAGCACGACGCGCTGGCTGCGCGGCTGGAGAAGGTCGTTGCCGAGGCCGAAAAGGCACGCGACGAAGCGCGTCGCATCGCCGCCGAAGCGGAAGAGGCAACGCAAGCCGTTGCGGACGCCGAACGCGTCCTGGAAGAAGCTCGACGCGCACATAAATCATTGACGGATTGACGGATTTACGAATTGACGAATTTGATTTGGGGATTGAACTGACGAATCCGTAAATTCAATCCTCCGTCCTTCCGCCGACGCGCATATTCCCTTCCCACCGTGCCGCGCCCGGGACCTCCACGCCAAACTGGTCGAGCATCCGCGCAACCGAGTGTTCGACGATGTCGGCCAGGGAGCGGGGATTGTTGTAGAAAGCGGGCACCGGCGGAAGGATTACGGCACCCATCCGCGAGAGCTTGAGCATGTTCTCGAGATGGATATCGTTCAGCGGCGCCTCACGTACCGCAAGCACGAGTTTTCGGCGCTCCTTCAGGATGACATCGGCCGCGCGATGGATCAGGCTGTCGCCGAACCCGTGTGCGATGGCGCCGAGCGTCCTCGCGCTGCATGGCGCGATGATCATCCCCGCCGTCGCAAACGATCCGCTCGAAATCGCGGCCCCCATGTCATTCGACGCATAGACGGTGTGCGCCAGCGCCTCGACCTGCTCGCGAGAGTAAGGTGTCTCGTGCAGCAGCGTCCGAGCGCCCCAGCGACTGATGACGAGATGCGTCTCGACTGCAGCTTCGCGAAGCCGCTCGAGCAGCCGGACACCGTATATGACTCCGGTGGCACCGGTGATGGCGACGATTATGCGCACAGTTGTCTCAAGTAAAAAGTGCAAACTCCAAAGTACAAAGTAAGTGTGAAGTAGCTCGTCAACTTGCCAACTTACTTTCTACTTTGTACTTTGTACTTTGCACTTGTTTCGGAATGCTACCATCGAACAGGTGCTCAGGCGGCAAACGAGCGGATCGGTCCTCTGCACGTCGTGCGGTGTCCTCGTCGGCGTGACCGATGATCGCTGCTACAACTGCGGACGTCGGAATCCCGGGTTGTGGGGCTTTGCGCCGGCAATACGGGCGCTCGGGCGCGACATGGGGTTCGTGCCGTTCGTCATCGGCACCTGCGTCGTGGTCTACGTCCTGACCCTTCTCGGGTCGGGTGGCAACATCGGCATGCGGGGCGTCTTTGGCTTCATGGCGCCGAGTCTTGTCAGCCTGCTCCGATTCGGCGCGAGCGGCGAAATCCCCGTGTTCGTATTGGGACGCTGGTGGACCGTCCTGAGCGCCGCCTGGCTGCACGGCGGCGCACTGCACATCCTCTTCAACATGATCGTGTTCCGTCAGCTCGCGCCTGCCGTCGCGGAGCTCTACGGGCCCGGCAGGACGGTGATTATCTACACGGCAGGATCCGTGGTCGGCTTCACGCTGAGCTCCTTCGCCGGCGCATACATGCCCTCGCTGCCGTTCATCGGCGGAAGCCAGTACACAGTAGGCGCCTCGGCTTCGATTGTGGGTCTGATGGGTGCCGTTCTCTGTTACGGGCATCGCAGCGGCAGCAGCCTGGCCCGCAGCTATGCCATGAACTACGTGCTCATGCTGGTTGTCATGGGCTTCCTCATGGCGGGCATCGACAACTATGCGCACGCGGGCGGCTTCGCCGGAGGCTACCTCGCCGCACGGCTGCTGGATCCCCTCAAGCCGGAACGCATCGATCACATGGTCATGGCGCTCGTCTGTCTCGCGGTGTCTATCCTCTCGATCGTTGTATCGGTCATGGTCGGCCTGCCGGGTCTGAGATGAACAGGGAAATCGAAGATTTCAGATTTGTCGATTGAAGATTGTTGCCGAATGCTGATTGATGATTGGTTGACTTGATTGATGAGTAGGGTCGCTACTTCAAGAGTGTCCCAGTATTCGACAATCCAGGAATGAATTCACACGATCGAGGATCATCAATCGGCAACAGTCTCCAATCAACCATCCTGAAATCTGAAATGATCGATAGCCCGATTCGCAGCATCATTGCCGTGCTCGGCGGCATCGGGCTGTTCGCGCTGGTCACCGAAACGCTCGAATTCACCCTGGTCACGGCTGCCGCCGGGGGGTCGATCAACGACATGGCGGCGTACTTCGCCGCCCGAAATCGGCCGGTGATTCTCGCTGCGAAGCTGCTGTACAACACCCTCGCCGCGATTCTGGCCGGATACATGACAGCGAAAATCGCCGGCCGCCGTGAACTGCTGCACGCGGCGGTTGTAGCGGTCGTCCAGACCATCGCGCTGGTCTGGGGGTTTACTGCCGGCGAGTACGCCTCTTTCACACCAGGGTGGACGCGAGTGGTGCTCGTACTGACGACCGGACCAGCCATGGTGCTCGGCGCGTCAATCCGCGCGAGGGCGACGGCTAATCATTGATGATTAATGATTAGTGATTAGTGATTTCGGGTTCTCGGGTTCTGGGTCCGGACCAATAGAATTGCTACACTCCAAACAATCACAAATCACTAATCACTAATCGCAAATTGCTATGAGGATTGCCTATCAAGGTGAACCGGGCGCTTACAGCGAGGCGGCGGCCCTGCTTTTTTCCCCACACACGGAAACGCTGCCGTGTAAGACGTTCGACGAGGTCTTCGACGGCGTGCTACACAAGCGCGCAACGCACGGGATCGTGCCGATGGAGAACTCCATCGGCGGAACCATTCACCGCAACTACGACCTCCTCGTCGATCACGAGATCCCGATTACCGGCGAAGTCGAGCTGGACGTCATTCACTGTCTGCAGGCGCTGCCGGGCACCAGGATCGAAGACGTGAAGATTGTGTATTCGCACCAGCAGGCGCTGGCGCAGTGCGAGCGGTACCTGAAGGATCTGGGCGTCACTGTCGAAGCGGTGTACGACACGGCGGGCGGCGCCAAGCTGGTGGCCGAGCAGCAGCTCAGATCCGCTGCGGCGCTCGCGTCGCGCCGCGCCGCCGAGGTGTTCGGGCTCGAGGTGCTGCAGGAGGCGGTACAGGATTACGAGTTCAACATCACACGGTTCTTCGTGATCGGCGGCCATCAGCCGACCGACGCCGACAAGACGACTCTCGTGTTTGCGCTCCCCAGCACGCCAGGCTCGCTGTTCAAGGCCCTCAGCGTGTTCGCCCTGCGCGACATCAACCTGAGCAAGCTCGAGAGCCGGCCGATTCGAGGGCGACCGTGGGAGTATCTGTTCTACGTCGACATCGAAGCGCGACGCGACGACCTCGCCTGCGCCCGCGCTCTCGCGCAACTCGGCGAGTTTGCGCGGTGGAGCCGGGTGTTGGGAACGTATCGGGGGTGGGAACGGGCAAAGCAAGTTCAAACTTGAAACTTAAAAGTGGAAAGTAAGTGTTCAAGTGCGCAAGTGCGTCTAGCTCTTGGGAAGCTCCTTCATGCGGTTCGTGTTCGCGCGGCTCGTTTTCATCGACGCCGCCAGAATCTTCGTCAGTTCGCGCGCCTCTTCGATCAGTTGCGGGTCGCTCCGAATCCGACCGTCCCTGAAATACTCTAGCCAATCGAGACACTCGTCGGCCTCTTCAGCCGCAGTTCCGAGCTTCGCTTGAAATTCGGCGCGCGACCGACCTTTGCGCGCAGAGCGATAATTCGAGCGCAGCGAGTTGGCTGCCCTACGCAGCTGACCCGCCGCCTCTCGCGCTTCGTCTGTGTTTGGCAACCGACGGCAGAACGCCAGAACGCCGAGCGCAAATAGCCGTGTGCGCTCGCGAAGATCGCGAGTAGCCATGCGAGACGGTGTTGCAGCCATGCTGCCATCCGAGTTTCGGCGAAATATCGAACGTGACGATCCAGCCTGTTGTACTTTTGAACTTACTTTCCCACTTTAAACTTTGCACTTTTTACTTATCTCGGATCCCTCGGATCCCCTCCTCTCCGACTTCCGCAACGTTCCCGACCATGAGCTGCTGAAACGGCGCGGAATCTTCGTCGCGGAAGGCCGCCTTGTGGTTCGGCGGCTGCTGACAGAGAGTCCGTACGCGACGCGGTCGGTGATGGTGACCGAACCGGCCCACGCGGCTCTCACGGACGTTCTCGGCGCGCGGCCGGACCTGCCCGTCTATGTGGTGTCACCGGCGGTGATGAAAGAGGTGAGCGGGTTCAACATTCACCGCGGATGTCTGGCCATTGGCGAACGACCGCAGCCGATGGCGTGGCAGCAGGCGGTGGCGGATGGCCGGACGGTCGTGCTGCTCGAACGCGTCGCAAACGCGGACAACATCGGCGGCATCTTTCGCAACGCCGCCGCATTTGGCGCCCACGGCGTGCTGCTGGACGAGGAATCGGCCGACCCGCTGTACCGCAAGGCGATTCGCACGTCGATGGCCGCAGCGCTTGTCGTCCGTTTCGCCCGCGTGGCGAGCGCGGCTTTGGCACTTCTGGAGCTTCGTCGGGCGGGATTCGCGACCGTGGCGCTGACCCCGGCCGCGTCCGCCCCTACCATCCGCTCCACCATGGACGCGCTTGGCGCGCGACCGGTCGTCGTGGCGCTCGGACACGAGGGGGAAGGGCTGACGCCGGCCGCCCTCGAAGCCTGTGAATTCCACGCGCGCATCCCGATCTCGTCCAGCGTCGATTCCCTCAATGTCGCCGCGGCAGCCGCGATAGCCCTGTATGAGTGCAGCCGCCGAATCGTATAATCGGCCGCGTCACCGGGGCGCGGCGAGCGTCCATACCTTCGTCGGCAGCAGCTTGTCACGCCGGTGGTCGCAAATGCGCCACAGCGACTCGAAACGCGCGCTAGGAGGAACAATGGCCAGGAAATTGTGGTTCGGTGTGATTGGCTCGGTCCTGGTGCTGGGCGTCGGTCTTCCGGCGCAGCAGTATCCGCCCGGGTACGTGGATCCCGCACCGATTCTGGCGGCGGCGGCCAAGGAGATCGGCGAAGCGAACCTGCGATGCGTCACGTTCTCGGGTACTGGCTATAGCGGGCCGGTGGGACAGACATTCGAGAACGCGCCAAACATCGATTGGCAACGCAGCGAGATGGCCAATTACACGCGAACGATCAATTGGGAGACCGGGACGAGCAAGGAGACGTTCGACCGGAAGCCCGGCGGCAACCCGGCCGCATGGAAGTACGGCGTCGGATGGGTCGACGGTACGCCGGTACAGAAGGAAGTGCGCCAGACGCACATCGTGAATGGGCAGTACGCCTGGCACATCGACGGGAATGGCACACCAGTCGCAGTGCCCCCGGAGCTGGCCGAGGTCTATCAGCTCGACATCTGGCTGACCCCGCACGGCTTTTTGAAGGCCGCGAGGAAGCCGGGCGCGAACCCCAGGGCAGTGTGGCGCTGGGAGCAGCTCGAGAAAGGACGCGACGGCAACGTCGTCGCGCCGGAGAAAGTGCACGTTGTCGGGATCACCGTGCTCGGCAAGTACCGGGTTGACGCCACGATCAACAGCCAGAACGTCATCACCCGCATCAAGACGACGGTGAACGAGCCCGCGCTCGGCGATTTCAACATCGAGCACGAGTCGACCAATTTCATCGCCGCCGGAAACGCGAAGTGGCCGATCGCCTGGCACTCGCACCACGGCTGGGATGACAACTGGCAGTTCGCCTCGGAAACGACCGGCCACAACGGGTACGGAGGCAAGTTCCCGATGGTACAGGCCAACGCCTGCGACGATCCGGTGCCCGTGCCCGAGTCTGTGAAGCAGGCGCCCGCGCCGAACTACGGTCGCGTCGATGTTGAAAAGCTCGCCAACGGCGTGTACCTGCTCGGCGGTGGCCCGGCGAACAGCTACATGGTCGAGTTCCGCGACTTCGTCGCCGTGTTCGAGGCACCCACCAACGAAGAGCGCAGCCTTGGCGTGATCGAGGCAGTCGCGAAACTGGCACCGAACAAGCCGATCCGCTACGTGATCGTCTCGCATCCGCACTTCGACCACATCGGCGGGCTGCGAACGTATAACCACATCGGAGCGACCGCCGTCTTGCACTACATCAACCTCAAGTTCCTGAACCGGGACGTGCTGACGTACAAGGCAAGGACGGTGAAGCCCGACATCGTGTCGCTCTGGCCGCCCACTGAGGTGGCGGAGGGGTACAACTACGAGGCGATCCAGGAACGTTACGTAATTACCGACGACACGCGGAGTCTTCACGTCTATTACGTGCAGCCGCTGCAGCACGTCACGGGGATGTTGATGGCCTGGTTGCCGAACGAACGCATTGCATTCGAGGCAGACCTGTTCGACACGCACGAAGCGCCGCGGCCTGCGCAGTTGCCGGCGATGCGCAGCTTCATGAATCAGGTGCAGCGGATGAAGCTCAATGTCGGGACGGTGGCGCCGGTCCATGGCAAGCCGGTGCCGTGGAGCACGTTCACCGACGCGCTCGGGACGGTGGCGAAGACGAACTGAGGAGAATACGTCGTTCACATTTCTCGGTTCTGAGTTCTCGGTTCGTGTTCAAGTTCGGTTCCGGGTTCCGGGGTCAAGGTTCC
>Ga0075418_10004320_pt1 | contig 16205 bp, 13 predicted proteins | sample SoiMetdeltSBSDD2_FD_81776 | JGI IMG/M metagenome (GOLD analysis project Ga0075418, IMG submission 81776) | Bulk soil microbial communities from a Populus tree surrounding site in Tennessee, USA - Soil MetaG P. deltoides SBSDD2 | ecosystem: Environmental > Terrestrial > Soil > Tree plantation...
ATCGTCGAAGCCATTCTCGAGAGCGCGAAGCAGGGCAGCGTGTGGAAAAAGGTGAGCTACTGACGATGGCGACACAAGCGTTCGATCCGAAATTCATGAAGGTGGGGGTGCTGACGGCAGCCCTGCAGGAATTGACTCCGCGCGAGGTCCGCGACCCGGATCCCGACCGCGCAATCGAGGAGTGGGTGGAGTTCGCGCGCGAGCTCGGCGCGGATCATATCCAGCTCTCCGCCGCGCTTCACCCGACTGAAACCGACGTTCCACCGGAGGCGATGCTCGACCCGGTCGCAAACACGCTGGACCTGCGGAAGCCGTTCGACAAGGAGCGCGCCGCGCGAGTCAAGCGCGTGCTGCAGGGCAACAAGATCGGCCTTTCGGATGTCGGCTACTTCGACAACATGCTGCATCACGATTCGGCGGTGCGGCAGAAGAAGCACGAGTTCATGTTGCGCACGTTCGACGCCGCGGTGCTGCTCGGCGTCGACGCGGTCTGCGGTTTCGTCGGGCGCAACGCCCTGCACACGATGGACGAGAACCTGATCGACTTCGAGCAGTGGTTCATTCCGCTCCTGAAGGCGGCGAAAGAGCGCGGCCTGACCTATCGGGTCGAGCAGTGCCCGATGCCCGGCTGGACGACCGGCGACATCTGGCACAACAACATCGCCTATACGCCAGGGACCTGGATTGCCCTGCACAGGATTTGTGAGAAGCACGGCGTGGGCGATCAGTTCCGGATTCACTACGACCCGTCACATGCAATCCTGATGGGTCAGGACACGCGTTCGCTCTTCCAGTACCTCAAAGACGAGGGATACAACTTCCTCATCGGCGGTTTCCACGTCAAAGGCCAGGTCGTCGACGCCAAGGGCTGGTCCGCGTGGGGCTCGGGGGGGCAGACCGTGGAGCGCGGCGATTGGAAGAACGGCAAGCCGTCGCCCAATCCCGCCGATCAGGCCAACGCGTGGAAGAAGCAGGTCGTGCTCGCCGAGCACGAGCTGCCGGGCACGGCACGTCACGACCCGCTGGCGTATCTGCAGAATCGCACCGTCGACTGGCTCGACCATCAGCTCGCGGCGCGCGAGCTGCTGAAGCTCGACGTGGCCAACACGCACCTGGTGGTCGAGCACGAGTATCCAAAGGCGCGAATCCAGGACAAAGAGCGGCTGAAGCCGATCCTGCAGGGATCGATTGCGTTCGTCCGTCACATCGACGAGGCGGCGGCGTGCATGTTCGCCCTGCAGCACGAGGTGCTCGGGGCGCAGAAGATTCCCATCCAGGGGATCGGGCGGCAGGCCTACAGGAGCTGACGCATGTCATCTGCCAGGCTGGGAGTCGTTGGCGGGGCGTTCTGCATCGTTCTTGTGGCGTGTCTCTCCGCCCAGGACGCCCAAAAGATCAAACCGAGCCAGCACGGCAGCGTCTCGCAACGCGTCGCTGACACGACGATCACCGTCGAATACAACCGCCCGGTCGCGCGCGGGCGCGAGCTGTTTGGGAGGCTCGTTCCATACGGCCGGATCTGGTGCCCTTGCGCAGATGACGCCACGACGGTCGAGGTGTCGACTGGCGTGACGGTCGAAGGGAAAGATCTGCCGGCGGGACGCTACTCGCTCTGGACCGAACCGGAACCTGAGCGGTGGACGGTGATCTTCAACAAGAACGCCGGCGCGTGGCACACGCGCTACCCCGAAGGGCAGGATGCGCTGCGCGTCCAGGTCACGCCGCGCACCGGAAGCCACATGGAGACGATGGCGTTCTACTTCCCGGCCGTCGACGGCAAGAAAGCGGAGCTGGCGCTGCACTGGGGGACGGTGGTGGTGCCGTTGAAGATCGAGGTGCCGTAGTCGGGGGTTCGGCGGGTCGGGGGTTCGGGGAGCCAGTGGTAACCAGAGGGAACCAGCCGCTTTGATTTGCTTCCGTTGCTCTGATTGCTAGCGGCTTTCCGAACCGCCGACCCGCCGAACCCCCGAACCGCCGGCTTTGTGTCAGAACCGTGGCAACGCCGTGAAAACTTGGCGGTCAGGCAAATTGCGTGTGACTCCGGGCTGCCGACTGCCGTATACGTGTCCATGATGGCGGATACGCGCGAGACGCGGGCGGCGGCCTGCGAGGTCAAGTTCGTGATCGACGAGAGGCTGGCGCCGCGGGTCAAGGAGTGGGCCCGGACGCATCTTCAGCCCGACCCCCACGGCACCGGTCCGTTCGGTGACGAATACCGGATCTCGACGCTCTACTTCGATACCCGGCGATTCGACGTCTTCCATCGCAACGACTCGTTTGGACGTGCGAAGTATCGCGTGCGTCGCTACGGCGAGGCGAGCGCGGTGTTCTTCGAACGGAAGCTGCGCAGGCCGGGACTGCTCATCAAGCGCCGCACCCGCGACGACATCGACGCCCTCGCGCGTCTTGACGATCGGATCATCGATCCGGACTGGGCGGCACACTGGTTCCAGCGGCGGCTGGTCGTCCGCAGTCTCCTGCCCGTCTGCCAGATCTCCTATCAGCGCACCGCGCGGATCGCCCGGACAACGGAAGGGCTCGTTCGGTTGACGCTGGATGCCGGGCTGTGCGCGACGCCGGTCGACTTGCCCCGTTTCGAGGTCGATCCTGGTCCCGAGTTTCTCGAAGACCGTTTGGTGCTCGAACTCAAGTACCATGCGCGGGTCCCGGCGCTGTTCCGCCGGCTGGTCGAAGAGTTCGCGCTCGTGCCGGACCCGGCATCGAAATATCGGCTCGGGATGGCGACAACCGGGAGCACCCGGCGCCTGTTCCGGCCGGCGCAGAGGAGCGACGATCGCGTCTATGCCTGATTTCCTCACGAACGCCCTGCAGCCGCTGCCGACGAGCGGCGTTGGCGTTCTTGTGAGGCTCGTGATCGCGATGTTCGCCGGCGGCGTGGTCACCCTGATCTACCGGTTCACGCGCGCGGCCGACGAAACGGCGCCATCGTTCACGGTCACGCTGGTGCTGCTGTCGATCCTGATCGCGATGGTGACCCAGGTGATCGGCGACAACGTCGCCCGCGCGTTCAGCCTGGTTGGCGCGCTCTCCATCGTCCGGTTCAGGACGATCGTGCGCGACACGCAGGACACGGCGTATGTCATCTTCGCCGTCGCGGTGGGTATGGCCGTGGGCGCGGGCCATCCAGGACTGGCGGTGAGCGGCCTCGGCGTGATCGGGCTCGCGGCATTCGTGATGCGGAAGGGACTGATCGCGGTGGCGGTCCGCCACGACCCGTTCCTGCTCAACGTCCGGCTCGGCCTCGGGCACGATGCGAGCACGGTGCTGGGCCCGGTGTTCGACACATATCTGGTGGCGCGGCACCTGGTGTCGATTGCAACCGCGAAGCAGGGGCTGGCCATCGAGCTGTCGTACCGTGCCGCATTGAAGAACGAAGAAGCCGCCGGCGAGCTGGTGAAGGCCCTGAACCGCATCGACGGCGTGCAGGGTGTGTCGCTGGAGCGCATGGATTCCCGCGTCGACTAGTCCGCCGCAACCAATCTGAGGAACAGGATGTCCGAACAGACCGTACGGCCGCGGTTCGGGTGGCTGCGCGAGGGCGTTTCAGTCGCCCAGGGTGCATTGCTGCTCGTCGCCGTGACTCTGATCGGGACGCTGCTGAGCGGCGCAGGCCGTCCGCGAGCGACGCGTGCGCAGGCACCTGGCCCCGGTGGTCCCGGGCCTGGCGGCTTCCAGGGCGGGCCCCCACCGTTTGGCGGGCGCGGCCCGATGGGACAGGAACAGAAGGTCGTCAAGCAGTTCGATCAGGACAAGGACGGGCGACTCAACGCCCAGGAACGCAAGGCCGCGCGGGCCTGGCTCGCCGAGAACAGTTTCGGTGGCCGTGGCTTCGGCGGCCGTGGCTTCGGCGGGCGCGGCATCATGCCCGGGACGCCCGGGCGCGCGCTCAAGCCGGCCGACGTCAAGGTCTACAAGGGCCAGCCGCTCTACGACCCGACCGTGCTGCGGACGCTGTTCCTGCAGTTCGAGAACGCCGATTGGGAACAGGAACTCGGCGCCTTCAACAACACCGATGTCGAAGTGCCGGCGGCGGTGACGGTCGATGGCAAGGTCTACAAGGACGTTGGCGTCCACTTCCGAGGGATGTCGTCGTTCATGATGGTGCCCGAGGGATCGAAGCGATCGCTGAACCTCTCCTTCGATTTCGTCAACGAGAACCAGAATCTCGGCGGCTATCGCACGCTGAATCTCCTCAACGTGAACAGCGATCCGACCTTCGTGCGGCCGATGCTGTATTCGGAGATCGCCCGTGCGTATATCCCCGCGCCGAAGACGAATTACATGCGCGTGGTGATCAACGGCGAAAGCTGGGGCGTGTACATCAACGCGGAGCAGTTCAACAAGGACTTCCTGCGCGACTACTTCAAGACCGACAAGGGCGCGCGATGGAAAGCGCCGGGCAGCCCGGGTGGGCGCGGCGGCATGGAGTACTGGGGGGATGACCCGGCCAGCTACAAGCGTAGCTACGAAATCAAGACCAAGGATGATCCCAAGGCCTGGGCAGACCTGATCCGCATGTTCAAGGTCCTGAACGAAACGCCCGCCGACAAGCTCGAAGCCGCGCTGTCGCCGCTCCTCGACATCGACGGCACGCTCAGGTTCCTCGCCGTCGATCTGGCGCTCGTGAACACCGACGGGTATTGGACGCGGGGCAGCGACTACAGCATCTATCAGGATGTGAAAGGGCAGTTCCACGTCATTCCGCACGACATGAACGAAGCTCTCATCAACGAGGGCGGTCGCGGAAGAGGACCGGGCGGACCGCCGCCTGATTTTGCCCGTGGGTCCCCGCCCGGCGGTTTTGGCGGGCCGCCGCCCGGAGCGCCAGCCGGAGGGCCGCCGCCCGAGATGGGGCGCCGCGGCGGCCGCGGGTTCGGTCCCGGTGGCGGACCCGACCTCGACCCACTCGTCGGCCTGAACGACACGAGCAAGCCGCTCCGCTCGAAACTGCTCGCGGTGCCGGCACTGCGCGCCCGCTACCTCGCCTACGTTCGAGAAATCGCCGAAGGCTGGCTGGACTGGAAGAAGCTGGGTCCGCTCGCGAAAAGCTATCAGGCCGTCATTGCCGACGAGGTGAGGCTCGACACCCGAAAGCTCTACAGCACGGAGGCCTTCGAAAGCGGCCTCGAGGGTGGAGAGGGCAGCCTCAGGCGTTTTGTTGAGGCGCGCCGTGAATTTCTTCTAAAAGTCACAGGTCCCCAACCGGAGGTGAAGTAGCCTATCGGTTCCATGCCGGACGACAGTTCTGCCTCGGCTGCTCCGAAGGAATACCGTCGTCTGTTTGAAGACATCAGTCCCTCCGAGAATGCCTCTCGCCGTGCGGTCAGGGTACTCCTGCCGGTATCCCTCGCGGTCGCGTTCTTCCAGGCGTCTGACGTCATCCGCGGCATGGGTCGCGCGCCCGCCGTTCCGCCGCTGCCGGAACCCGTCCGGTTCGCCCGGCGTGGCTTCGGGGGCGGACGGATGGCGCTTGGCACGTCACAACCGGGCCGCCGTGTGTCGCCCGTGGAGGTCAAGACTTTCCCCGGGGTCTCCCTGTACGACCTCAAGACGCTGCGCACGGTGTTCATCGAGTTCCCCCGGACCAACTGGGAAGCCGAGCTCGAGTCCAACTACCGGCGCGACATCGATGTGCCGGCGAACGTCACTATCGATGGCACGGTCTACAAGGACGTCGGCGTGCGGTTCCGCGGTAATTCGTCGTACCGGATGGTGCCCGCCGGGTTCAAGCGTTCGTTCAACCTGGCATTCGATTCCGCGCATCCGGATCAGCAGGTCGGCGGCTACAACACGCTGAACCTGCTCAACGCCAACAGCGATCCCACCTTCGTGCGCACGGTGCTCTACGCCGAGATCGCGCGCAACTACATCCCGGTGCCGAGGGTGAACTTCGTGCACGTCGTGATCAACGGCGAGAGCTGGGGGATCTACCTGAACGCGCAGCAGTTCAACAAGGATTTCCTCCGCGACGTCTACGGCACGACCGGGGGCGTGCGGTGGAAGGTTCCGGGCAGTCCGCGCGGGAGGGGTGGCCTGGAGTATCTTGGCGACGGCGTCGAGCCGTACAAGGCGCTCTACGAGCTGAAGTCGAAGGAGACCGACAAGGCATGGACCGATCTCGTCCGGCTCTGCCGGTTGTTGAACACGACCGCTCCCGAGCATCTCGAGGCGGTGATGGCTCCGCATCTCGATGTCGAGGCCGCGCTGAAGTTCCTCGCGCTCGAGGTCGTGTTCGTGAACACCGACGGATACTGGACGCGGGCCAGCGACTACAGCCTGTTCGAAAACGAGCAGGGCCGGTTCCACGTCCTGCCCTACGATTTCAACGAGGCGATGGGCGTCGACGGCCCCGGCGGGCGCCGGGGCTTTGGCGGGTACGCGGCCGGCCCGACGTTGGATCCGCTCGTCGGCCTGGACGATGTGTCGAAACCGCTGCGGTCGAAGCTGCTCGCCGTCCCTGCGCTGCGGGCGAAATATCTCGCACTCGTCCGCGACATCGCTGACCGCTGGCTCGACTGGAACAAGATAGCGCCGCTCGTCGTCGAGTATCAGGCATTGATTGATGCTGAAGTCAGACTCGACGGCCGCAAGTTGTACGGATACGATCGATTCAACCCGGCCACGCTGCAGGCCTTCTTCGAACGGCGGCGGGCTTTTCTGCTGCAATGACTCCGGGAAATCCGAACATGACTGACGAAACGCACGACCGACACGAATCGCCCATCGACGGGGCACCCGTCTGGGTCCGCGCGCTGCAGGCGGCAGTCGTCGGCCTTGCCGCCGGGCTCGTCCTCCACATGCTGCTCTCGCTGGTGGTGGTGCAGGGGAAGGAGCTGTGGTCGCGGCCTGCAGCACCGGCCGCCTGCAAGAAGAGCAATCCGGCAAAGGAAACAGGGACGCCTTCCGGCCGCCAGACGCCGTCGGTAGGCACCGTCGGCCTCCTGTTCCCGGTTGTCCTTCCCGGCAGGACCTCCTGAGCTGAACCGTCGATCGGCCTAACCGAGGAACAGTTCGTAGGCGATGTTCTGGGCCTCGCGCTGGTACGGATAGCCGAGACCTTCGAGGAACGCTTCGAAGCTGCCACGCTCCTCCTCGGGCACTTCGAAGCCGGCCAGCACGCGACCGAAATCAGCGCCGTGGTTGCGGTAGTGGAACAGGCTGATGTTCCATCGCCCGCCGAGCTTCTCCAGGAAATCCATCAAGGCGCCCGGACGTTCCGGGAACTCGAACCGGTAGACCCGCTCGTTCTCGACCTCGTCGCAGCGGCCGCCAACCATGTGGCGCACGTGCAGCTTCGCCAGCTCGTTGTCCGTGAGGTTGACCGTCTGGTGTCCGCTGGCGTTCAACAGGCCGGCGAGTTCCGCAGCATCCTGGCGGGAGCGGGTCGCGATGCCGACGAAGATGTGGGCGCGGTCGCGGCCGCTCAGGCGGTAGTTGAACTCGGTGACGACGCGACGGCCGATAGTGGCGCAGAACTCCCGGAACGCCCCGGGCCGCTCCGGGATCGTCACACCGAACAAGGCCTCGCGGGCCTCTCCGAGCTCGGCCCGCTCGGCAACGAACCGGAGCCGATCGAAGTTCATGTTCGCGCCGCTGAGGATTGCCGCGAGCCGGGCGTTTCTCGTCCCGGTCCGCTCCACCCACGCTCGCAGGCCGGCGACCGCAAGCGCGCCGGCGGGCTCCATGACCGAACGGGTGTCGTCGAAGATGTCCTTGATTGCAGCGCAGATCTCGTCGTTCGAGACCCGGACCACTTCGCGCACCGTCGACTGGACGATCGGAAAGGTCAGGCGGCCGACTTCCTGGACCGCGACGCCGTCGGCGAAGATGCCGACGCGATCGAGCACGACCCGCCGCCCGACCGCGAGCGACTGATACATCGCATCCGCCTCGAACGGCTCGACGCCGATCACCTCGACTTCGGGCCGCAAGGCCTTGACGTAGCTGGCGATGCCGGCAATCAATCCGCCACCGCCCACGGGAACGAAGATGGCGTCCACGCTGCCGAGCTTGTGCCGGAGAATCTCGTGGCCGACCGTGCCCTGTCCCGCGATCACCAGCTCGTCGTCGAAGGGGTGCACGAACGTCCGGCCGGTGGACACGGCGAGCTCGTCGCAGTGGCGCTTGGCTTCGGTGTAGTTGTCGCCGCTCAGCACGACTGCGGCGCCGAGCTCGGTGACGGCCTCGACCTTGATCGCCGGCGTCGTCTGCGGCATCACGATCAGCGCGTCCAGGCCGAGATGCCGGGCCGAGAAGGCGACCCCCTGCGCGTGGTTGCCGGCGCTGGCGGCGATGACGCCGCGGGCGCGCTCGGCGTCGTTCATGTGCGCGATCCGGTTGTAAGCGCCGCGCAGCTTGTAGCTGAAGACCGGCTGCAGGTCTTCGCGCTTCAGCAGCACCTCGTTGCCAAGACGACGCGACAGTCGATCGGCCTGATCGAGCGGCGTTTCCTGCGCGACGTCGTAGACGCGGCTGTTCAGGATCAGCCGCAGCATCGCGTCGGCATTGATCATCGCGGGTTGTTCGGTACCTGGCATTTTCATCATTCCGTCGGCCGGGCCTGAAGGCCCGGCCCTGCAACTCTCAATTGGCCCGTTTTTGTGCTCTCAATTGCTTCGCGTTTGTAGGGCGGGGCCTTCAGGCCCCGCCGCTCTACCGTCCGGCCAGCGAATAGATGTCGTTCAGGATTCCTGCCGCGGTGACCGCCGGACCAGCGCCTGGCCCGCTCACCACCAGCGGCTCGAAGCGATAGCGATTGGTCGTGAACGCGATCAGGTTGCGTGTGCCTTCGAGCGCTCCCATCGGGCTCGATGCGGGAACGGCCTGCAGCTTTGCCGTGACTGATCGCGGCGTGGCCGTCACCACGTAGCGCAGCACGCATCCTTTCTTCTTCTCGCGGGCGGCCCGGTCCGCCCACTCCTTGTCGAATTTGGGCAGCCCGGCGAAGAACTGATCGATTGAAACGCCCGCGAGCGCCGGCGGCACCAGGCTGTGGGGAACGGGGGCGGGGCCGCGATACCCGAGCAGGCGCGCCAGGATCAGGCCCTTGCGCGCGGCATCCATGCCCGACAGATCCTCGCGCGCGTCCGGCTCGGCGTATCCCTTCTCGACGGCACGCCGCACCGCGTCCGAGAACCGCTCTCCATGGGACACGGCGGACATGATGTACATCAGCGTTCCGCTCACGCAGCCTTCGATGCGCTGCACGCGATCACCGGTCTCGACCAGCTTCTGGTAGGTATCGATGATCGGCAGCCCGGCGCCGACGGTCGCCTCGTACTTGACCCTGGGGCCGCCGTTCGACGAGGTCTGGAGCAGCGCGGCATAGCGATCCCAGGCGGCCGCGAGCGGTTTCTTGTTGGCCAGCACGACGTTGAAGCCGTGGCCGATTGCGGTGCGAAGCAGATCGCCAGTCTCTTCGCTGGTCACGTCGACGATGATCGGGCGCGACACCGCGTGCGCGGCCATCGTGGTCAGTGCGTCCGCGGCGCTGGCCTTGCGCCCGCCCAGCGACGCGATCAGCGCGCCGCCATCTTTCTTCTGAGCGAGATCCAGCAGCCGCCGCCGGGAGATACCGCGCGGCTCGAAGATGTACCCCGAGCGATCGAGCAAGCCGACCACCCGCACGACCGGCTGGCCGGGCATCGGATCCGCGATCTGGTCGGCGAGCGCGCGACCGACCCTGCCGAAACCGAGCAGCACGACGTCGCTGCGCATCGTGGTGGTCGCCGTGCCGCCGCCAATCTTCGACAGCTGGAATGCGGCGTGGACGCAGCGCGCCGCCTCGGCGGCATCGTCGCCGTTCACCGCAAACGAGATGTTCCGCTCCGAGGATCCCTGGGCGATCGCCACGACATTGATGTGCGCCGACGCGAGCGCGGAGAAGACCCGTGCCGCAATCCCCGGCGTCCCCGCCATGCCGTCGCCGACCACGGCCAGCACTGCCATGCCGGGCTTCGCGGTGACGTGATCGATCAGTCCGCTCGCGATCTCGCTGCTGAAGACCTGCTGGATGCTGCGGACAGCGCGATCGGCCTCGGACTCGGGCAGCGTGAAGCCGATCGAGCTCTCGGATGATGCCTGGAAGATCGTCGACACCGAGAGCCGCTCGGATTCCACCGCCGAGAACGTGCGAGCCGCGATGCCGTGCACGCCGGCCATGCCCTTGCCAGCCACCGTCACGATCGCCTGACCGCGCACGATTGCCAGAGCCTTGACCGGATACGAGCGCAGCGAACGTCTGGCCGAGACTTCCGTGCCCGGTGCATCGGGAGCAAGGAACGAGCGCACCTGCATCGCGATCCGGGTCCCCGCGATCGGGATCAGCGCGCGAGGATGCAGGACCTTGGCGCCGTAGTGCGCCACTTCCCCCGCCTCGCGATGATGCAGCTGCGGAATCAGGCGTGCATCGGGAACCATGCGCGGGTCGGCGGTGAGAATGCCCGGTACGTCCTTCCACAGCACAACCCGCTTCGCGCCGAGCGCACGCGCGAGCAGGGTCGCGGACAAATCGGTGCCGCCCCGGCCCATCGTCGTAACGCTGCCATCGGGAGCGCGGCCGATGAAGCCCGGGACTACGATGATTGTGCCCGTCTCCAGACGCGGACGCAGCACCCGTCGCGCGCGCCGGGTCGTTTCGGCGAGGTTTGGTGCGGCCGAGCCATGGTGCTCGTCAGTCGCCACGACCTCGAGCGAGTCGACATACTGGGCTCGACGACTGGTGCGTGAGAGGGCCGCCGTGAGGATCTGACCCGAGATCCGCTCGCCGCGCGACACAATCCGATCGCTTGCACGCGGCTCCATGTGATCCAGGAGGCCGACAGCGGTGCAAAGGTCACGATACTCCCGGGCAGCGGCGTCCACCGCGGCCAGCAGTTTCCGGCGCGTCGGCCCTGCCGGGACCAGCGCCCGCACCACTTCACGGTGCCGGCGCAGGAACGTCGCGGCTGCCTTGCTCACCTCCGCGCGCCGTCCGGCGAGGGCATTGGTCGCACCGCCGAGCAGCAGATCAGTGATCCCCGAGAGCGCGGACGGCACGATGACGAGGGGGCCGCGATGTTTTGCGATCAGGGCGGCCGCCTTCTGGATCTGATCCGCCGAGGCGAGCGATGCTCCGCCGAACTTCCATACTTCGAGGGGAACACGAGAACGAGCGGTGCGTGAGGAACTGGAAGCCATCTTATTTGCCCGCGACCGCCGTGCTCAATCGCTCCACGGCGCGGCGGACGGCGTCGTAGTCATCGGGTAATTCGACCGGCGGGTTCGCGTGCCGGGGCGTGATGCCGCCGAGGGTATGGGTGTGATAGCCGGTCTTGAACTCTGAGAACTTCAGGCCGTTCGCGGTGGAGACGACGATCACGCGATCGGTTTTCCTGACCTCGCCGCGCGCGATCAGCTTCTCCAGTGACGCGAGCGCCACTGCCGTGTGCGGGCAGTTGAACATGCCAGTGCGATCGGCGCGCGCTGACGCATCGGCCAGCTCGTCCTCGGTCGCCTGCTCGACGATCCCGTCGAAGGCCTTCAACGCATTGACGGCGCGGTGAATCGAAACCGGGTTGCCGATCTGGATCGCTGTCGCCAGCGTCGGCTGCGCGCGAACCGGCTCGAAGTCCCATTTGTTCTGATACGCCCGGTACAACGGATTCGCGGCCGCTGCCTGCGCGACGACGAGGCGCGGCTTGTTGGCGATCAGCCCGAGGTCGAGCATCATCTGGAAGCCGGCGGCGAGCGCACTCACGTTTCCCAGGTTGCCGCCCGGGATCACCACGACATCCGGCACTTCCCAATCGAACTGCTGGACGATCTCGATCGACAACGTCTTCTGTCCCTCGAGTCTGAGGCTGTTCATCGAGTTGGCCAGATAGACGCCTTCCTCCTCGGCGAGGCGCTGGACGATGGCCATGCAGCCGTCGAAGTCGGTGTCGAGCGCCAGCACGCGGGCGCCGTTGGCGAGCGGCTGCACCAGCTGCGCGGCCGAGACCTTCGCCCGGGGCAGGATGACAATCGCCGGGATTCCGGCCGCGGCCGCATAGGCCGCGAGCGCCGCAGAGGTGTCGCCGGTCGACGCGCAGGCCACCGCGCCGATCTGCTGGCCGTCGGCGATCATCTGCTTGACCACCGACACGAGCACGGTCATGCCGAGGTCCTTGAAGGATCCGGTGTGCGAGTTGCCGCACATCTTCACCCACAGATCCTCGACCCCGAGCTCCCGCCCGTAGCGCTCGGCCCAGAAGATATTGGTGCCGCCCTCGTCCATCGACACGACGTTCTCGTCGCGGACGCCCGGGCACACCCACTCCTTCTTTCCCCACACGCCGGAGCCGTACGGCCACGCGGTGCGCTTGTAGCGATCGTCGAACAGCCGCATCCACGCCACCGGGCTGCGATGCCGGAGCGCGTCGATATCGTGGACGACCTGGAGCAGCCCGCCGCAGGTCGGGCAGTGATAGAGCGGCTGCCAGATCGAGTGCTCGCCGGGGCATCCGGCGGAGCAGCGGAAAACTGCGCGATAGCTAGTCATCGTTCTATTGCCTGTTAGCGATGCAACCGGCCGCTTGGATAGGCATCGGCCTGCTTCGTGGCACTGCCTTCACAGGAGGGCCAGGAGTTCAGGAGGTTTTTCTTTGGAAAAAAGAATTCTCCTGAACTCCTGGCCCTCCTGTAAGAACCGGCTCACTAATCGGCTGTGTGCTGCTGCAAGCAGCAAGAAAGCCGCGAATTACCCCCCGACCGCCGCCGTCGCCGAGTCCTGCTCGATCTTTTCGAACTCCGCCAGCGATCTCCCGATTCGAATCGGCTCGACGCCGCGTCCGTTCATGACCTCTGCGGTCTTGTAGCCGTTGCCGGTGACGCAGATGACGATCGATTCACCGCGCGGGATTGCACCGCGCTCGATCAGTTGTCGTGTCGCCGCCACCGTCACGCCGCCGGCAGGTTCGGTGAAGATGCCCTCGGTTTCCGCCAGCAGCTGAATCCCTTCGATCACCTCGTCGTCGTTGACCATCGCGCCCGAACCGCCGGTCGATCGTACGGAACGCAGCACCTGGAAGCCGTCCGCGGGATTGCCGATCGCGATCGACTTGGCGATGGTGTCGGGCTTCACCGGTTCCGGATACTCGAGGCCGGCTTCGAGCGCGCGGACCACCGGCGCGCAGCCGGCGGCCTGTGCCGCGTGAATCGTGGGCGCAGGGCCTTCGACCAGGCCGACTTCGCTGAACTCGGTGAATCCCTTCAGGATCCGGGGCAGCAGGGTTCCTCCGGCGACGGGCGAGACGACGTGCCGGGGGAAGCGCCAGCCGAGCTGTTCTGCAATCTCGAAGCCGTAGGTCTTGGCGCCTTCCGCGTAGTACGCGCGCAGGTTGATGTTGGCAAAGCCCCACTGGTAGCGATCCGCCACTTGCGTGCACAGCCGGTTCACATCGTCGTAGTTGCCACGCACGGCGATGATGCGCGGCCTGAAGACCGCCGCGCCGGTGACCTTGCCGGTCTCGAGATTGTCCGGGATGAAGACCGAGCAGGCGAGGCCGAGGCGGGCAGCGTGCGATGCCACACTGTTGGCGAGATTGCCGGTCGAGGCGCACGCGAACACCGTGAAGCCCAGTTCGACGGCGCGGGTTGCAGCGACCGAGACCACCCGATCCTTGTACGAACAGGTCGGATGGTTGACGGAATCGTCCTTCACATACAGTTCGGTGACACCGAGACGCCGGGCGAGCCGATCGGCCCGGACCAGCGGCGTGAAGCCGGAGTGGAGGCCGGTCAGCGGCTCCTTCTCGATGGGCAGGAACTCGCGGTATCGCCACAGGTTTTTCGGGCGCGATTCAATCAGCTCCCGCGAGACGAGAGGCCGGATGGCCGAATAATCGTAGGTGACCTCGAGCGGGCCGAGGCACTGGTCGCAGACCCACAATGCGGTGGCGGGGAATTTCGTCCCGCACAGGTGACATCGAAGACTGAAGTTCATGCGGTTCTCTCTCGTTGCGCTGGCGATACAGGAGTAATGCGTGCGGGCTGGCAAGCCGCGAGATTCCTGATGGTGTGCGGAATCCCGAGGCGGCGGTAGACGTCGTCGAGGATCGCCGCGGCCTCCTCCGAGCGCCCGGGCGCGGCGAGCGCGAGCACGGACGGTCCGGCGCCGCTCAGGCAGACGCCGAGCACCGCCGGATGATCGATCGCGAGGCACTCGGGAAGCGCCGGGACCAGGGCGCTCCTCGCCGGCTGGTGCCAGCGATCCTTGAGCGCTTCGCGAAGGTCGGCGTAGTCGCCGGTTTCGAGGGCGCGGACGAACAGCAATGCGCGCTGGAGATTGGCGACCGCATCCGCGAGCGGGATCGAATCCGACAGCACGGCGCGCGCATGGTCCGTCGCGAGCGCGGCGTCCGGCGTCGCGATGACCAGCCGGATTTCGTCAGGCCATCGCCATGAGCGGGCAATTACGCCCCGATCGGTCTGGCAGCTGAGCGTGATCCCCCCGCAGAGCGCCGCCGCGGCGTTATCCGGATGTCCCTCGAGCTCGGTCGCCAGCAGGAGCATGTCCGCCGGATCGAGCGGAATGGCCCGGGCCGCCTCGTACAGACGCAGCCCGCCGACCGCCGCCGCCGCACTGCTGCCGAGGCCTGCGGCCATCGGGACGTCGCTTGCCACCCGCACCCTCAGGCCCATGACCGGCCGGCCGTAGCGGCTGCAGGCCAACTGGAACGCCGAGTCAATCCGATTCTCGCCGACAGGTTCGGCGCCGTCGAACTCGTACTCGACCGCGCCGCCGAGATCAGCGCGGACGTCGAGGACTCGGATGCGCAGATGGAGATCGAGCGCGACAGCCAACGCATCGAATGCCGGCCCGAGATTGCTCGTCGAGGCCGGGACCGCGATCACGTTGTAAGGTTCAGCCATATAGTCAAATCGCTCGGTCGACAGCCGCACCCAGGCATTTACATGAGGGCCAGGAGTTCAGGAGGATTCCAGGTAAGACCAATATTCCTCCTGATCTCCTGTGCTCCTATAAATCCAGCCGTGAAGGCTGTCCTTCGACCCCTGAAAAGCAAAAAACCCGCAGCCTCGGAGGGCGGCGGGTCGTGAGTGCTTTCAGGCTCGATGCTCGGCTACACGCCACCCTCCGCCCGGTGCTGCAAACAGCATCGGGTAATCCCCACGATGGTCATCGGCATGCACACGGGCATCTGGGAAGTATAAGCAGCCGTTCTGGCCGAATCAACGACATTCGAGTTGCTTATGCTAGTGGCTGGCCCGTTTATGCCGCTCCCGCCGCGATTCGCGGGAGCCGCCTCCCACTCCGCCGGCCGCGAACAGTTTCGTCAAACCCCTTACCGTCTTGATCGCGGGCGTGCCCGTGCAAGGGTGCGCAGGTGATCCGAGTCACGCCAATCTGCTGATGGTTCTGGTGCCAGCGCGCCGCGCGCTTTCCCGGTACCGGAATTGGAACGCGGACAGCATGATCCATTACCGATTGTCGCGACTGTTCGTTCTCATCATCGCTGTTCCCGCAATGATGGCCAGCTTTGCCGCCCCCGCCCTCTGTCAGGAGGAGCGTCACGGCTATGCCAAGGAGGGCGGCTACGTCGGCGTGACCGGTCTTCTCGGCTTCACCTTCGACGGCAACGTATTCGACGGCGAGTCCGCCTACATCGAGGTGGGCGGCGAAGAGGTGATGATTCTGCCGAAGCTGGAGAAGAAGAATCTGATCCGCGCCATCCTCGGTCATCGCTGGGAGAAGGGTGCCTTCGAGGTGAGCTACGACCGCACGAAGCACGACGGACTCTTCCTTGGAGAATCCGGCGAGGCGACGTTCCAGGCGGTCAACTTCGACGGCCGCTTCTTCATGTTGACGCAGGGCCCGGTGCAGCCGCACGTCCTGGTCGGCGGCTCGATTCCGTGGCTCCGCATCAAGGATGGCAGCTTCCTCGACCCCGTGGTCGGCGACGCGCGTTTCAGGGGCTACGGCGTCAACACCGAGGCAGGTGTGACCATGTTTCCGCACCCGAAAGTGGGCGTGAGCGTCGGCTACTCCTATCGCGTGATGTGGTTCGACCGCGCGAGCGGCGCGACCGATAAGCTCTTCGAGCTGCGCCCGCGCTTCCGCGAGACCAGCGGCAGCGTCGCGATGTCGGGTTTCTTCACGTTCTGATTTCAGCGCTCTAGTAGTAACCTCCAATAGTTGTAGCTTC
>Ga0075418_10004321_pt1 | contig 16203 bp, 17 predicted proteins | sample SoiMetdeltSBSDD2_FD_81776 | JGI IMG/M metagenome (GOLD analysis project Ga0075418, IMG submission 81776) | Bulk soil microbial communities from a Populus tree surrounding site in Tennessee, USA - Soil MetaG P. deltoides SBSDD2 | ecosystem: Environmental > Terrestrial > Soil > Tree plantation...
GACGAGCCGGCCAAGTCGCCGCTCACCGACCAGCAGATCGTCGAGATGTTCGAGCGCAAAGGCGTTCGCATCGCTCGCCGTACGGTCGCCAAGTATCGCGATCAGCTCGGGATTTTGCCCGCGCGGATGCGCAAGCGGCTGTGAGCCTCGCGACGAATTCGACCGCGCCCGACGTCAGCGTCCTCGTACCTGCCAAGGATGAAGCCGAGAATCTCGCGGAGTTCGTGAAGCTGACACGCGAAGCCCTGCTGCCGTTGCCGTACGCGTGCGAGGTGGTCATCGTAAACGACGGCAGTCTTGACGGCACGGCGGGCATCCTCGAGGAGCTCAAGGTCAAGCATCCCTTTGTCCGCGTCGTGACGCACCGGACGCAGCGTGGGATCGCGGACGCGCTGAAGTCGGGCGCCGACGTCGCCCGGGGTCGTGTGCTGGTCTTCTATCCGGCCGACCTGCAGTACCTCCCCTCCGATATTCCCTCCCTGGTCGCCCCAATCCTCGCCGGAGAGGCCGATGTGGTGACGGGGACGAAGCAGGGGCAGTACGAAAAGCGATTCGTCTCGGGCGTGTATAACGCGTTGTGCCGCTGGTTGTTCGGCGTGCGGGTGAATGACCTCAATTCCGTGAAGGCCTATCGCCGCGAGGTGATGGATTCCGTTCCGACTCGCCCTGATTGGCACCGGTTCATGGTCGTCATCGCCGCGTCGCAGGGATTCCGCCTGGCCGAGCAACCGGTCCCGCTATACCCTCGCCGCGCGGGCAACTCAAAGTTCGGGATCGGCCGGATCCCCGTCGGTGTGCTCGACCTGATGTCGGTGTGGTTCCAGCTCCGCTTTGGCCGTAAACCCATGCTGTTCTTCGGCGTCGCCGGGGCACTGCTGTTTCTGCTGGGGTTGCTCGTGGGCATCGTGGCGCTCTATCTGCGGTTTGGACCCCCCCACGTCGGTTTCCGGCCGCTGCTCGACCTGATCGTGGTCCTCGTGATCTCGGGAGTCGTGCTGTTCGGCTTCGGGTTCGTGGGGGAAATGCTGGCGGGCATGCGGGAAGAACTGCGTATGCTCGAACGTGACGTCGATCGCCTGCGCAATGCAAGGCGGGACGGGTAGGGCAGCTACCCCTGGCGGGGACCCCGAATCGTCGCGTAGTGTAACACAGAGACTTTCCAACGGTAGCTGTGATGCCTCCACTCCGGCTCACGAGTCTGCTGCAGACGGCTCTCCCTCATCTGTCCGAGAGTGGGCGGGCGTTGCTCAGTGCCCTCGGCTGTCTCAACGGCCATCCCCCCTGTCCCAAAGAACTCGCCGAATGGCTGGGCTTCCATGACCGCTATCAGCTGGCCCGCGCGCTGCGTCGCGAGGGGCTGCCGCCGCTCGAAGTAATCGGTGGGTGGGCGCGCACCCTGTATTGGGTACTCGAAGCCGAGACGTCGGGCCTGTCGCTGCGCGAGCTCGCCGAGCGGGAGCACATCGATCCGGCCGTCGCCTACCGGCTGGTGCGGCGTGTCACCGGACACCGCTGGTCCGAGGTACGGCGCGATGGCCTTGCCGTGGCCGTGCTGCAGTTCCGCGACCGTTGCGCAAATGGAAAGGCCCACGTCGCGAGGCTTTCGCCTCCGTTAGCCCTCGCGGTTGGGGACCGGAGCATGCGTCCGATCGCGCGGCCCATCCTCGCGCGCTCCGCGAACGGCGTGACGCGCCCGACTCCGCAGTTCATTCCCAGCGATCGTGTCGTCCAGACGATCGCCGAGCGCGTGCCGATCGGGGGTGCGCCGTTCGACGTCGCACTCACCGCCCACGGGGATGCCCTGGTGACGCGTTCCCACGCGTCGGCCGTCGACTTCGTGCAGTTCGATCCGCTGCGCGTGGTGCACACGATTCGCGTCGGCCCCGCGCCCACGCGCGTCATACCAGGCGGGCGCAGCCCGTGGGCCTACGTGACCAGCCAGTTCGCCCAGGCCGTGTGCATTATCGATCTGGACCGGAAGCAGCAAGTCGGTCTGATTCCCATGCCGGGGGATCCACTGGGCGCCGTGATGGCGCCCGACGCTTTTACGCTCTACGCCAGCACCAACCAGGATCGCCTCGTCGCGATCTCCGCATTGCAACGTGCCGCGGTGGCTTCCGCGCCGATTCCCCACGGCTGCCCACAGCTGACCATCCATCCCTCCGGCCGGTTCATCTATGCGCCATGTTGGCGCCTGGGCGTGGTTGTCGAAGTAGATACGTCCACGTTGGAGACGACGCGACGGTTCGAGGTCGGTGGGGTCGCCCAGGACGTCGTCGTGTCCTCGGACGGCCAGAACCTGTATGTCGCCAACGAGTCCGGCTGGCTCAACGTGTTTCATCTCCCGAGCGGGCGGAGCGCCGGGACCGTGGAGTTCGGGACTGGAGCACTTGGCGTGGCGCTGAGCCCCGATGAACGGTACGTCTTCGTAACCCTGCTCAATGCCGGCCGTGTCGTCGTGCTGCAACGCCAGGGTCTCATCGAGCGGTCGACGATCGCCGTCGGAGGCCGTCCGCGACTGATGGCCGTGCATTCCCGCGGCGTGCTGGTGGCGAACGAAGCCGGCTGGGTGGACTTCATCAGGTAGGTTATTCTTCTGCTGATGACGCCTGTACCCAGCGCCAACGACGTCAAATCGTGGTACAACCAGCACTACGCCGCAAAGGGACTCGACAGCATGCGTCCCGCCGCCGCGTACCCTGTCTTTCTCGACCTGCTCGGCGCCGCGCGGGGCACGCGGCTACTAGACGTCAGCTGCGGCACCGGGTCCCTGCTGGCCGCGGCGCAAGATCGCGGCATCGACGCCGTGGGAATCGATCTCTCCGATGAAGCCGTTAAGCTCGCGAAACGAGTCGCGCCGAGCGTCGAAGTGACGGTCGGGGCAGGGGAAGCACTGCCGTTCGAGGACGCATCCTTCAACTTCGTGAGCTGTCTGGGCTCGCTCGAGCACTTCCTGGATATGGGGCAGGGGCTCGAAGAAATGAAGCGCGTCGCCAAGCCGAGCGGCCGGTTCTGCATCATGGTCCCCAATCAGGATTTCATCGGCTGGAGAGTGCTGGGACACCAGGGCACGGCTCAGCAAGACATCAATGAACATCTCCTACCGCTGACCGCCTGGCGCCGCCTGTTCGCAGAGCATGGATTGTCGGTCGTGCGCGTCGTGCCCGATCGTTGGCACGCGATTCGGTGGCGCGCATCAGACGGAGGGAAGCGCGGCCCAGCGCGCTTTGTTACCGGACCGGTGCTCGAGGCGGCGTGGCGGCTGGTGCCGCTGCGTTGGCAGTATCAGTTCGTGTTTGTACTAGCGAACCGTAGCACTCCTCCCACTTCGCCATGATCTCCGGCCAGCCGAACGCCTGGCGCACGCGCTGCTCGCCGCTCGCGCCCAGTCGCGCGGCCAGCGCCGGATCGCGCGCCAGACGCTCGAGCGCACGCGCGAGCTGATCGGGATCCGCCGGCGGGACCAGCAGACCGCTCTTCTCGTTTTGGATGATGTCCCTGATGCCGCCGATGTCGCTCGCGACGGCGGGAATGCCGTAGCTCATCGCCTCCAGCAGCACCACACCCAGCCCCTCAGTGTCGCCGCGTGTGTCGAGGATCGAAGGCAGTACCATGACATCGGAACCGGCATAGGCAGCGTGCAAGGCTTCGTCAGACACACGGCCTGAGATTTTGACGCGACGCTCGAGACCCGCCGCCCGTACCTGGGCTTCGAGCGCCTGGCGCTCCGGCCCTTCGCCGATCACCGTGAGATGCGGGCGCAGCTCCGCCGGGAGCCGCCGTACCGCTTCGATCAGATGCTTCACACCTTTGCGCTCGACGAGCCGTCCGACGAACACGATGCGAAACTCCTGCCGCAACCCACGGGCAACGCGGTATGGTGTTGTGGACTCGCTAAAACCAAGAGTGTACGGAATGACGCGGACCGGTACCCGAGCGAACCGCGCGATCTCTCCAGCGGTATATGAGGAGATCGCCACCACCGCATCCGACCGGTGCAGGGCCCATCTCACAAAGCCACGCAGCCAGGGTAATGAGCTTTGCACCCACCGCAGCTCCACCCCATACCAGCTGGTTACGAGCCCGGCGCGGGGCCGAGTCGTGCGACGTCCGAGCCACCCAAACAGCGCGTGCGGAACGGGCCAATGCACGTGAATGATGTCGTAGTGACGGCGTCGCGTCAGGCGGCGGATACCCCACAGGCCGCCGAGGATGTAAAAGAGTGGCAGCACCCGATACAACAGTGAGCGGCGCATGCGATCGGGCGTCGCTTCATCGTGCGTCAGATTCTCCCAGCGGGCGGGAAAATAGCGGAAGCGGTGTACGGGAATGCCGTCGTACGTGGAGCCGCCGCCGCCCCCATAAGCAGACGTAAAGACTTCCACCTCGTGACCTGCAGCCTGCAGACGTTTCAACAGTGCGACGAGCCACGGAGCAATCACGTCGTCCGCGGAGCGAGGAAATGCAGTCATGACGTGGAGAATTCGCATCGGGCGTGGACGTACTATACCGCTTTCCGGCTTCCCTCGGGCGGTGGTATCTTTCGCGCTCCCCGGGCCCCCGGGCCCCCGGCCCACCGGCCACCTAGAGGCATGATCCTGGCAGAACCTGCGACGACCGGCGCTCTCCGCCGGCACAGCTGGTGGTTACGAGCGCTCCAAGCCGTCGTGCTGGTCGGCGCCGCGTACTATCTCATCGACAAACAGATCGCGCCACATTGGCCCGACATCCGCTCGCGCCAATTCGCGTGGCAGATGGGGCCGCTCCTCGCTGGCTCGCTGATCGTCGTCGGCACGTTGGCGGTGCTGGTGGGCGCCTGGACGGCCAGCCTGCGCTGGTGCGCCGCGCGCATCACCGCACTCGACGCCGCCAAGGTCTGGTTTACCGCGAATCTGGCGCGTTTTCTCCCCGGAGGCGTGTGGCAGTTCGCTAGCCTCGCGGTCATGGCGTCGCGCTACGGCGTGAGCACGGCAGCCGCCACGGCCACGGTGCTGCTCGAGCAGATCGTCCTGCTCATTACGGGTCTCGCGGTGGTCGCCTTCTTCACGCCGGCGGTCCTCCAGGCGTCGTGGTGGCAAGGGGCCCTCGTCGTCGCAATCATCCTCGGCGTCGTGATATTGGCGCTCCCGCGACCTGGCGGACCATTGGGCCGCTGGTTGGCCCGCTATGTGCCGAGCCTCGGCCAGGTGTGGTCGCAGATGGGCCCGAAGCACCTGTTGTTGTTCTTCCTCATTCTCACCGTCCCCTGGCTGATGTACGGCACGGCGTTCCGGCTGCTGGCAGTCGGACTGCTCGGAGGCAGCGCCGCCGGATCGTGGGGGTTCTACATTGCCGCGTTTACCGGGAGCTACCTCGCCGGCGTCATTGCCGTTTTCGCCCCTGCGGGCTTGTTCGTCCGTGAGGCGGCACTCATCGGCGTGCTGACGCCTGTGATCGGCGGTGCGGACGCGGCGATTCTCGCCGTCGCGTCACGCATCTGGCTCACGGCGCTCGAGATCATTGCGGGAATCGTCGTGCTGGCACTGCCAAGTACGCCAAGCGCGTGACCACCACGCAGACCACACCGACCGAATACGTCCCGTCGCGCCCGCACCTGCTCGCGCTCGGGATCCTGTCGTTGTTCATCGTGATCCTGTCGCTCCCCATGTTCTCGGGGCAGTGGCTCGCGGCGCCCGGCGGCGATCAGTACTCCAGCGCCTACGCGTTCTATGCCTGGGAAGCAGTCGAGTGGCGCTCATCCGGTTCGCTGCCGCTCTGGAATCCGATGATCCTGGGAGGGTTGCCGTTCATCGCGGTGGTCACTCACGGCGAGATTCTCTATCCGACGGCGTTGCTGCGGGCGTTCCTGCCGGTCCACGTAGTGATGAATCTCGGGTTCTTCATTCACTACATCCTGGCCGGATATTTCACGTATCTCTTCCTGCGGCGGCTCACGGTGTCGTGGACGGGAGCGGTGACCGGCGGGCTCGCCTACCAACTGTCGGGGATCCTGATTTCGCTGGTGCAGCCGGGGCACCCCGGGAAGCTATTCGTCTCGGCACTCCTGCCGCTGACACTACTCGCGCTCGTCGTGGCGCTGCGCGAGCGCCGTGTCTGGGGTTACCCGCTCCTGTCGGTTGGCGTCGGTCTCTGTCTGCTCAGCCCACACGTGCAGGCAACGTACTATCTGCTCATCGCCGCCGCGCTGTTCGCACTCTATCTGACATTCGGGGAACCCAGCACCGAGCACTTGCAGCCGCGGCTCATCCGCTTGGGCGTAACGCTCGTGGCTGTGATCGTGGGATTCGGCATCGCCGCGCCGCAGATCCTGCCGTTCCTCGAGTACATCCCGCATTCGCCCCGTGCCGCGGGCTATTCGGTCGGTTACGCTGGTTCGACATCGTATGGGATCCCGTGGGACCATGTGCCCGAATTCTTCCTGGGAGGATTCACCGGAGCGCCGGAAGCCTATTGGGGATCGAATCCGCTCAAGCATCACTCCGAATACCTCGGCCTTCCCGTCGTCGCGCTCGCCATTCTGGGGTTTGGCGATCGGCGCCGGCGTCTCGTCTGGTGGCTCGGGGGCATTGGCGTGCTGTTCCTGCTGATCGCACTGGGTGGAGCGACCCCGTTCTACCACCTGTGGTGGGCCGTGATGCCGATGGTGAAGAAGACGCGCGCCCCCGGCATGGTGTTCTTCGTGGTCACGTTCTGCCTTTCGATGTTCGCGGCGCTCGGCGTGACCCGGCTTGAACGCGGGGAAGGGGGTGCGCAGCCGCGCGTAGCCCGCATCTGGCTCATCGCAGCAGGGGTTGTCGCCCTGCTGGGCGCGATCGGTGTATTCGGACAGATGGCGGTTTCGCTCGCGCCCTCGGAGCGCGTCGGAGCAGCGATTCGTCACGGATCGGCGATCCGGATGTCCGCGATCATCGGCGCGCTCTTCCTGGCGGCGGTTGCAGTGCTCGTTTGGGGCCGGCTGCAAGGCCGCGTGCCGGCGCTCGCGTTCGCGCTGGGCCTGCCGCTGCTCGTCGGCACCGATTTGTGGCGGGACGGCAAGCACTTCTGGACGTACTCACCACCACCTGATCAGGGGTTGTATCGCTCCGACGACGTGATCGCGCGGATGCAGGAAGTGCCGAAGCCGTTCCGCGTGCTCGATCTTGGACCATTCGTACAGGGAGTCGGCGTCTACCCGCAAAATGTGCTGATGGCGCACGGCATTCCGCAGGTGCTAGGCTATCAGGGCAACGAGCTACGCTACTACGACGATCTGCTGGGCGGCCGGAACGAGTGGCGCGACTTGCTGAGCTCGACACGGCTCTGGAAGCTTCTCGCCGTGCGCTTCGTCTTGATCCCCGACAGTACCGCATTGCCCGGCTATCACTTGGTCCAGGGGCCGGTCACGACTGCGGCGGGATCGCGGGCGTTCGTGTATGAGGCCGATACGATCCCGCCGTACGCCCGGGTGATTCCTGCCGCCGTGAAGGTCGCCAACGATTCCGCGATTCCGCCTACGCTCGCGGATCCGCGGCTGCCCGGATACGACCGCGTGGTGCTTCTTCCTTCGAACGCGCCAATCAACCCACCGGCACTGCAAGGCTTGCCGGCTCCGTCGCTCTCGAAGGCACGCGTCACGGCGTGGGACGCAGGGAAGATGACGGTCGAGCTCGACCCCGCGCCACGCGACTCGAGCTACGTGATGATCGCCGAGAACTGGTACCTCGACTGGCGTGCCAGCGTGGACGGCCAACCGGGGATGGTGCTGCGGGGGGACAATGCGCTGCTCACGATTCCCGTTGCGCCTGGTGCACGGAAGATCGAGCTCAGCTATCACTCGCGCACGTACACGCGCGGAAAGGTGATTGCGTTCGTCACGCTCCTGATCGTGCTGGCAGGATTTGCCGTGCCGCTCGTGGCCAGGAGGCGCAGGGGACCGGCGGCACAGGGCGAGCAGGGGAGCGCCGGTGGCTGAGAAAGCTCTGGTGGTTATTCCCACCTTCAACGAGGCGGTGAATCTTCCCCACATCATCCCCCAGACGCTGGCAGAGGATTCGCGGCTCGAGGTGCTAGTCGTGGACGACAACTCGCCGGACGGCACTGGTCTGATCGCCGACGAAATGGCGCGCCTCGAGCCCAGAGTGCACGTCATCCATCGGGAAGGCAAACTCGGACTGGGCACCGCCTACATAACAGGCTTCAAGTGGGCGCTGGCGCGGGACTACGACTACATCTTCGAGATGGATGCAGATTTCTCGCATGACCCCCGGCATTTGCCTGAATTCCTTAAGGCTATTCAGGATGCGGACATCGTACTCGGGTCGCGGTATCTGCAAGGCAGGGTGACCGTGGTCAATTGGCCGATGGGCCGCCTCATGCTATCGTATTTGGCCAATATTTACGCCCGCTGGTTTACGGGCCTCAGAGTCTGGGACCTGACGGGTGGCTTCAAGTGTTTTCGCAGGCGGGTCCTGGAAGCCATCGATCTGTCGCAAGTGGTTTCCAACGGTTACGCTTTTCAAATCGAGATGAGTGTTCGGGCATGGCGAAAAGGGTTCAAGCTCCGGGAAATCCCGATCGTGTTCGTGGATCGGACCGAGGGGCAAAGCAAAATGAATCGCGCTATCGTGCGGGAGGCCGTGTGGAAGGTGCCGCGGCTCCGTCTGATGGCGTGGTTCGGCCGCATTTGATCGGTCTGCCGATCTACAAGATGACGGGATCGGGCAACGATTTCGTCATGGTGGACGCACGTCTGTCGGCGCCGGCCGACTGGACTCCACAGGACATGCGGGCCGTCTGCGCGCGTGGAACCGGTATCGGCGCCGACGGCGTCGTGTTCGTCGGTCCCGGACACAAAGCCGGCTCGGCACGCATGATCTACTACAACGCCGACGGCTCCCACGCCGCCATGTGCGGCAACGCGGCCCTGTGTAGCAGCACGCTCGCAGCCCACCTCGGGATTGCGCCCGGGGCCGGGATGGACCTCGAGACCGACGCTGGGACCTATCGGAGCCGCACGGGCGAGCACGGTCGCGCCGAGCTACACCTGGCGCCCGTCGATTTGCCCGCGGTCGTGCCGGGACTCGAGCTTGGACCAACAGAGCGGCGGGCCGCGCTGGCACGTGTGGGAGTCCCGCACCTCGTGGTCGCCGTCGACGACGTCGATCTCGTCGCGCTCATGGAGCGCGGTCGCGAGCTTCGGTCCGATCCGTCGCTCGGACCCGAGGGTGCGAACATCAATTTCATTTCCTCCGACCGACCATCGCGCGACGGACGAGCTGTCTGGCGGATGCGCACCTATGAACGTGGCGTCGAGGGGGAAACACTGGCCTGTGGCACTGGGGCCGTGGCTGCGGCGTGCGCTATCCAGGAATGGGACCTTGGGCGTCTCCCAGTCGACATTCAGAGCCGGAGCGGCCGGTTGCTGACGATCCGGGCCTCCAAAGGCACCAACGGTCGCTACGAAGAGGTGTGGCTGGTGGGTGAGGGGAGAATGGTGTTCAGAGGTGTGATTACATGAGCCGCTTGTCCACATCTGTGCACATCGCTACTTAACATAACATCTATTATACGAAGTTGATGCTCCTATGAGACTGCGCCCTTTGTGAGCTCGGCCAAGCGCACTTTCGCCTCGGTGGCAATTCCCTCACCGGAAAAGTCCTTCAGGATCCGTCGATAGTTCGCGATCGCTTTCGCGCTCTCTCCAGCAGCTACCCACGCACGCGCCGCATCCGAGAGCATCTGCGCCTTGAGGAAATCGAGCCGCGCGGCTGCCGCCCCCGTGTCATAGGCCCCTGCAGCCTCCCGGAAACGGCCCAGGTTCTCGTAGGCCGCACCAAGTAGCCCGTAAGCCTGTGCCCTAAAGGCCCCACCCGCCCCAGGCGCGTAATCCCGCAGGACTTCGACGGCCTGCTGTGGCTGCCCCTGGAGCAACCGGACATTCGCCAGCAGCAGGTGGCTCTCCTCAGCCGCGTTGGTGCCGGAATAGTTCTCGATGATGCGCGAGAACCCGCTCGCGGCGAGCGGCAGGTTCTGGCTTTCAAACGCGAAACGGGCGTTCTGGAGGTCGCGGCTCGCGATGTCCTGTGACCTGGTCTTGGTCGTTTGCGTCCAGACGAACAACCCTGCTGCGACCGCGATGGCGGTTCCGATCCATGACGAGACCGTGCGGTGGGTTTTGACCCACTCGACCGAACGCTCGGAAAGCGACGCGTTTCGAGCAACCGGCGGAGTTGTGGTTGTGGCTGTGGTGGCCTTCGGACTAGGTGTGCCGCGCGTTACTGTCGCCATGCTAAAGAATGTCCAGTGTTCAATGTCCAATACTCAAGTTCAGAATGATCATTGATCATTGGACATTGATCATTGATCATTTTCACATGCCCCTGGGGTGACTCGAACACCCGGCCAACGGTTTAGGAAACCGCTGCTCTATCCACCTGAGCTACAGGGGCAGGTTTGGGGGCGTAAACGGCGAAATGTACGTGAGTTAGCCGTAGTGCAGCAAGGCCTCTACTCGTCTCCCCTGGAGCCGCTCCCTCCCCTTCAGGAAGTCCAGCTCGATCAAGAAACTGAAGCCGACGACAGCCGCTCCAGTGTCACCCACGAGCTGGGCTGCCGCACGGGCCGTGCCTCCCGTGGCCAGGACATCGTCGACGACAAGGACGCGGTCGCCCGGCTGCACGGCGTCATGGTGCATCTCCAGCGCATCGGTGCCGTATTCCAGCGCGTACTCCACCCGCTGTCTGGCGGCCGGCAGCTTTCCAGGCTTGCGGATCGGGACCAGCCCTGCCCCGAGCGCCAGCGCGATCGGCGCCCCGAACAGGAAGCCGCGCGACTCGATGGATACGACGCGTGAAACCCGAGCGTCACGATACGGATCGCACATCGACTTCACAGCTTGCTTGAACAATGCGACGTCGAGGAGCACCGGTGTGACGTCCTTGAACACGATCCCCGGCTTCGGAAAGTCTCTTACATCGCGGATCGCGCGTCGCAGATCCTCGACCACTTTCGACTTATCGGATGTCAAAGGATTTCGGGACATCGAGCTCTAGTGATACTTGAAGCTGTTGAACGTCATCCACCCTGGCGTGCGACGGTCCCCGGCGTAGCGCGTGCTCCAACTTCTCCAGATCGCCGTCCGATCCTTCAGAAACTACTTCAACCGACCCGTCGGGGAGGTTGCGCGCGTAGCCACCCAGCCTCAAGCGCTGGGCTTCACGCATGACAAACCACCTGAACCCGACCCCTTGAACGCGACCGCGGATAATCCAGCGGCGGAGGCTAAGCATCAAAACCGTGCTCTCCAACCAAGGGGACGAACCGCGCTTCGCCGATTGGGGTGGTGCTGACACCGTCCCCTTCCGTCGCGCGACGCACAAGCGTCAGCGTCTGCGCACCTTTGGCACCGAGCGGGATAATCATGCGGCCGCCAAGGGCCAACTGTTCGACAAGCGGCGGTGGAATCTCGGGGCCTCCGGCGGCCACCAGGATCGCATGGTAGGGGGCATACGCACTCCAGCCCAGCGTGCCATCACCGACCAGCAGCGACACATTCGTCACCCCTGCCGCCCGTAACGCGACCTGGGCCGACTCAGCCAAAGAGCGCATGCGTTCGATTGTGAAGACCTGCGAGACCAGGGCGCCCAGCAGCGCCGTCTGATACCCGGAGCCTGTGCCGATTTCGAGCACCCGCTCGGTTCCTCTCAAGGCGAGTGCTTCGAGATAGCGCGCCTGCGTAAACGGCTGGGAAATCGTTTGGCCGCGTCCGATGGGCAACGACGCGTCCTCGTAGGCGCGGTGTCGCACCCCTTCCGGCACGAAGAGATGCCGCGGCGTAGCCGCAAAGGCGCGCAAGACCGCGAGGTCGCGGATGCCCTGCGCGCGCAACTGCTCGACCAGGCGCGCGCGATACCCCCCGTAGGTGTCGCGGCTTCCGGTCATTTCCCGAGGTCCCACTTTCCGACGACTTCGATGAGCTTGTAGTTCGTCAAATCGACATGCAGCGGCGTGACCGAGATGTAGCCGTCTCTGACTGCCTGAAAATCGGAATCGGCGCCGCCGGACCACGTCACCCGCCCCCCCCCGATCCAGTAGACCTCGCGTCCCCACGGGTCCTTCATTGTGGCGATCTCCTCGTGAAAGACGCGACTCCCCAAATGCGTCACCTTGACGCCTTTCACTTGATCGGCAGGGATCGGCGGCAGGTTGATGTTCAGCAGGGTTTCGCCCGGAAAGTTCTCCACGCGCACGATGCGCTGCACCAGCCGTTCGAGACCTTTGCGGTGACTCTCGAGGTGTTCGAGATCGAAGCTCCCGTACGAGATCGCCACACTGGGAACGCCCGCCGCGAGGCCCTCCATGGCCGCGGAGACGGTCCCGGAGTAGAGGACGTCCTCACCCATGTTGGGCCCGTGATTGACGCCCGAAAACACCCAGCTGGGGCCGTCGGGCATGAGCGCGCCCAGTGCCAGCAGCACACAGTCAGTGGGCGTGCCGTCCACCTGAAACGCGCCGTCGGCGCGGCGATGCGCCCGAAGCGGGCGGTGCAGTGTCAGTGAGTGAGACGTCCCGCTCTGTTCACGATCGGGCGCGACCACCGTGACCTGCCCAACGGTTGAACAGACGTCCGCCAGCAGGGCAATCCCAGGCGCCAATACGCCATCGTCATTCGAGACGAGAATGCGCAGGCGTTCGCCGTCCCGTTGGGAAGGAACGGGAGGTGGTACCTCGTCGGCGGTAGGAGAGCTCACCAGCCTACGTCGCTCCGACAACAATCCGGCGGGCGTGGCGCGCGAAGGCGCGCGCCATGCGCCAGGTGTCGCTCCAAGGACGAAAGTGACTGGGCGCCCCGTAGATCGTCGGTACCTCGATCGACGCAACCCGAAAGCCCGCGCGCAGAGCATCGAGGAGAAAGTTCGCTTCGTACTCGTAGCGGTTTCCGGCCGGACTCACCCGCTCGGCGACCCTTCGACTAAACGCGCGGAACCCGGTCTGCGCGTCTCGCACCCGCTGTCCACCAATGCGAGTTGCCAATGTCGCAGACAGCCAGTTCGTGATGCGCCGCGAGACGGGCATGACGCCGCTCCGCTCGCGGGCACCAAGGACCAGATCGGCCTGGCCATCAGTGATGGGACGAATCAGCCGTGGAATCTCCTCGGGCCGATGCTGGCCATCCGCGTCCAGCGTCACGACGATTTCCGCGTGCTGCCGGATCGCTTCCCCAATACCGGCGCGGAGCGCCGCACCCTTGCCAAGGTTTTGTTCGTGCGTGAGCACCGTTTCGGTGATGGTCGAGGAAGTGCCGTCCGTCGAGCCGTCGTCCACGACCACTATTTTGGCGCCTGGAAGCGCGACACGCGTGCGCTGCACGACGCTGCCGATGGTAGTGGCAGCCTGGAATGCCGGGATCACCACGACAATCTGCAGCTTAGCTTCCTCCTCCGCCTTCCAGGATCCCCAACAACGTTTTCAGCTCCGCGCGCAACTCCTTCACGGTCTCCGTGGCGAGCGCTCGACGCGCCTCCGGTTTCAGCTCTCCCGAGCGGCGGTACTGCTCGATTTTTTGCCGCGCTCCCTCGATGGTGTACTTCTCGGTATAGAGAAGATGCTTCACCAGCATGATCAACTCGATCTCGCGCCGCTGATACACGCGGTTCCCCGAGCGATTCTTGGCGGGATTCAGGAACCGGAATTGGCTCTCCCAGTACCGGAGCACATGGGGTTTGAGATCGGTCAGCTGGCACACCTCGCCGATCGAGAAGAACTCCTGCACCGGTTGCGAAGCGGAGCCGCCGCTCACGGTTCCGTGCCCCACTGTTCGGCCTTCAACTCACGCTCCATCAGGTCGGCGATCGCCTGGCGCGCCGGCTTGTTCTTGAACAGGATGTTCGCGACCTCGCGCGCGATGGGCAGCTCCACCCCTTCGCGCTCGCCCAGCGCAACGGCTGTGCTCGTGGTGTTGACGCCTTCGACCACGGCGGCCTTGCCGGCAAGCGCCTGTTGCAGGGTCTGCCCCTGCCCCAGCGCGACACCAAGCGTTCGATTGCGTGATAGCGCGCCCGTCGCGGTGAGAATCAGGTCGCCCATCCCCGCGAGTCCTGCGAACGTCATCGGCTGCGCACCCAGGGCGACGCCCAGCCGGGTGATTTCGGCGAGGCCGCGCGTGATCAGCGCGGCGCGCGGGTTGAAGCCCATCCCCAGCCCCTCGAGGATGCCGGCGGCCACCGCGATCACGTTCTTGAGCGCGCCGCCCAGCTCGACGCCAACCATGTCGGTGTGAGAATAGACGCGAAAATAGCTCGTGGAAAAGACCCGTTGCACACGCTGCGCCACCGAGTGATCCGCCGAGGCGGCGACCACGGCGGTCGGTTGCCGTTGAAAGACCTCGAGCGCGAAGGAGGGACCGGACAGCACCGCGATTGGGACACCCTTGGGAAGCACCTCCCCGAGCACGCACGAGGGGCGCTCCAGCCGGTCGGGATCGAGGCCCTTCGAGGCGCTGATCACCAATGGCTTGGAGCGCGCCAACGCCGGGGCGGCCTGTGCCATCACCGGTCGCACCGCGTGCGACGGGGCGGCGGAAATCACGACCTCCGCGCCTGTGACGCTTTTGACCAAGTCACCTTCGGCGCGCAACGTCGGCGCGAGTGCGGCATTCGGCAGAAACATGCCGTTGATGTGGTCCCGATTGACGCTGTCGATAACCTCCGGCTCGCGTGCCCAAAGCGTGACGTCCTCGCCTTTGCGCGCGAGAAGATCGGCGAGGGCGGTGCCCCAGGCTCCGCCGCCCACCACCGCGACCTTCATGAGTCGGACGGTCGGACGGTCGAACGGTCCGACGGTCCGCCCCCCCCCCTCGTGCGGAATCGGTTCTCTGTTCCTGCAAGCAGCCGCGTAACGTTCCGGCGATGCGCGAACACGATCAGCACCACCAGCGCGACGCTCGCCCAAAACACGTACGGCGAATGCGGCTGCAGCAGCGTCACCGTCAACGGGACGCTGAGGACGGCCATGATCGAGCTCAGCGAGACATATCCGGTGAGCCAGAGGCACAGACCCCAAATCGGAATCGCGACCAGCACCGCGAGCGGTGCGAGCGCCAAGAACATTCCCGCCGCCGTCGCGACGCCCTTCCCACCCTTGAAGCTGACATAGGGCGAAAACATGTGCCCGAGCACGGCCGCCCCGCCCGCCGCGAGTGGCAGCCAACGATACGGCGTACTCGACGCGAGGAGAACCGGCACGACCCCCTTGGCGATGTCGAACAACGCCACCGGAATCGCGTATTTCCAGCCCAGAATGCGGTAGACATTGGTCGCGCCGAGGTTCCTGGAGCCGTGCTCGCGCAGATCGATCCCCCGTCCCAGCTTACCGGCGACGTAGCTCGTCGGGGTCGCCCCGAGCAGGTAGGCGGCGAGAAGCGTCAGGGCAGCGTTCAGCGGCGGCCCCGCTTACGCCGGAACTTGATCGTCAGCGGAGCGCCGGTGAATTCCCACGCCTCGCGAAAGCCGTTGTGCAAGTAGCGCGTGTATGACTCGGGTATCGCTTCGGGGCGATTGGCGACGACCGCAAAGCGCGGCGGCGCCGTGCCCACCTGCGTGGCGTAGAACAGGCGGACCGATTCGCCCACCGGCTGCGGCGGTTGCTGGCGCGCAAGCAGCTCCTCCAGCACGCGATTCACCTCGGCTGTAGGCACGCGCTTGTTGCGCTCTTCGGCCACCGTGATGATCGCATCGAGCAGCCGCGTGACACGCTGCCCGGTCTTGGCCGATACGTAGTAGAACGGAATGAACTCGAGAAACGGAGCCCGCTCCTTGATCTCGCGCTCACCGCGGACGGCCGTGTTCGTCTCCTTCTCCTCGATCAAATCCCACTTGTTCACCGCGATGATGACCGCTGCACCGCGGTCCCACGCGTCGTTGGCGATTTTGAGGTCCTGGACATGCATGCCGTCCTTGGCGTCGACGACAAGCAGACAGACATCCGCACGCTCCATCGCGCGGGACGTCCGGAGCGTGGAGTAGAACTCCAGGTCCTCCTCGACCTTGCTGCGCTTGCGCAGGCCCGCGGTGTCGATGAACACGAGCTTCTTGCCCTGATAGTCGAGCGGCGTATCGATCGCATCGCGCGTCGTTCCCGGCTCAGCGGCGACGATGAGGCGCTCCTGACCGAGCAGCCTGTTGACGAGGCTCGACTTCCCCACGTTGGGCCGCCCCACCACCGCCA
>Ga0075418_10004322_pt1 | contig 16202 bp, 15 predicted proteins | sample SoiMetdeltSBSDD2_FD_81776 | JGI IMG/M metagenome (GOLD analysis project Ga0075418, IMG submission 81776) | Bulk soil microbial communities from a Populus tree surrounding site in Tennessee, USA - Soil MetaG P. deltoides SBSDD2 | ecosystem: Environmental > Terrestrial > Soil > Tree plantation...
GGCCCGGCGACCTCGGAGTCGCTCTGGGAGAAGGCGTGCAGCTCGCGCACCCGCGCCCTGGCGAGGGTCGTGACGACGGCGTCGTAGACCGCCAGCGCCGCCATCAGCGGCTCCAGCACGTGCGCCTCGAGCGATCGCAGCCGCCTCCCGAGCTCCGCGTCACCCAGCTCGCGGGGCTCGTATCCCGTCGCCGACCGCAGCTCGCGGCCGGCCGCGTGCAGCACCTCGAGGGCCGAGCCGATGGCGCGGCGTTCCTCCGGACTGAACGTGTGGAGCTGCTGCGCCAGATCGCAGACGTCGACGTTCATCCGATCCATCTCGGCCGAGCCGTTGTCCCAGTGACGGCCGGTCAGGATCCACTCGACCGAGGTGTTCCCGATCCGAGCGATCTCGAGAAGCCGCTTCACTTCAGGCACGATGCCGTTCTCGTACTTGTGCACGGCCGGCTGGGTCGCGCCCAGGATTTTAGCCATCTGCCACTGCCGCAGCCCTCGCGACTTGCGCAGCTGCCGGATGCGTCCGCCGATCGCCGACTTGTCAAGTTGTTCCATAGATCCTCACCGCCTCTCCCTCCCGCTGTCCGGCCAGGCGACCTGACCGGCACCGGGGCAGCGATTTCACAATCGAGATGCAGGGAATGATACGAGGGAGATCCAGGAAAGACAACCGAAATAAAGGAAAGACCATAACTTGTCACCCGGGGCAGGCCGGGAACGGCATGGAGGGGGCCCCGGGAATCGGGTGCCAGGCGCGGCTTTCCGGGGTCAGGTCCCTGCCACGGCCCCTTTTCGCCATGCGAAACGCCGGCTGATCCCAAAAAACAGGCCGAAATCGGGCACATTGAGATCTCGAGTGAGGTTCTCGAGGAGGGCCCATTCGATCGTCCAGGAGGCCCCCCCCGCGTGTCGCATCCCCGCGGCGATTTCCAGCGCGGGCCGTCCCAGGCTGCCGTCGTCACGGCGTGGAAACGGACCGGCTCCCCCAAGAAGCTGCACCACGATGCCCGACAGAGGGGTGGCGCGGTAGGCCCAGGTCAAGAAGAGGCTCCCGCGGTCCCCCATCTCGAACCCGGGCTCCAGGCTCCAGGTCCCGAGGCGGGAGAATCCGCCCCCCGCGTGAAGCGTTGCGCGCTCGAACCTCCAGGAGGCCTGAAGGCCCAGGGCGAAATCCGCGTGTCCGCTGCCGTCGAAACGCTCGATCGAGCCGGTGGGCAGCTTCGCCGCGAGCGAGGCCGCGAGGGCGGAGCGCCCCGTCGCCTCTTTCAAGAGGCCGACGCGGCCCGAGACGACGAGATCTCCGAGCCGGAGTCCGGGCGGTGGATCCTCCAGAAAGACCGTACGTCCGGCATCCGAGTAGCCGACGACGTACTGGTCGCGCGCGAACGCGGTCCGCCCGCCGTCCGGGAACCCGAACCAGGCGTGGTAGGAATCGATCGGAGAATCCAGGAAGCCTCTGGTGTGCATCAGGAGAGGGATCTCGAAATCGATCTCCAGGTGGTTCATGAGCCCCAGGCGCCCTCCGAGGACGGCACGCAGGGTCTCCCCATCCAGGTAGTAGGCGCTGTCGGAGGGTGAACCGGCGGCGACGCCCTCCAGGATCTCCTGGGTCACCAGTCCGTCGTAGGTGGCGAAGTCGTCCTCCCGGTAGAGATCGACCAGGGAGTCGCTCGCGGAGAGCGTGGTCTCATAGGCCAGCCCCAGGCTCGCCTCCGCGATCCCCGGGGCCACGAGGAAGGCGGAGCGGGGAGGCTCCTCCAGAAACGGCAGGCCCAGCGGGAGTTGATTGCGGACCGGGAAAGGGTCGTCGAGCCGCGCCGGCTCCTCGGCCCCGACGCTCTCCCCGGGTCCGGCGGCCAGGGCCATGGACAGCCATACGGCCCCGCGCAGAAGCCGGCTCAGGAGGCCCGCCCTCCGCTCAATGGTCGGAGTCCGGGGGACCAATCAGGCGCGCGATGATCTCGTCCTTGTCCGACAGCGACCGGCCGGCGGCGAGGATGGTTCCGTCCGGCGCCACCAGGACGGAGTAGGGGATGGCCGCTTCCGGGGCTCCATACAGGACACTGATCGGGCCGAACGGTCCGCCGTCCCCGATCTGGTGTCCGGGAAGGTGATGGTTGTAGACGAAAGCCTCGAACGCCTTCGGATCCTCGTCGAGACTGACGCCGATGATGACCAGCCGATCGCCGTACTGGTCGGCGAGGCGGCGGAGCACGATGGCCGTCTCCCGGCACGGCGGACACCAGGACGCCCAGAAGTCGATGAGGACGAGACGTCCTCGCAGGGCCGCGAGTGACACCTCGGATCCCTTCAGGTCCCGGGCGCTGAATCCTGGCGCCGCCTGGCCGACCTCGATCTCCCCGCGGGGAGGCGACGGCTGGCTGGCTTCGGCCCCGTGGAGCGGCAGCGAGGCGCCGAGCGTCGTGGCGCCGCGACCGACGACCAGCCGGACTCTCGGGCCGCTCGCTCGATCGAAAATCCGGAACACCTCCCGGGTGGAGATGCGATCGAGATTGACGAGCGATACGTCGTCGATCACGAGCAGGACGTCTCCCTCCTTCAACCCGGCCTGCGAGGCCGGCGATCCCGGAAGGACCCGGGTGGCGACGATGCGGCCGCGGCGTTCCTCGAGCAGGAGGCCGCTCAGGTATCGAGCGCCGGGCGATGCCGCGGGAGACGGCGCGTCGGCCGGGGCGGCGCGAACCATGGCGCCGATGGCGGCGCCGAGGAGCGCCGCGACGGCCGCGAAGCGGAGCAGCGGGGACATGGCGGGCTGATCGTAGCACGCGGCGTCAGGGCTGATCGCGGGGTCCGCCCGCGGGGGGCCGCAACGTCGCGCGTGGCGCCTCGCCGCGGCCATCGGCTCCGGGCACCGGCCGCTCCACCTCGTCGTGGAGCGTGAGAGCCTCTCCCGGCCGGTCCTCCTGCCGGGCGCGGCCGTCGATGGCCCGCTTGACGGAGCGCAGGCTGAGATCGAGAAGCCGGGCCCGCAGTCGATCGGGGCTGACGAGCCCCATGACGGCAAGCCGCGCGCTGACGATGCGCGCGCTCAGCCGCCAAGTCAGCTTGGTGGCGGCCGGCCCTTCGTCCACGAGCGTCAGATCGCACCGGTGCCGCAGCACGCCGCGGTGGGTCCCGATGGAGTCGCGCAGCAACCGCACGCTCAGCCGGCGGGGCGGGTCGTACTCGGTCACTTCCAGGTCGGCCCAGTAGCGTCCGCCGGACCACGACCCGGACTGCCTCCAGACGGATCCCGCTCCTGGTCCTTGTCCTTTGCGCGGCGCAGTCTCCCGGATGACCAGGTGCTGGCGGCCGCGGGCGTGGGCCGCGTGCAGGGAAGGAAAATCGTGGACCGCCTCCCACGCGCGCTCGCCGGGGAGGTGGAGGATCACGCTGCGCTCGTGCCCGAGCAGGCTCCGGCGGGACAGCAACACCGCGAGCGCCACGGCCAGGGCCAGGGCCAGGGCTAGAGCAACAATCCAGACGATCATGCCGCCTCCCGGAGGGTGCGCGTCCTTCCCGCGCGGCTGAAGCGAGCCGGCCCGCCGATCCCCCTCGGCTCCGTTCTCTAAGGCGGCGATGACAGAGACTAGCACACGGGAGAGGCGGCCGATCCCGCCCTCTCTCCGGATCGAGCCGGCCGGAGCCCGACCAGCGTCGCGCGCTATACTCGACGAGCCATGGCCACACCCTCTGCGCAGCCCCTGGCGCGCGTCCTCGCCGACCTGACGCGGGAAGGGGAGGTGTACGACCGGCTTCCGGACGGCTCCGTGCGCTGCCACGCCTGCGGGCATCGCTGTCTCATTCTCGACGGCCGCCCCGGCGTCTGCAAGGTCCGCTTCAACGAGCGGGGTATCCTGAAGGTGCCTTGGGGTTACGTCGGTGCGCTGCAGTGCGACCCGATCGAGAAGAAGCCGTTCTTCCACGCCCTACCGGGATCGCTCGCCCTGTCGTTCGGGATGCTCGGCTGCGACTATCACTGCGCCTACTGCCAGAACTGGATCACCTCCCAGGCGATCCGCGACCCGAACGCCGTCGCCGAACCCCGGCGCATGGAGCCGCGCGACTTGGCCGTCCTCGCGCGGCGGCTCGGCGCGCCCGTCGTCGCCTCGACCTACAACGAGCCCCTGATCACCTCGGAATGGGCCGCGGCGGTCTTCCGGAAGGCGCAGGAGGAAGGGCTCCTGTGCGCCTACATCAGCAACGGCAACGGCACGGAGCGGGTCCTCGACTACATCCAGCCCTACCTCGCCCTGTACAAGGTCGACCTCAAGTCCTTCCGGGACCGCACCTACCGCTCCCTGGGCGGGACCCTCGAGGCGGTCGTGAGGACGATCGAGTCGATCTGGCGGCGCGGCATCTGGCTGGAGATCGTGACCCTCGTCGTACCGGGCTTCAACGACGATCCTGCGGAGCTGCGCGACATGGGCCGCTTCATCCGGGGGCTGTCGCCGGACATCCCCTGGCACCTGACGGCCTTCCACAAGGACTACAAGATGACCGCCCCGGACGACACCGGCGCCTCGGCGCTCCGCCGCGCCGCCGACATCGGCCGGGAGGAGGGGCTGCGCTTCGTCTACGCCGGGAACCTGCCGGGCCGGGTCGACGACCTGGAGGACACGCGCTGTCCCGGCTGCGGCACTGTCCTGATCGCACGCACGGGGTACCGCGTCCACGCCTGCCACGTCACGAAGGCCGGTACCTGCCCCGGATGCGGCGTCGCGGTCCCGGGCGTCTGGTCCTCCTCCGTGCGCCACCCGGCCCTGCCAGCCGGTCGGGCCGGCGCGGCCGGCGGCGGCGCGCGCGGGCTGTCCCGGTGAGACATCCGGGCTAGCGGTCCGTCCCGAAGGGGGCGTCGGATCGTCTCGCCTCGATGAGGATTCCCAGGTCGATCACGAACCGGTCGGGGTCGTCCGGAGTGATGATCAGGTTCTTCAGGAGCCCGCGTCGTCGTCTGATGGTCACGGCGTTCCAGAAGCGAGGGCCGGACCAGCTCTCGTGAGGGAAGGCCCCACGCCGATGCACCTCCACGATGTCGGCGAGCGGGATCCGCCGCACGACCATCCAGAGCACCAGGACCTCGAGCGCCTCGCTGGTCACGCGGTAGCGGATCGTCCCGATGGCGGCGAAGAGAAGACAGCAGAGGCCCCCGATCCACATCGCCTGCACGATGACGAGGCCGCTCATCGCTGGGGAGGCTCGCTGCGCGCCGGCGCGCTCCCGGCCGTGGCCGCGTTTCAGGTGACGAGGTTGTAGAGCGTGTCCCTCTGGCGGGGGATGTAGCCGGCGGCGCGGATCAGGCGCTCGAGCTCCGTGCGGGTCGTGCAGCCGTGCGCCCCGGCGGCCTTCACGACGTTCTCCTCGATCATGGTGCTGCCCATGTCGTTGGCGCCGAACTTGAGAGCGACCTGGCCGATCTCCTTGCCCTGCGTGACCCACGAGGACTGGATGTTCGGCACGTTGTCGAGGAACAGGCGGCTGATCGCCTGCGTGCGCAGGTACTCCGCGCTCGACACCTCCCGTCCACCGAGAACGGTGTTCTCCGTCTTGTAGGTCCAGGAGATGAACGCCGTGAACGCCGCGGCGCCCCCGGCCAGGCTCCGGTCCTGGAGGTCGCGGATCGCCGTGAGGTGCGCCGCGCGGTCGGCGTAGCTCTCCACGTGCCCGAACATCATGGTGGCGGTCGTCGGGATCCCGAGGCGATGCGCCGTCTCCATCACCTGCAGCCAGTCGGCGGACATGGTCTTGAGAGGCGAGATCCTCCGGCGGACGTCGTCCACGAGGATCTCGCCGCCGCCGCCCGGGATGCTCCTCAGCCCGGCCGCCTTGAGGCGGCGCAAGACTACCTCCAGCGACAGGCTCGAGACCCGGCCGATGTGCTGGATCTCCGAGGGCGAGAAGGCGTGTACGTGCAGCGCGGGATACCGCTCGCGGATAGCAGCCAGGAGGCCCTCGTACCACTCGATCGGCAGGTCCGGATGGTGCCCGCCCTGCATGAGGATGCCGGTGCCGCCGAGAGCGAGCGTCTCGTCGATCTTGGCGAACAGCGACTCCCGCGTGTGCAGGTACCCTTCCGGATCGCCGGGCTCGCGGTAGAACGCGCAGAAAGAGCAGCGCGCGACGCACACGTTCGTGTAGTTGACGTTGCGGTCGACGATGTAGGTGACGATCGGCTCCGGATGCATCCGCCGCCGGACGAGGTCGGCCGCCAGGCCGAGATCGAGGAGCGGCGCCGCGCGGAACAGGTGCTCGGCCTCCGCCGGGCTCATGCGGTCGCCGTCCGCGACGCGCCCGAGGATCTCCCCGACGCGGGCGTCCTCACGCCGCGGGGCGCGGCGCTCCCCTTCGACGATGCTGTCCGCGATCGCCAGGCCGGCGGGCGTGCCGTCCCCGGAGGCCCCGGTCGGGCGCGCCCCGCTCACGAGGCCGCCCCCGGGAGCGCGACAGAGGCCGTGGCTTCCGCCGCCCGGACCACGACGGGCCGGGGCTCTCGGACGAGTCCGAGGTCGTGGGCGCGACGGAAGAAGAGATCGAGGCCGCGCAGCTCCTCCGCTCCCAGCTCGTAGTGGATGTTGACCCGCAGATACTCCTCGATCGTCGTCGCCGGGAGCCCCAGCCGCCCTCCCTCGCGGGCCGCTATCTCCCCGAGGTGCGCGAGCCCGTCGCGGCACGATGCGGCGAACGGCCGCGCGCCCTCGGGCAGCTCCGTCCCGGCCCGCACGGCCCATGCCGCGAAGACGAACGGCAGGCCGGTCATCCGGAACCACTCCTCGGCCAGGTCGTACCGCCTCAGTCCGACCGTGTCGGCCTGGAGCGCCGCGTCGCCGATCAGCAGGGCCGCATCGTGGTCCCTGAGCATGGCGGGGAGGTCGGGGTCGCATTCGCTGAAGGAGACCTGTGTCAGGCGCCGGTGCGCCAGCACGATCCTCAGCAGGGCGGCGGAGGTGCGCGAGCTCCGATCGACCGCGATGCGGCGCGCCTCCTCGATCGGCCGGGGCGACGCCAGGAAGACGGAGCGCGCCTGCCGCCTCGAAGCGACGCAGAGACCGGGCAGGATCTCCAGGCCGTCGTGGCGCTGGATCTCGATCACCGGCAGCAGGCCGACGTCGACCTGGTCCCCGAGCAGCAGGTCGGCGATCCGCGCGGGCGGCTCCGCCAGCAGGCGGAATCGGCCGTCGCGCGCCTCGCGCAGGCCCCAGATGAGCGGCGCGGCGTTGATGTAGGGGACCGTGGCGATCCGCACGCACTCCATCGGAGAGCACCTCGGAGGGACCAGAACTCGTCCAGGGCCGGTCATTCTACCAGGATCGCGGCGGGTCAATCCCGCCCAGTTCTGGTACGCTTGGACGGCCGGACAGCCCGCCGGGGAAAGAAGGCCGTGAAGCGCTCCTGGCTGCAGCTTCTCTATCTTCTTTATTGCGCCGAGGCGGGGATCTACCTCCTGCTCGTTCCCTGGTCGGTCCTCTGGACGCGGATGCTCGCCGGGCGAACCGGCAGTGTGCGGGACCTCCTGATGACCGGCTCGGCGCGCGGCGCCGTCTCGGCCCTCGGCGGCCTGGTGCTCGCCACGGGCCTGGTCGACCTGGTCCGCTTCTGCCGCGCGATGCGGGCGTCATGAGCCCGCGCAGCGCCGATCGCCCGCCCGGTGTCCTGTTCGTCACCGACCGCAACGCGACCCAGGGCCGCCCGCTGCTGCCGGTCGTGACCGCGGCGCTCGAAGGCGGGGTGTCGTTCGTCCAGGTGCGCGACAAGGATCTCCCGGCGGCGCCCCTGCTCCAGATCGCGACGGAGATCGTCGCGGAAGCCCGGCGGGTGTGGGGCGACAAGGCGCGCGTCGTCGTGAATGGCCGGCTCGACGTGGCGATCGCGGCGAAGGCAGCCGGCGTGCATCTCCCCGCGGATGGATTGCCCGTGGCGGGGGTGCGCCGGCAGGTCAGGCCCCGGTTCCTCGTCGGCCGATCGGTGCATGCCCTGGCCGAGGCCCGCGAGGCGGAGAAGGCGGGCGCGGACTATCTCCTTTTTGGGCCGATCTTCACCACTCCCGGCAAGGCGGCCTACGGAGCGCCGCAGGGCGTGGCCGCGCTGCGGCGCGTTCTGGAGACGGTCCGGATCCCGGTGTGGGCCATCGGCGGCATCACGGCCGAGACCGCTTCTGAGCTCCGGGGCCTCCCCCTCGCGGGCGTGGCCTCGATCGGCGCCATAGCAGGCGCCTCCGACCCCAAGGAGAGCGCCCGGGCGCTCCAGGCGGCCCTCGCGTAGCCGGATGGAAAACCGGGTCTAGCCTCGGGCGGCGTCGCCTCCGCCGCGTGCCAGCTGCCCGCAGGCCGCGCCGATGTCGCGTCCCTTGCTCCAGCGGATGGTGGCCGGGATCCCGCGGGCCAGCAGCGTGTCCCGGAAGCGGACCGCGACCGGCGACGCCGGAGCCCTGAAGCCCGCGAGCCCCGTCTCGTTGTAGGGGATGACGTTGACCTTGGCGCGCACGCCGTGGAGCAGGCGGGCGACCCGATCGGCGTCTGCCGTGCCGTCGTTGATCCCCTGGAGGAGGATGTACTCGAAGGTGATGCGCTCGCGCGGAGCGAGCGGAAACCTCCGGCAGACGCCAAGGAGCGCTTCCAGATCGTGCTTGCGGTTGATCGGCACCAGCCGGTCCCGGACCGGGTCGGTCGAGGCGCTCAGCGAGACCGCCAGGCGCGGCCGGGGATCCTCGCCCGCCAGCCTCTCGATCCCCGGAACCAGTCCCACGGTGGAGAGCGTCACGCGCCGGGCGTTGACCCCGAAGCCGCGGGGATCGACGAGGATCCGGAACGCCTCCAGGACGGAGTCGTAGTTGTGCAGCGGCTCGCCCATCCCCATGAAGACGATCCGCACCGATGCCAGATCGACGCTCCCTGCGTGCGCCAGCGCCGACACCTGGCCGAGGATCTCGCCCGGCGTGAGGTTGCGCACCAGGCCCATGGTGCCCGTGAGACAGAAGCCGCACGCGAGACCGCACCCGACCTGGGAGGAGATGCAGAACGTGATCCGCCGGCCGTAGACGATATGGACCGCCTCGATCTCCCGTCCGTCCTCGAGTCTGAGCACGTACTTGACCGAGCCGTCCGCGGAGCGGCCCGCGACCTGCGCCTCGGGCCAGGAGATCCGATGCCGGGAAGGGAGCGCGCGGCGCAGCGCGCCAGACAGGTCGCTCATCGCCTCGAAGGAGGTGGCCTGCCGCCCGTACATCCAGTGGTAGAGCTGGTCCGCGTGGAAGCGCCGGTCCGTCCAGGGCAGAAGGACCGAGGCCAGCGCGTCCCGGCCCAGGCCGTACAGGTTGGCGGGCGGATCGGAGGGAGGCGCGGCCTGCGGCGGGCTCTTCACGGCCCCAGTATCCTACCCCGGCGCCGAGCGTCCCAGCTGGATCCGCGGATCGAGGATCGGATAGAGCATGTCGACGGCCAGATTCACCAGGACGAAGAAGGCGGTCAGTGTCAGGACGCAGCCCTCGACGACCGGCAGGTCCTTGAGCGCGATGGCGCGGACGAGGGCCTTGCCGAGCCCCGGCCAGGCGAACACGAACTCGGTGGCGACCGCCCCGCCGAGGAGCGTGCCCAGGCTCAGCCCGACGACCGTCAGGACCGGAACGAGGGCGTTGCGCAGCGCGTGCCGGACGAAGACGCGCAGGCGCCCGTTCCCCTTGGCCGAGGCGGTCACGAGGAAGGCGCCGCTCCCGGAATCGAGCAGGCTCGCGCGAACGACCCGGGCCACGGCCCCCATCGAGACCAGCGCCAGCGTCACCGCCGGCAGCACCAGGTGATTCCACTCCGGCAGCCGGACGTGAAGCCAGGGGAGCATGGCGCCGTCCAGCCCGTAGCCCATGACCGGCAGCCAGCGCAGGCGCGCGGCGAAGACCAGGATGAGCAGGAGCCCGACCCAGAACACCGGGGCCGAAGCGCCCAGCATCGCCAGCGCCATCACGAGCGCGTCGATGGCCTTCCCGCGCCGGAAGGCGGCCAGGGAGCCGAGCAGGAGACCGCCGCCGGCGGACAGCGCAACGGCGGCCAGGGCCAGGAGCACCGTCGGGAGGAGGTGATCCCCGATGACGGCGGTCACCGGGCGCCCCTGAACGTAGGACGTCCCCAGATCGCCGCGCAGGAGGCGCCCCAGATACCGGAGGTACTGCACCGCGGCCGGGTCATCGAGCCCCCACTCGGCGCGGATGGCGCGCAGGACCTCGGGATCGACTGCCCGGCCGCCCGCCATCAGGCGGGCCGGGTCGCCAGGGATCAGGAACAGCAGGGCCCAGACGAGGGTCGCAGCCGCCAGCAGGACCGGGAGCAGCCCCATCAGCCGGCGGATCAGGTACGCCGTCATCTTCGAGGCGCCGTCCGGGAGGTCCGCGCGATCAGCCGCCCGCCTTCTCGATCCACAAGCGCTCGAGCGGGATGCGGAACTCGCCGAGGGGGGTGAGCACGACGCCCTTGACGTGGCTCTTGAAGAGCGTCGCGGACTCGAAATAGTTGAGGAACAGCCAGACCGCGTCGTCCATCACCGCGATCCTCTCGGCCTCGCGGTAGCGCTCCGCGCGGGCGCCGGGGTCGGTGAGCGCCAGCGCCTCGTCCACCAGGCGGTCGAAGGCGGCGTTGCGGTAGCGGAAGTAGTTCCCCAGCGGTCCGATGTTCCTGGAGTGCAGAGTCAGCCGCAGCACGGCGTCGGCGTCCGGGTAGTCCAGATACCACCCGAACCGGAACATCTGGGCCTCGCCGGACTCTTCGGGCGTCCCTTCGACCGCCTTGAGATACGCCCCCCAGTCTACTTCCCGGATGGTCACCGGGACGCCGATCTTGCCGAGGTCGGCCTGCACCTGCTGGGCGATCACCCGGTTGTCGTCGCTGGTGTTGACCCAGAGGCTGATGGGCTTGAGTCCCTTCCCGGACGGATAGCCGGCCTTCGCCAGGAGGGCGCGCGCCTTCGCCTCGTCGTGAGGATAGCCGGGCAGGGAGGGGTCGTAACCGGGGATCCCCGGAGGGATGATGCCGCGCGCCGGACTGTTCCCTCCGGGCAGGAGCACGTTCCAGAGATACTCCTTGTCGACCGCGAAGTTGATCGCCTTGCGCAGGTCGGCGTTGCCTTTGAACGGAGGCCGATCGAGGTTGAAGCCGAGGTATCCGACGCCCATGAAGGGGTAGCGGCGCACGTCGTCCCGAATGTCGGGCGTCATCTCCCTCGGGACCTCGTCCAGGCTGTCGAGGCCGCCGGCGCGGTACTCCTCGAGGGCCGTCTGCCGGTTCTCGATGATCCGGACCAGCACCCGATCGAGCTTCGGCCGGCCTTCATAGAAGCGATCGAAGGCCTGGAGCTCGATGACGTTCGACTGTTCCCAGCGCGCCAGGCGGAACGGCCCGCAGCCGACCGGGGCGCGCAGGTAGGCGCGCGCCGGATCGTCGTACACCTCGCGCGGCACGATCGCCGCCGCCGGCATCGTCAGCATCCCGAGGAACGGGGCGAACGGCTTGGCCAGCCGGAGGCTGATGGTCCGCTCGTCTCCGACCGAAAGGCCGGAGAGGCGCTCCGATCGCCCCGCCGTGAAATCGGCCGCCCCGTCGAGCGGCTCGAGCAGCCAGCGGCGCGGAGACTTGGTGGCCGGGCGGAGCAGCCTTTCGAATGACCAGGCGACGTCCTCGGCGATGACCCGGCGGCCGTTATGGAAGACGACGTCGTCGCGGAGGCGGAACGTGTACGTCAGCCCGTCGGGGGAGACCGTCCACGACTCCGCCACCGCCGGCACCACCGCGAGGGTTGCCGGATCCATGGAGACCAGCCCTCGGAACAGGTTCACCAGGACCGCCTCGGAGAGGTTGTCCGTCACCTGGGCCGGGTCGAGCGTCGGAGGGTCCTCGCGCAGGCGGAAGCGATAGACCTGCTCCGCGCGGCTCTCGGGCGCCTGGGTCGCGCGGCATCCCACGTACAGCGGAGAGATCGCAGCCAGCGCGCACGCGACGACGAGCGCGGCCCGGGCGCTGCGCGGGACCCGTCTCATGCCGCGACACTCCGGCGCCGCGGATCGATCCGATCCCGGACCCCGTCTCCCATCAGGTTGAAGCCGAGAACGGCGATCAGGATCGCCAGCCCGGGAGCGAGGCAGACCCAGGGACGCGTCAGGATGTAAGCCTGGCCCTCGGCCACCATCGTGCCCCAGGAGGGCAGGGGCGGTCGCGCGCCGACCCCGAGGAACGACAGCCAGGCTTCCATGAGGATGTTGCCGCCGGTGCCGAGCGTGGCGACGACCAGGATCGGTCCGAGCGCGTTGGGCAGGAGGTGACGGAGGACGATCCGGGCGCCCGAGGCGCCTGCGGCGCGGGCGGCGCGGGCGTACTCCTCCTCCCGCAAGCGGAGCATCTCGGCGCGGACCAGGCGGGCGATCCCGGCCCAGCCGAGGGCCCCCAGGACGACCAGCACGATGGCGAGAGACGGCTCCGGGAAGTTCCTGAGAATGGGCGCGGTCTCCGGCTCCGGCACCGCCGCGATGATCGCCAGGGCCAGGAGCGGGGCGGGGAGAGCGAGGAGCAGATCGACCACCCGCATGAGGATCGCATCGGCCCACCCTCCCATCCAGCCGGCGATCGCCCCGACGGTCGTGCCGAGCAAGAGCGCCACCAGCTCGGCCGCCACGGCGACGAACAGCGAGATGCGCGCGCCGTGCAGGAGGCGGGAGAGCTGGTCGCGTCCCATCGAGTCGGTGCCGAAGAGGTGGTCGCGATCGGGAGGCGTGGGGGGCGTGACGTCGCGCGGCGCCACTTGCTCATAGGGACCGAAGCCGAGGACCTGCGTCACCGCGGGAGCCGCCACGGCACAGGCCAGGAGGAGCGCCACGATGAGCGCGCCGCAGAACAGCGGCAGGTCGCGGCGGGTGCGCGCCTGACGCGGCGGGGTGCGCGGGACCTCCGGCGTCACGCGGCGGATACTAGCATAGGACGCAGGCCCAACCCCGCGTCCGCGGCTTGATTCGCTCCGGACGCTGTGCTAGCGTCCGCGCTCCCCTGAGGGATGGCGCTGCATGAACCGTGACCACGTCCGCTTCCTCGTGTCGGGCATCCTGTTCGGATTCCTCCTCGGCTACATCGTCGCCTACGGTCTGCACGAGCCGCGCGTCAAGCATGAAGCGGATCCCGTTCCGGCGGCCGGGAACCTCGGCATGGCCGCGCCGCCCACGGGAGGAGCCCCGCCCGGCGCCCCCGCCGATGCGGGCGGCGGGGGTCAGGCGATGATGGAACGGGTCTTCCAGGAGGTCGGCGCTCTGAAGGCCGCCATCGAGAAGAACCCGCAGGACACCGACGCGATGCTGCGGCTCGCCAACCTCTACCAGGACGCCGGCAAGTTCGACGACGCGATCGCGTACTACCGCCGGATCCTGGCGCTGCGGCCCGACGACGTCAATCCGCGCACCGACATGGGGATCTGCCTGCGCGAGTCCGGCCACGTCGACGAGGCGTTGGCCGAGTTCCGCAAGTCCCTGGAGATCGACCCCAGGCACTGGCAGACATGGCTCAACGTGGGGGTCGTGTCGCTCTTCGACCGCAACGACCCCGAGACGGCCGCCACCGCGTTCGCTCGCGTCGAGGAGCTGAACCCCGGCTACCGCGACCTGCCGGCGCTCAAGGAGGCCGTCCGGAAGGCGGCCCGACCCGGCAAGTAAGACCCTCCATTTCCGTCCGCCTTCGCTCCAAGTCCCTTCCAATCGTTTGACTTCCGTCGGTTGGAACCTACATTGAGACACGGTGACCCGGGGTGTCGCCCGCGGGGCGGTCTTGTGATCGACGACGAACTCCTACAAGAACTACTCGGCAAGGCGAGCGGCCTCTACAACAACGGCGAATACCGCAGCGCCATCGAGGCCTGGAAGGAGGCGCTCAAGGTCGATCCCGGCAGCCAGAAGGCGCGCGAGGGGATCCAGATGGCGACCCTCCTGGCGGGCTGCGAGGCGGGCGATGAGGCCGAGCCGCAGCCGGAGCCCGCGGCCGCCGCCGACGGTGCCCCTCCGGAGGGCGAGGAAGGCGTCGATCTCGAAGCCCGCCTCGACCGGGGGATCCAGAGGGTCCGCGGCCTGCTCGACGAGCGCCGGTACTCCGAGGCCGTGGAAGGCGCGCGCAGCCTCGTGCCGATGGATCCCGACTCCGAGGAGGTGCAGCGGCTGGTCGAGGACGCGCAGCAGGCGTTCGAGTCGGCGCCCTTCATCGAAGAGCACCTGACCCTGGCGCGCGAGCTGGCGTCGCAGGACCGGCTCGACGAGGCCGAGACGGAATGCCGCAAGGTGTTCGTCCTGGACCGGGCGAATCCGGAGGCGCACTCCCTGATCGCCGATCTGCGGCGCCGCGCCCGAACGAAGCCGCTGGCCGAGGCTCCCGCCGCGGCGCAGCCGGACATGGGCGGCATGACCCTCAAGATGGATCTCTCCGAGGTGTTGGACGAAATCCAGGTGCCGGAGAGCCAGGAGCCCGAACCGGAGCCGCAGAGCGAGGCCGCGCCCGCGGGTGCGAGAGCCGTGCCCGCCGCGGAGGAGACGCTGGCCGAGCCGCTCTCCTCCGAGATGATCGACTTCGATCTCGATCTGGGAGGCTCGGAGACGACCCGGGCCGATCCGCCGGCGGCCGAGCAGCCCGCCCCGGAGCTCGACCTGTCCGAGGGACCCGAGCTGGAAGGGAACGAGACGGCCGCCCCGAAGGAGGCGGACGCGGGCGCGGAGGATGTCGAGATCATCGACGCCGACACCGTGGTGCCTCCGTCCGTACGGCTGGTGCCGCGGACGGGAGAGGAGCAGCCCGACGCGGAGTCCTGGCTGACGAGGCTCGATACCCCAGAGCCCGCCCCCCGGGCGCCGTCCGAAGCCGAGAACCAGCCAAGCATTCCTCTCGCCAGGCCTTCCGCCCCGGTCGCTCAGGCGGGCGGCTGGGAGCAGGAGCTCGAAAGCCTCAACCTCCAGTCGGGGCAGCACGACATTCTCGGCCGGAGCGCCGCCCGGGCGCCGGCCGCGCCCACCACGGATGTCGATTCCGACCTGTCGTGCCTTCTGGAAGGAGATCTCGGCTCACCGTCGGCGGAGACCGCGGCGCCGGAGGAGAAGCCGGAGCCGTCGCCCGCCGTCCGTGCCCGTGGCGAGGAAGGACGGCGCGCCACCTCCCGCGGGCGGATGGCGAGGCGTGAGCAGGAGGAAGCGCCGCCGCCGGAGACCGGATCGCGCCGCGCCATCCCGGTGTACTTCGGGCTGTTGGGCGTCCTGCTCCTGGCCGGCGGTGCGACAGCCTGGTGGTTCTTCTTCCAGCCGGGCACGGCGGCCGGACAGGTGCCCTCGGCGGTGACTCCGCCCTCGGCTTCGTCGGGCGAGAAGGCGGGCCCGGAGCACGGGCCGCTCCCGACGCCGATTGGATCGACGTCGAGGGAGCCGGTCAGGGTCCGTGCCATCAACAACGACGCCAGCCTGCGGGGGGAGGTCGCGCAGGCCGCCCCGAAGGAGGTGGCGCCGGCCCCGCGGGAGGTCGCGCCGCCCGCCCCGCCGGCGGAGCCGCCACCCCGTCCCAAGTCGCCCGAGGAAGTGCGGGCCGAGGTGGCCCAGCACATGAGCGAGGGACGCCGGTTCGTGGCCGCGCAGAAATGGCGCGAGGCGCGGGACGAGTTCGCCGCCGTGATCGCCCTCGACCCGGTCAACTTCCAGGCGAAGGAGCTACTGGATCAATCCCAGGTGCACGTCAACGAGGAGACCAAGGTGCGTCAGGACGTGGAGCAGGCCCGAGGCGCCTTCGAGGGCAAGGACTACCAGGGCGCCCTCTGGAAGCTCTACCGCCTGCCGCGCGATCCACGCCTGGGGGACGTCGATCGGGCGATCCGCAATGCCTGGTTCAACTGGGCCGTGATGGGGCTCAAGAACGGCGACGCCACGAACGCCCTGCAGAAGCTGTCCGAGGCTCTGTCGGTGGACCCGGAGGACGCCGACGCGGCGAAGCTCCAGGAAGTGGCGGAGCGCTACGCCTCCAAGCCGAAGGACAAGATCTTCTACTCCTTCGTCGACTCCCTCAAGTATCGGGCGTTCGATCAGAGATAGGCGGGCCGATAACCGGTCAGGAAGTCCGCGCTAGTGGCGGAAGTGGCGGACGCCCGTGAACAGCATCGCCATGCCGTGCTCGTCCGCGGCGGCGATGATCTCCTCGTCGCGCACCGATCCCCCCGGCTGGACGA
>Ga0075418_10004324_pt1 | contig 16200 bp, 13 predicted proteins | sample SoiMetdeltSBSDD2_FD_81776 | JGI IMG/M metagenome (GOLD analysis project Ga0075418, IMG submission 81776) | Bulk soil microbial communities from a Populus tree surrounding site in Tennessee, USA - Soil MetaG P. deltoides SBSDD2 | ecosystem: Environmental > Terrestrial > Soil > Tree plantation...
GACCCGCCTTCAACTCCCGCGCATTGACCAAATCTCTCCAAAGTCCTGTTGCGCTCAGGGCACGATCCGTGCTCAAGGGTTCCTTCCAGCTGGGGTAAGGAAATCGCATCTTCGGTACGACATCTTTTGACCTTCCTTACCTCAGCGCCTTTTTTCACGGGCTCGGAGGTAACAAGCAAACACCGCGGCGTAAATTGGTCGCGGCAATTGTCCATGTGATTAACGCCCCACAAAGACAACCAGGACGATCGCAACAGAGACTGACTCGCTGATAATGACTCTCAAAATTTTTCTTGATGACAAGAGTTTTCATTGTCTCAAACAAACGATTCCCGTCGGATCGCACTCTAAATTGCTTATCCGGAGAGCCGTTCACTTGAACCTTTTCGGGCGAAACGCGGCCGTCAGCTGCGAGGAAGCCGAAGCTCGGAATTTGTTGATATATGCCAGAGATTGCCCGAGCGTGATTGCTTCAATACACAACGCGTTTCGTGCCGCAGGCTTGGCCTTTACAACACCAGATATTCCGGGAAAAGGTTTACCGTCTCTGCTGAGGCGCCAGCGAGTTTGCCGGCTTTCGTGATCTTTGTTGCCTAAGCTTAAACGCCCCATATATTCTTTCGGGGCTTTCGCTAAATGGCACCACCACGTTGCCGCGCGACGATTCTGTGCCAGATCCTATTCGCTTCTCGATCCGCCTCATCATGCGCCGCATGAGCTCGACTAAAAAATCATTGAATGTCCTCTTCGGCGCGTGCTAAGTCTCCAGGCGATAGGTCAATCATCAGATCCAAAAGCTACGCGAGTCTTTTCGGGGAAGAAGTCGGAGCGCCAGTTTCGTTTTCATCGCGCCACCCGCTTTCGCTGAATGGCACTAGGTTTCTGGTCATCCGTCAGACCCAGGCGCCATGGTCGAGCCATTTTCTTGGTTCGCTCGCTCGACATGCCGGCACCCAATTCCTGCGCATGGTAAGTCGTGGCCAATCTCGAATATAGAGGGCATCTCATTTCCGTTTCAGTTGTCGGCGATAGCCCAAGTCATTATCAATTCACTTGCGTTATAGATATAAGGCACGCGGAGTTCATCGAAGTGCTGAACACAACACTGACGCAACAGGCTTTCGATACCATAGAAAAAGCAACTGAATTTGGCTTTGGACTAAGGCGAGAATGGAGTGAAATTTCAAACTGAACCACTCCGACGCTCGACTTCTCGCGCGGTCGTCAAAACCAATCGCATGTAAAAAACCTTGTTTTCTAGACCTGGCATGGCCATACTCAGAATCTGATGCAACCAATCGCTCGAATACTCGGGTTCGTTTTGCTTCTTGTCTCGGCTTTCTTTTTTCTGGCTGCGGTGGCATGTTCTACTCTCTCCGATGGTCCAGCGGGATTTTCACTAATTCTTGCTGTTGTAATCTTCATTAGCGGCCTAATGCTTTCTCGCGCGGCAACGCGCAAAATCTGCCCGCAATGCAGCGAGAGAATCAAATACGCCGCGAACGTCTGCGGGTATTGCGGCTATACCTTCACCTAACACTTCTTCGCGCTACTGCTGAAACTATTTCAGTTTGCAACTTCACCAGGCCAATCAGTTCCGGAAGATCGGTGAAATAGCCTATGGATTCCGGGAGCACCACAACGAGCACGTCAAAGCGCGTGCCGTCCTTTATCGGCCTAGTCAATCGGCCGGTTGAAGTTCGGTGTCCGGTCGTCACTTCCACGCGAAAAACACGGCATAACCCTTGCCGAGCAAGTCCGGGAACAGGTTTCGTGCGGGACCGTGCGGAACAAGCGGAATGTGTGAAGATCAGCGGTGGCGTACCAAGATTTCGGGTAAAGTCACACCGATTACTGCGCCGCTGTCGATCTGCTTTTTGCGGCGAGTCGAATTTACTCGCCATCATGGGTAGCGTATGCCTCAAAACTATGACCCGGGCTCGCGTAACAATTGGTTGCGCGCATCGTCTAAGAATGGAAAAAATAAGCGGGTAAAGGCAAAAGACATACGCTTCTGTAGGAATTTATCCGCATGATCAAAACTCGCCCACCTATGATGCGCTGTTAACTACCGGACAACCTGATAATTCGCGAAACGGATTGGACTGGCACAGCGGTTGCGGAGTCCAGAAGCAGTCGTCGCGGTACGCCTGATGGGATGACTGCCCTTCACAAAATAATTTTCACAGTAGTAACGTGACGAGAAAGTCTCAAGCAATCATCATGGGGACAAGTATGGAAAGTCGGGATAATGGGACGGAAACCGAGAAACGGAAAAATTTATCTTTCGAGTGTGACGTTTGCGGTGGCTGCTTTGAATCTTGGGACCGTCTGCGCCAACACCAGATCGATTGCCAAAGTGACGAATTCGAGAGCTGGTTGTAAAGCGCCGACTCTCAGGTCAGCGCTCGAATAGTTTTACACTGCCTACGCGCGGTTGGCGCGCGTCATTCGCTAAACTCAACGCGTGATACCTTGAGGGGTCGGGTTTGCATGCCGCTAAGATTCTCGTTGTAGTTTTCATTACAATCCTCACGACGTCTCTACACGCCAAGGAACCGTTTGGTTTTGACAGCGTCGCGGATCGAGCCAAGAAGCTGGCGGCGGAACCATTTCGCGCGCCGCCGTCGATTCCCGAGTTTCTGACCCGCTTATCGTATGACGAATATCGCGACATACGGTTTGATACGAAACGGTCCTTGTGGCGGGAGCGCGGCAACTTTCAAGTGCAATTTGTTCATCCCGGTCTGTATTACAACTATGCGGTGGGCATCAATGTTGTCGAGGGAAATGAAGTGCGCAAGCTCGACTTCTCGCCGAGTCTGTTCACTTACGGGAGGAACAAGTTCGGCGATAAAATTCCGGCGGACCTTGGTTTTGCGGGATTTCGGATCGCTTTCCCTTTGCATAGAAAGGGTGAATTCAACCACGTCATGGTGTTTGCTGGCGCAAGTTATTTTCGCGCCGTCAGCAAGGGGGAAGTTTTCGGTTTATCCGCGCGCGGAGTGGCAATCGACACCGGCCTGCCGAACGGCGAGGAATTTCCTTTTTTCAAGGAGTTTTGGCTGGAAAGACCGGCGCCGAGCGCGCATGAAATGAAGTTGCACGCGCTGCTCGATAGCCCGAGCTTGACCGGCGCGTATTCATTCACTATCCAGCCCGGCGAACGCACGATCGTTAACGTGCGCGCCCGGTTGTTTTTTCGCAAGCCGGTAAAGGAATTAGGCATCGCGCCTTTGACGAGCATGTTTTTCTTCGGCGAAGAAAAACCCCGTCCACCGCAAGATTGGCGCCCGGAAGTGCATGACTCGGACGGACTCCTCATGCATTCCGGCACCGGCGAATGGCTGTGGCGTCCTCTGGGGAATCCGGAAAAACTGCGCATCAGTTATTTTGAATTCAATAACCCGCGCGGGTTTGGCTTGTTGCAAAGAGATCGCGACTTTCGAAACTACCAAGATTTAGAAGCCCGCCATGAATTGCGGCCCAATGCTTGGGTTGTTCCGAACGGCGCTTGGGGCAGGGGGATAGTGAAGCTGGTCGAGATTCCCAGTCCGAATGAGACCAACGATAATATGGTCGCCTATTGGCTGCCCCGGGGTTTGCCTCCGGAAGGCCAGCCGCTGGACTTAGTTTATCGCATTTATTTCGACGGCAATGGTCCAACCGATCTGCTTGTGGGGCGGGTGACTGCGACGCGCATCGGCGCCGGCGATAAAGAGGACTGGAAGAGATTCGTCGTCGATTTCGAGGGCGGTAAAATCAAAACGCTGCCGGATTCGGCGCCGGTGAAAGCCGTCGTCACACTGGGACAAAACGGCCAACTCATGCAGCAGAATGTCGCGCGCAATGCCGTGACCGGCAGCTGGCGCCTCGCGTTTCAAGTGAAGCCGGAAAAAGGAAAGCCTTTGGAGATGCGCGCCTATCTTCAAAGCGGCAAAGATATCTTAACGGAAACATGGAGCTACCAACTAGAATGAGCCAGACCGCGAACAAATTATCGGAACAATTTCTCTATCCCCGCTTGCAGTCGATGCCGGCGATCCACCGTACCTCGATGGTGCCGAGCAGAATCGATCGCCATCCTCTGCGCCGGCTACGGCGCCGAATAACCCGAGCGCCGAAGAGCGTGGCTGCGCGGCGGGAAGATCGAAGCCGGCGCAGTGCGACCGCCGTCAATTCCACTGCAGCGAGCTGGCGAAAAGTCGCCAAGCGCCGGCGCCTGACTCTGGCGTTCTTAGTCCTGGCGCAGACCGCGATCGCGAGTTGGTATCTGGCGCGAGCTTTCCCGACGCAACAAATCAGCTATCTGCAAATCACGATCGTGAGCAGCTTCGCAGTGTTGTTTTCGTGGATCTCGTTTTCCTTTTGGACCAACGTCGCCGGCTTCTGGCTGCTCTGGCGCAAATGGAAAATCCATCGTTGGATTGCGCCTGGGAGCGCGGCATCGCTGCGCTCTCGCACTGCCGTGGTCATGCCGATCTGCAACGAGGAGGTGTCGCGCTGTTTCGCCGGTCTCGCCGCGACGTTTCATTCCCTCGCCGCGACCGGTCAAATCGGCAGTTTCGACTTTTTTGTTTTGAGCGACACCAGCGACGCCAAACGCCAGGCCGAAGAAGAAATCGCCTGGTCACAAACCTGCCGCGCGCTCAACGGCGCAGGCAAGTTTTTTTATCGCCATCGGTGCAATCCTATCAAACGCAAGAGCGGTAATATCGCGGACTTTTTACGCCGTTGGTCGCGCGACTACGATTTCATGATCGTCTTGGACGCCGATAGTCTCATGGCCGGCGAGACCATCGTCGCGCTCACTCGAATGATGGAAGAGTCGCCGCAGGTCGGTATCATCCAAACTGCGCCCACCATCGTCAATCGCGAATCGCTCTTTGCGCGGGTGCAACAGTTCACTAGCCGCGTGTACGGCCCGTTATTTAGTGCCAGTCTGTATTTCTGGCAGTTGGGCGAGAGCTATTATTGGGGACACAATGCGATTTTGCGAATCGAGCCGTTTGTGCGCCACTGCGGCCTGGCGCGTCTGCCGGGGAAGCCACCCTTGGGTGGCGAAATTTTAAGCCATGATTTCGTCGAGGCAGCCTTGATGGGTCGCGCCGGTTTTGAAGTGTGGCTTGCCCACGACTTGCCGGGAAGTTATGAAGAGTCGCCGCCCAATATCTTGGATGAGCTCAAGCGCGACCGCCGCTGGTGTCAGGGCAACTTGCAGCATCTCCGCTTGCTGGCGGGCGACGGGATTCGATTCGGCCATCGTGCGATTATGGGCATGGGCATTATGGCTTATGCTTCGGCGCTTCTTTGGGCGATTTTTTTAATGCTTACCAGCGCCGAAGTCATTGTGCAGTCGTTGACGGTTCCTGTCTATTTTTCCTTTCGGCCGAGCCTATTTCCGAATTGGCCGACTTGGCATCCAGAATTGACGATCGCGCTTTTGACAACCACTGGAGTGCTCCTGGTGTTACCGAAATTGCTAAGCTTTGCTGTGATCCTTAAAAACCGTGAGTGCGCTGGTTTCGGCGGCGTGTTGCGATTGGGCGCCAGTATCGCTCTGGAGATCGTCTTTTCGACTTTGATGGCGCCGACCCGCATGTGGTTTCACACTAAATTTGTTCTGCTGACTTTGCTCGGCCGCCAAATAAAATGGACGGCGCAGCGGCGTAACGATAGCGAGACGAGTTGGCGCGAAGCGCTTGAGCACCATGGTTTTTCCACGCTGTTCGCCCTTGGATGGCTAATCGGTGCTTACTATCTGAGTCCGATTCTCGCTTGGTGGCTGTTTCCGGTATCACTTCCGCTGATTTTTTCCTTGCCGCTCTCGGTGTTTTCGAGCCGCGTTGCAATCGGCCGCGCGACCCAGTGGCTGGGGCTTTTCCAGATCCCGGAAGAAAGCCGGTCACCGCAGGTCGTCGCAAGCTTACAAATCTTCTTAAGTGAGTCGCAGCGAAAACCCCGATTTCTCAGTAGATTGAAATCGGATTGGGCGTCATCGTGAACCGCCACCCGATTTTCGTTGTAGGATTTTCGGGCCTACGAGCCTGGTGCGGCTTTTATCTTCATTTTGGTCGTAGTCAATCCCCTTCTTCGACGTCTGAAAAAGCCTGACAAAAAAATAGACAGTTCTTCCGGCTACTCCAACAATCTCAGACAAAAGCTCAACAAATCTGCGCTTGTTTCAGGTATTGGCACAGGCGTTGCTGATTCAGGGGACGATTCCATTTACCGATCTATTTTGTGAGGTCCGACGATGGCTACAACAATTATTTGTCGACGTAAGTTTGCCGCTTTCCGATTCTTTTTAGCAACGATTGTTTTTGTATTGATGTTTGTCGATCGAGCCGACGCCGCTACTCCGCGCGAGCAAATACAGAGCTCGGTCGAAAAGGTCATCGCCATACTGAAAGATCCCAACCTCAAACCGGAAGCGAAGAAAAGCGAGCGCATCGAACAACTGAGGCAAGTGATTTTCCCGAACTTCGATTTTACCGAAATGGCTAAACGCTCGCTCGGCGCCGACTGGCAACGCCGCAACCCCGAAGAGCAGCGGGAATTTGTCAAATTGTTTACCGAGCTGATCGAAACTTCCTACGCCAGCAACTTGGGCTCCTACAATGGCGAAAAGGTCACTTTTACGGGCGACAAACAGGACGGCGAGTACGCTCAAGTGGACACCAAGATCACCAGCAGCAGGGGCGAAGAAACCAGCGTCAGCTATAAACTTCGCCAGACGGGTAGTGATTGGAAAATTTATGACGTCGTCATTGAGAACATCAGCATCGTCAATAATTACCGGTCGCAATTTAGCCGCGTGATCGCTCGGTCGTCGTTTGCCGATCTACTCCGTCAAATGAAAGACAAGCAGTTCGACACTGCGACAAAAAAACGAACCTCATAGATAAAGACCACGGGCTGAGTGTGATTGAAGATCGTCCTCGAGCAGGAGCCGATGAATAACAACTAGTGCTTGGAGGCCGGATGAAAAAAAATGTCGTGCATGTGGGTGGGCACCGGGACCGTCGGCTCCTTCAGGGGAACCGTTAGGCATCGACGAGATCACTTTTCACAAAGGACGCCGCTTGTCACCGACCTTCGAAGGTCGCCGCGTTGACTCGTCATAGCGTGAAGCTCGCAGTCGCGATCTACAGGCCGCCGGTAACAAATGTTAAAAATTCCTTCAGCCAGTAATTTTTTCTGATCTTCCTTTGTGAAAGTTCTTTGTATTTAGCATCGAATGCGCCACGGTAAAGTGGCATCGTCCTTGCCTTGGTATCATTGTGGTTGAGGCAATCGGATCGAGAACGCGAAAGAGAAATGTGCGAGCGTCGATCGCGGTAGTGGTTCGAGCCGAATCTATACGAAAGGGGATCAATATGACGAACCCCAACCTTGGATGGTTGCTTCGATCCCTGTCGAAACGACTATTGATCTCGATTTTCATTCTCGTCTTGCTCAATCCGACGCCCTTGATCGGTGACAGCGGGCAGACTCAGCCATTGAAAGGTTACCATCTGTCGAAGGTTCGCTCGGCGCTGGACTTGCAGGAAGCTCGGATGAGCGATGAAGCACTCGCGCGATTAACTCGCAGTATCGCAGACGAGAGCGAAAAACACTCACTCGATCCCCTGCTCGTCATGGCGATTATCGAGGTGGAGAGTCGCTTCGATCAAAAAGCAGTGTCGCCTCAAGGCGCACTCGGTCTCATGCAGGTACAACCCATTGTAGTCGAGGCCCTGGTCGAAGAGGGAAAAATTTCACCGGCGGACAAAAACCGAAAACTTAATCTCAAAGATCCGGTTGTCAATGTGAAAGTCGGCGCCTCTTACTTGGCCCATATGAAAGATCTCTTCGGTGATCTCAAGATTGCTTTGACGGCTTACAATGCCGGCCCAACCTGGGTCAGCAAAATGATCGCGGCGAAGCAAACGCTGCCGCTGCAATACGCCACCAAGGTCTTGTCGACCCAGCGCAGCTTGGAAAATCGCTTTGCGCGCCAAGGCATTTCGAGCATGGAAGCAAGCGGCTAGCGCGACCGTGCGCGCGGGTCGAACTTCAGAGCTGTGAAGTAAAATTGCTGCGCTCCCGTCAGCCAATTCCCTTCAAGCAAATTATTTGCCTCGCTTGCCGGCTTAAATGGCCTTTGCGAATCACAGCGCCCGGTCACGAAAAGCTCTGGCATGGGACTTGCGGTTCACCTCTGCGCCAGCAAGCAAATTTACGGAGGACCAAAATATGGAACGCGACGAGTATTCGGGGGCTACCTTGGGAGAGTTGATGTTTGCCCTGACAGAAGAGACTGAAAGGCTGGTGCAAAATAAGATCGATGCGCATGTTTTGGCGGCCTACATTCTCTCCGATTTGTTTGGTGGCCAAACCGCGAAGCGGTCGGAAACGTGGCACTAAGGCCCAGTGTGGCGAACTCGAGAACCAAAAAATATCAACTCACCAGGAGGCGCAGCTTCGGCTGCGGCCGGAGCGCTACAACCGAATCTTCGCTACGGTCAACAGCAACGAAAGCTTGCGCAAGCGAGCTCTCAAACAGGTCGCAGAGAAGCGGAAAAATTCCTGAGCTTAGTTTCGGCGATCTTCGTAGTTGCCAAGAGGCGAGATTTTTTCGCCCGCGGTGAAAGAAAAAACCATCATGCGCGTTGCCGCGATCGGGGACATTCATTGCAATAGCGCCTCCTATGAAAGCATGCCCGGATTGTTCGCGCAGATCGCGAAGCAAGCCGATATGCTTTTAATGTGCGGCGACATTGTCGACTACGGCTTGCCCGATGAAGCCGTGGTGATCGCAAAGGAGATATCTAACTTGAGGATTCCCGTCCTCGCCGTGCTCGGGAACCACGAATATGAGTCAGGAAAGCAAGAAGCTGTAGTAAGGATTCTCTCGGAAGCCGGCGCGCTGTTTTTGGACGGTGACGCCCGGGAAGTCCTGGGCATCGGCTTCGCGGGCGTGAAAGGATTTTGCGGCGGCTTTGGCGAGCGCGCCCTTGGGCCGTGGGGGGAGGAAATGATCAAGCGCTTCGTTCATGAGGCGATCTCGGAAGCTCTCAAGCTCGAACGCGCTCTCGCTCGGCTTCGTTCGGACAAACGCATCGTTCTGCTTCACTATGCGCCGATCCCGGCCACGGTCATGGGTGAGCCGCTTGAAATTTTTCCTTTCCTCGGTTCCAGCCGACTCGAAGAGCCACTCAATCGCTATCCTGTGACTGCTGTGTTCCACGGCCATGCGCATCGCGGTTCACCCGAAGGTCGGACAAAGAATGACGTGCCGGTATACAATGTCGCTATGAAACTCTTGCAGCATACATTTCCCGATCAACCGCCGTTCCGCCTGATTGAAATCCCCGAAACTTAGGACGACTGATGAAAGCCAAACTTGTCCCGCTATCCTCGACCGATAATCAGCAGCGCTTTTATCGGGCCGTGCTCGAATACCTAAACGAGGGCGGTTTTCATTATTTGGTTGGCGGCGGTCATGCACTGGAGCAATACGCGGGCCCGCTTCGAGTGAGCAAGGATTTAGATCTGTTCGTGCGGCGGGCGGACGTCTCGCGTCTTCTCAAATGGCTCAGCGACAAAGGTTTCCCTACCGAGTTGTCCTTTCCACATTGGCTCGCCAAGGTTTTTAGCGACAGGGATTTTATCGATATCATTTTTAGCTCAGGTAATGGGATCTGCGCTGTCGATGATAGCTGGTTCGAGCATTCGGTCCCGGGCGAGATTCTTGGCATGAAAGTAAATTTTTGTCCGGTGGAAGAACTAATCTGGAGCAAGAGTTTTGTTATGGAGCGCGAACGCTATGACGGCGCAGACATCGCTCATATCATTCGCGCGCGCGGCGATCGATTGGACTGGCCACGCCTGTTGCGGCGCTTTGAGACTCATTGGCATGTCCTGTTGAGTCATTTGATCCTTTTCGATTTCATCTATCCTGCGGAACGATCCGTGATTCCAGGATGGTTAATTCGCGACCTCCTCCAGCGGCTCGAAGCGGAGCAAGCGCGACCGCTATCGAGAAAGCACGTCTGTCGTGGCACACTTTTGTCGCGCTCACAGTACCGCACCGACGTTGAGGATTTGGGCTACCAGGATGCGCGCCAACCCCCGTTTGGATCCATGACCGCGGAAGAAACGGCGCAGTGGAATGCAGCAACGGATGGCTCAACGTTGCAAAAGACAACCAATGCGTCATTAAGCAATGCTAGGCGACCCCGTGTATGATAAACGACCGGTTGTCAGTCAAAGTCCTCCAAAATAGCGTGTAAGACTTATCCTCAAAGTGCCGAACTACCAGGATTAACGGAACTTTTCTCAAGCAGGAAATTGGTATAATTTCTGCACTCTTTTCACCTCAGGCCAAGTCAAAGCGCCTAAGCATCTTGGGCATCTAACCCGTTGAGCTCGCTCGCCGCACTTGCGCTGTCGGCGCTGGCTGTGTTTTCGTCGTCGCTTTTGAGTGGAGCGGCCATGAATCCAGCGTATGGGCGATGCGAGCGCTTCAACTGCAAGCCAACTTGCACGGAAGTTAGTTGAGAGATACCCAGTACGCATTGCGAAACCGTTGTTGATGGGGCTTGGTCAGCGGGGCAGTTTTTAGCTAGAGCAAGGACCATGGACAAGCCCAAAGAGAGTCGCCCCGGTGAAAGCGCCAGCGAATTTTCCAATGCTTCAGTGGCGCCGCTGCGCCAGTCCGTGCTGGTCGTCGATGATGAAGAAAATTTTTTGACTCTGCTCAAGTGGTACCTGAGTCAACGCGGCTACGAAGTCCATGCGGCGTCGAGCGCCGATGAAGCGTTTACATTTTTGCAAGACCACCGGGTGGATATCGCGCTTCTGGACATCAAGCTCGGCGGTCGTGACGGCCTGTCCTTGCTGGAGCAAATGACGGAGCATGCGCCCGGCCTTAGAGTGATCATGATGACGGCGTACCCGACTGTCGGTTCTATCAAACAAGCGTTCGACAAAGGCGCGTCGCGGTATCTGACCAAGCCGGTGGACTTGCAAGAATTGGCTGACGCTTTGAGATTGCTGCCGTAAGAGTTCGGCGTGTCCGGTTGCGCCGGCGAATCTTTGAAAGCCCTATCGCCCGAATTGGCGTGGCGAACTTTCAAACAAGCTTAAACTATCTTTAGATCCGTCATGATCGCCGCGCGTTCCTCCATTGCTCATTGGTTTGCTCCGCCTACCTCATTACATTCGTACTTGACGCGCTTGATCGTCGGCGGTTTGGGCCCGATCCTGATTTTTTCGGTCTTCATGATGGTTTTGCTCGCGCGCCAAGAACAAGCGAATCGCCTGCGCGGGCTCGGAGACACGACGCGCGCGCTCGCGTTGGCGACCGATCGGGAAATCGAGTCCTCCATCACTAATCTCGAAGCGCTCGCCACCGCAGAGCCGCTCGATGTCGGTGCTGTCAATGTCTTTCGCGCGGCGGCCGCGCGGATTCTCCACACGCAGGACACTTGGCGCAGTCTGAGCTTGTTCGATCCCAAGGGCGCGCGACTGATGCGCATCGAAAAGCCTTTGGTTGCGGAGTCGAACGATATCAGCCGCGACAGTCTCAACAGCGTGGTGCGAACGCGGCAACCCGTGATCGGCGATTTTTCTAACCGCAATTCGCCGGAAAGCGGCATCAACATCTACGTTCCGGTCTCTCGTGAGCAGACGCTCATCTATATTCTGTGCGCAGTGATCGAACCGAGGGTCTTCACGGAAATTCTCACTCGCCAGAAATTTCCTGATACTTGGACCGGTACGCTTTTCGACGCCAAGCGTACCACCATCGCGCGCTCGCGGGACGCGGAAAAATTTATTGGTACGCCGGTCGCGGATTTGCTGACCACGGCCAATTTGCTCACCGGCGACCAGTTGGTGCGCGGCGTCGGCCCCGATGGCATCGCCGCCGATGCCGCGGTTAGCCGATTGAATCGCGCCGGTTGGTTCGTGGCGTTGATCGTTCCCAGCAATGAGGTGAATGCGATCTTGTATCGCTCGATCGCGACGGTTGGCGGCGGGGGACTCTTGCTCTTGCTCGTCGGACTCGGTGTGGCGTTGATCTTCGCGCGCCAGGTGTCCAGGTCGATATGGGACTTGTCCGTGGCAGCTCGCGATTTGGGCCGAGGTCAGGCCGTTTCTTTTCCGGTGAGCTCTCCAATCGCCGAGATCGACGGTCTCGCGCGTCAAATGGAGCGCGCGGCCGCTCTCTTGCGTGAGCGCGAGAGCGAACGAGATCGAGTCGAGACGGCGCTGCGCCGCCAGGAAGAAGACTTGCAGCGGCAAGCCGACCTTTTGAATCTCGCCAACGAGGCGATCTTCGCCCGACAACTGGACAGCCGGATCATTTATTGGAATCGCGGTGCGGAGCAACTTTACGGCTATGCACAAAACGAGGTCATTGGCGCATTCAGCCATGAACTCCTCGCCACCGAATTTCCCGGTAGCCGGGGCAACTTCGAAGCCGCCTTGCTGACCGCTGGCGAATGGAGCGGTGAGCTCAAGCAAAAAACCAAACAGGGGCGCTACATTGACGTCGAAAGTCGCCTGAAATTGATCACGGATCGCGCCGGCGGGCACTTGATCTTGGAATGTAATCGCGACATCAGCCAACGCAAACAATCGGCGCGCCGCGCCGCCGCGGAGCATGCGGTCACTGTCGTCCTCGCGGAGGCGGAAATGCCGGACGCGGCATGGTCGAGGATCCTTGAAGTGGTCGGCGCTGGTTTGGAGTGGCAATGGGGACGCATCTGGATGATCGATAAAGCGACGCAAATACTCGAATGCGTGGCAACCTGGAGCCAGCCTTCGCTGACGCTTCCCGAGGTAGAAATTCGCAATTCGCTTGCGCGCGGCGCCGGCATCGCGGGTCGAGTGTGGGCCGAGGAAAAAGTTCAATGGATACCGGATCGCACGGCCGCATCGACACCGATGGGTGACTCGACTAATCCGCATGAAAAATGGCGCGCGGTGCTGGCGTTTCCGATCAGAATGCGTAGCGAGGTGCTTGGAGTCGTCGAGCTTTTGAGTCTGGCGCCTCAAGAGCCGGATCGAGACATCGCAAGAATGGCTCAAGCTATCGGCGACGGGATCGGCCAATTCATCGAGCGTATGCGAGCGGAAGAGGCCCTGCGCCGAAGCGAGGAACATTTACGCAATCAGGCGCAGGAGTTGGAACAGCAACTTTTGGCGTCGGGTCGACTCGTGGCGGTCGGTGAGCTGACGGCGTCGATGGCCCATGAGTTCAACAATCCGCTGGGCATCGTCTTGGGTTTTGCCCAAGGCTTGCTTTCGAGCATGGACCCGAACGATCCCAACTACCACCCGGTGCAAATCATTGCCGAGGAAGCCAGGCGCTGTGAAACATTGGTACAGGAACTATTGGAGTTCGGCCGCCCCAAGCGCGCGGATTTTACCGAGACCGATGTCGAACAGATGATCCAGAAGACGCTCGATCTAGTACAGCCGCGCGCGATCAAAAATCACGTGGAAACGGCGACCGAGATTGAAGCGCCCATGCCGCCGATCCACGCCGATCCGCAGCAACTGCAACAGGTCTTGTTGAATCTTTCCCTGAACGCGGTGGATGCCATGCCCAAGGGAGGCACTCTGACGGTCGGCGCCGCCGTCGATCCGTCGAACGAAATAATGATTACCGTGGCCGATACGGGAATCGGCATCGACGCCGACGCTTTGCCGCGCATCTTTCAACCGTTTTTTACCTCGAAGAAGCGCCGGGGTTTGGGGCTCGGGCTGCCGATATGCGATCGAATCATAAAGTCGCACGGCGGCCGGATCGAGGTAGATAGCAAGCCTGGACGGGGCACCCGTTTTAGAATTCATTTGCCCATGGCAGCGCCGACAGAGAGTCATGTCGACCTGGCCGTCTAGCTTGCAAAATTTTCTCAGCGAACCTATGGGGCAGAGGTGATGTCGAATTCAAATTGAGTCACTACCCCACTTATTATTTGGGTTAATTTATTTTAGCTTAGTTAAAGCACGCATTGGTTTTTTCAGGGTGTGAAACGATCATGAGCCACGAAACCATCGAGACACCGCGAGGTAGGCAAGACCCAGGGCGTTTGCCGCCGGCTACCCTCCTGGGCGATCAGGATTTTTATCTTTTCAACGAAGGCAGCCATCGCCGACTCTACGAGAAATTAGGCGCGCATCGGATGCGCGTCGGCGGCGAAGAGGGCACTTATTTCGCGGTCTGGGCGCCGAACGCGAATCGGGTTGCCGTGATCGGCAGCTTCAATCAATGGAACAGAGAAAGTCATCCACTGCGCCCCCGAGGAAACTCGGGCGTCTGGGAAGACTTTATCCCCGGCGTGGAACGCGGCGCTTTGTACAAGTATCTCATTCATTCGCGTTTCATGGATTACCGCGTGGAAAAAGCCGATCCATTTTCTCTTTTCAACGAAATTCCCCCCAAGAAAGCCTCGATCGTTTGGGATCTCGATTATTCCTGGGGTGACGGCCAATGGCTCGCTGAGCGCGGCCAAAATATCAAGGTCAACAAACCGATTTCGATCTACGAAGTGCACTTGGGCTCATGGCGCCGGCGCCCTGACCAGGGCAACCGCTCGCTCTCTTATCGAGAGTTGGCGCCGCTTCTGGCCGATTATGTTCGACAGACCGGATTTACCCACGTGGAGTTTTTGCCGTTGATGGATCATCCGTTTTTCGGCTCATGGGGCTATCAGATCACCGGTTACTTTGCGCCTTCGGGTAACTATGGCACGCCGCAGGATCTGATGTTTCTGATCGACACGCTGCACCAAAACGGTATCGGCGTCATTCTCGATTGGGTGCCGTCTCATTTTCCTTCGGACGAACACGGGCTTGCTTATTTTGACGGCACCCATTTGTTCGAGCATGCCGACTCGCGCCAGGGATTTCACCCGGAGTGGAAGAGTTATATTTTTAACTACGGCCGCCATGAGGTGCGTAGTTTTCTTATCAGCAACGCGCTCTTCTGGCTCGATAAGTATCATGCCGACGGCTTGCGCGTCGATGCCGTGGCTTCGATGCTCTATCTCGATTACGCGCGCGAGAGCGGCGAATGGATCCCTAACCGCTACGGCGGCAGAGAGAACATCGAGGCCATTGAGTTCCTCAAGCAGCTCAACGGCGCCATCTACGAGGGCTTTCCGGATGTCCAGACCATCGCGGAAGAATCCACCGCTTGGCCGATGGTGTCCCGTCCGGTCTATACCGGCGGCCTCGGGTTTGGGCTCAAATGGGATATGGGTTGGATGCACGATACGCTCGCATACTTTTCCCAGGATCCGATTCATCGCAAGTACCATCACGATAAGCTCACGTTCAGAATGATCTACGCGTTTCAGGAGAATTTTGTGCTGCCGCTGTCCCATGATGAAGTAGTGTATGGCAAGGGCTCGTTACTCGGCAAGATGCCCGGCGACGAATGGCAGCGCTTTGCGAACTTGCGGGCGCTACTCGGCTACATGTATGCCCAACCCGGAAAGAAACTGCTTTTCATGGGGATCGAAATCGCGCAGTGGTCCGAATGGCAACACGATCAGAGCCTCGATTGGCACGCGCTCGATAATCCGCGCCACGCGGGTATGCGGCAGTGGATTCGAGACTTGAACGGACTTTATCGTAGCGAGTCGGCGCTGCACGAGCTCGATTGCGAGCCGGCGGGATTCGAATGGATCGACTGTCGCGACGCTGAATCCAGCATCGTGATCTTGCTGCGCAAGGGGCGGCGCGATGAACGCGCTGTCCTGGTGACTTGCAATTTTACCCCGGTGGCGCGGCTCAACTATCGAGTGGGCGCGCCCAGGGGTGGAACGTGGAAAGAGGCGCTCAACAGCGACGCGGCAGTCTACGGTGGGAGCGGCATGGGAAACATGGGCGCGGTGGAAGCCGCTCCGGTGCCCGCCCACGGTCGGCACTTTTCGTTGCCCCTGATCTTACCGCCGCTGTCGATTTTATTCTTTACCAGTGAGGCCGGCGGCTAGGACGAGAGCACGGCGGCAGATCGGCGCGCGCGTTTGGGTCGAGGGCGCCGATCTGTTCCTTTGCGACGCATCGATGCTCGGAGAACGAAGTGAACGCGAATAGCGCAGGAGAAACGATCGGCGCAGAGTACCGGGGCGGGCACGCTTGCCAGTTTCGCGTATGGGCGCCGGCAAAGGTCCCGGTCGGCGTTCGCTTGCTCAGAAC
>Ga0075418_10004325_pt1 | contig 16200 bp, 13 predicted proteins | sample SoiMetdeltSBSDD2_FD_81776 | JGI IMG/M metagenome (GOLD analysis project Ga0075418, IMG submission 81776) | Bulk soil microbial communities from a Populus tree surrounding site in Tennessee, USA - Soil MetaG P. deltoides SBSDD2 | ecosystem: Environmental > Terrestrial > Soil > Tree plantation...
ATAGGTGATAGCAAAGGCCGAAAACAGTGCCCCAAAGGTGTAAAGCAACAGGGCAGGGTCATAATTGCGTAGATTGCGCGAGCCGAGCAAAATCCCCCACCCTAACCCCAGGACGACTACGAGCCCTGCGATGAGCCCCTGCAGTGTGAACGCAGTCGGGCGCGTCATGAGGCACTCGTCAGGGCGCAGGTGGTGTCGTCTGAAGTCGCCAGGTGACAGCCGATTTCCGTGGCCAGGAGCGTATCGAGCCCCTCAGTCGGAGGCAGTTCGAGGTAGACGTCGTCGCCTTCTACTTTTACCGGGAAGACCTGGACCGCGTAGTCATCACCACTGAGACAAGTCCCTGAGTCGAGCGCAAAGGTCTTTTTGTGCAGTGGGCAGGCGATTTTGGGGATGCCATTGGTGTCGCCAAGAATACCACGGGACAACACAAACGCTTTCTTGTGCGGGCACATCTGTTGGCAGGCATACCAGGCGCCACGGCTGGTGAAATTGAAGACGGCAATTTGTACTTTGCCGTACTTGATCGTGGCGCCGCCATTGTAGGGAAAGTCCTGCACTTTGCCCACGTGTATCCACGTGCGCGACGCCACCCTGGCACGTTCGGCGGCAGGCCGCGTCTGCTCTTCGAGCCGTTTCAGTTGTATGAGTGACACCGTTTCTGATGGCCAATCCCCAGGGCGTGGCTGACCGCGCTCATGGATAATTTCGATGCACGGTTCCGTCTCATCCGTATTGACGAATTGGCGGAACCATTGGCGTTTTTCCGGGTCCTTGACTACCTCGGCCCATTCACACGTATAGGTATCGACCAGGAATTGTAGGCGCTCTTCCAGTTCCTGGCAGATGCCCAGCTTGTCTTCGATAATGACCTCTTTCAGATGCTCGATGCCGCCCTCGAGCTTCTCAATCCAGACAGCTGTGCGCATCAATCTGTCGGCGGTCATAATGTAATACATGAGGAAGCGATCAATATAGGTGACGGCCGTTGCCTCATCGATATCCGCGGCAAGCAGGTCGGCATGCCGCGGCCTGGCACCGCCATTGCCGCACACATACAGGTTGTAGCCCCGCTCCGTGGCCACCAGGCCAAAATCCTTCCCCTGAGCTTCCGCGCACTCCCGCACGCAGCCCGAGACCGCCGCCTTGACTTTATGCGGGGCGCGGATGCCCTTGTAGCGGTTTTCCAGGCGGATGGCGAAGCCGACGGAATCCTGCACGCCGTAGCGACACCACGTAGTACCGACACAGCTTTTAATTGTCCGCAGGGCCTTCCCGTATGCATGGCCACTTTCAAAACCCACGTTGACCAGTTTCTCCCAGATATCCGGCAGATCCTGGACCTGAGCCCCAAACAGATCGATGCGCTGCCCTCCCGTAATCTTGGTATAGAGGCCAAATTTTTTCGCTGTTTCGCCCAGAGCGATCAGCTTGTCAGGGGTAATTTCACCGCCCGGGACGCGCGGAATGACCGAGTACAGGCCGCCACGCTGCATGTTCGCCAGAAAGCGGTCATTGGTATCCTGCAGCGTCTGGTGTTTGGGCCGCATGATATGCTCGTTCCACAATGATGCCAGCATGGATGTGACCGCTGGCTTGCAAATTTCGCAGCCCTGCCCGGTGCCGTACTGGGCAATGATCTCGTCAAAGGTCGTGAGCTTTTTCGTCTTGACCAGGGCAAACAGCTCGGTGCGCGTATACGCGAAGTGTTCGCATAAATGGCCGCTGACCGTTCTACCGGCGGCCTGCATGGCAGCGTTGAAGAGGTCGGTAACGAGTGGTAGGCAGCCGCCGCAGCCGGTACCGGCCTTCGTGGCTGCTTTCACCTGCCCTAGCGTGGTCAGCTCCTGAGACCGGATGGCTGTACAGATTTCCCCCTTGGTGACGTTGTTGCAGGAACACACTTGTGCGGTGTCCGGCAGATGCGCGGCTCCACTGAGCGCTGCCGCGCTGCCAGACTTGCCCATGATCAGCTCGTGTGGTTTGCAGGAGAGGGCCTCCCCGCTCCTAGCCAGCGCCGCGAGCACCCCATAATCGTGGGCCTCACCCAGTAGCACGCCACCCAGTAGGCGCGTGCCATCGTGCGTAAACAGGAGTTTTTTGTAGATGCCGCTAAAAGGGTCCTCCCAGGTCAACGGTTTAGCGCACTCTGGGCCTGCTTCGTAATCGCCGAAACTGGCAACATCGACGCCCATAAGCTTCAGCTTGGTAGAGAGGTCTGTCCCCTGAAAACGCTCATCGCCGCCAGTGAGGTTCTGCGCGACAATGTCAGCCATCTGCCAGCCGGGAGCGACGAGGCCATAAATCATGCCCCCGTGCAAGGCTACTTCACCAATGGCGTAAATATGCGGATCGGATGTCTGTAAGAGATCGTCAACGACCACTCCACCGCGTTCGCCCACTGCGAGACCACAGTCCCGTGCCAGATCATCACGTGGCCGAATGCCTGCTGAGACAATAATCATGTCGACCTCGAGCACGGTGCCGTCGGTGAAGCGCATCGCCTGGACCTTGCCATCCCCCTGGACTTCTTGCGTGACTTTATTGAGGTGCACCTGGACGCCGAGGTCTTCGATCTGCCGCACCAGCACGCGTGAGCCGGCCTCGTCAATTTGGCGCGGCATGAGACGCGGAGCAAATTCGATCACGTGGGTTTCCAGACCCAGATCATAGGCAGCCTTGGCAGCTTCCAACCCGAGCAGCCCACCACCGATGACGGCGGCTCGCTTCGCCCTCCTGCCGTAGACACTGATTTTTTCGAGATCCTCAATGGTTCTGTAGACAAAGACGCCCAGCTTGTCAATGCCAGGCACAGGCGGCACGAAGGGGTATGAACCAGTCGCTAGCACCACCGTGTCATAGGCTACTTCCACGCCTTTATCGGAACGAACGCGACGCGTCTTGCGCTCAATCTGGCTGGCCCGATCACCGATATGCAGGGTGATGCCATGCTCATCATACCACTCCCGCTTCGCCAGCATGAGCTTTTCCGCGCTACGGTGTGCGAAGAACGACGTCAGGCCAACACGGTCATAAGCGGCACGCGGCTCTTCACAGAACGTGACGATAGCGAATTGGCGCGACCCATCATACTCGACCAGTTTTTCGCAAAAACGCTGCCCCACCATGCCATTGCCAATCACCACAACCGTCTTTTGCCGACTTGATCCGTTCCTGGCTCCGCTCATGTGCGTTGTCCTTTCACTCCACCCGAAGTAAGAGTCATTCGTGCCTGTATAAGCAAGAGGCATGCCATGCTTCTGCGAGAACTGACGCACCTTCTAAAAACGCGATGGCTGCGAAACTTAGGAGAGGGCGGCCCCTAAGGGAGCGCGAGGCATGTCCTGCTCACTGAGACAGATTTGTCGGATTTTATTGGCAAAAGACACATAAAGAGTCCTTGGAGTATATTGCAGGGATCTGGATAACTGCGGAGAAAAGCCCTTGGCTGGCGATGGCAGACACAGTGCGAGCAACATGTGGGGGTGAGGTCGAGGAGACAGTTGTATCCTACTTATTTGTCCGTTATTTTTGTTTGCCATACAAATGTGTTGATTTTATCCGCTTAGTGCTCATGAGGTCGCCATGCTGCATATTCCTGCCAGGATTAAGCGCGTCAAAACAAAAGAAGGGGAGCGCACCTGTTGCGTGAGTTCTGGGTACCGACTCAACATTTCCTGAAGATCAGGATCAGAGGGCGTACGGTGATTGATGATGAAGAAACTGATGGTTTCGACGCCTAGCGCTATTGCACCGCTGTCTTCTCCAGAATCCCCGCGCACAAATGCTCGTTGACATTCCTAATCTGCGCCGGGGGTATTTCTTTAAAAGATGACGTGTTATGATAACCAGGAATAATGGACTGCCGGTTTCTTGATAGAGAATGAACTTGTGCAACTCCTGGACCATTTTCATCCACCACTGAGCATGGTGCGCCATTGGGAATCGTTTCATGCCCGCTGGGCTGCCGCGATTGCCGATGTGTTGAATGATGCGTTGCTTCCTATGGAGTATTTTGCAGAGGTCCAGGTTCATGTGGGTAGTCGGGTTGAAGTTGACGTGGGCACCTTCGCAGATGCATCCGCAGGTGTCTCACATGCTCAAAGGTCCGGTACAGTAAGGGCGACTTTAGCGGCCCACCCATGGGCGCCACCCACACCGGTCATGATCATGCCAGCCGTCTTCCCCGATAGCCTAGAAGTTCTGATCTTTCGTACAGAGACCGGCCCAACGCTCGTGGCGGCCATTGCACTCGTCAGCCCAGGCAACAAGGACCGCCAGGAACACCGCCGAGCTTTCGCTGCGAAATGCAGCAGTTACTTACAGCAGGGCATCGGGCTTATGCTCATCGACATTGTCACCAACCGACAAGCAAATCTCCACAATGAAGTGGTGTCTCTGTTAGATGCTGGCGAGCAGTTTCTCTTGCCGATGGAGCCATTGTATGCCATGGCCTATCGGCCGGTGCGTCGTGAAGACACTGCCGAGATCGAAGTGTGGCCGGCCACGCTTGCCGTAGGCCAGCCACTGCCACTGCTACCGCTGCCGCTGGACAAGGCCATCTTTATGCCGCTCGATCTCGGGGCGACCTACACAGAGGCGTGTGAGCGTAGTCGGCTGCCCTAAGCCCTGCCTTCTCCCCTATCTAGACAGACTTAACCTACACGCACCAGCTTCTGCAACGAGCGCAGTTCTCTGGGCGGATTGAGCCGGCTGCCGGTGTGGGTCCAGGAGACTTCGCCCAGGTAGATGTCGCCTCTGGAGTCGATGCAGATACCGTGCGGCGCGATGAATTGGCCAGGAGCCTCGCCTTCTGGCTTGTTGCCCAGGCGTGCCAGGACATGGCCTTTGGTATCGTAGAGGCTGATGCGTGGGCCAACACCGTTGGCCTGGGCATTGGAAGAGAGGGCCACACCGAGTTCGCCCACATAGGCGATATCGCTCGCCTGGTCGATATACAGGCCGCAGGGGCGTGCCATATTGACCCATTGCGTTTCAAACTTGCCATTCGCATCGAACACCTGGATACGGTGATTCTCCCGATCGGCCACGTAGACCCAGCCAGCCGAATCGGTGGCGATATTATGGACAATGTTGAACTCGCCTGGATCCGTCCCTGACTCACCCCAGGAGAAGAGCAGTTTGCCATCGGGCGAGTACTTGTGCACACGGGCATTGCAGTACCCGTCGGAGACATAAAAATCCCCGTTGCGCGGGTCGATGGCCACGTGAGTGCAGCGGTTAAATGGTTCACCACTCATAAACGGTGCTGGCTTGCCGCTCATCCCCAGGGTGAAGAGCACCTTGCCATCCAGGGTACACTTGCGCACAGTGTGATCACCGTCGTCAGTACAGAAGAGCGTTCCATCGGGGCTCGCGGTGATGCCATGGGCACGTGGGAAGAGGTCTTCCCCCCACGAGCGTAAGAAGTTGCCATGGCGGTCAAATACTATCATTGGATGCGCCCCACGATTAAAGGCGTAGACGTTGTCGTTGGCGTCTACCCCGACTGCGGCCACTTCCTTGAATCCCCAGCCATCCGGGAGCTTGGCCCAGTTTTCCACCACCTCGTAGGTATAGTTGCCTGTACCTAAAGTCACCATGTTGCACCTCACGTTTGTATTGGTATGCTACGTTTACTCGCTGGCCTGCTTCTCGAGTGCCTCAAGGGTGGGCAGCCGGTAGCGGTCGGCAGGATCATTCCAGCCCTTAAAATTCGGCTTGCGCTTCTCAGCGAAAGCCCGACGCGATTCCATCAGGTCGTCCTTGGCGCCGTGTTCGTTGAGCTGCGCGGCGAGGCGCTGCAGCGGCGGGGCAACCTGCGGCCGCATCTGGCGCATCATGTAAATAGTGTTCACACGTGACGCCGGGGGTAACGTCAGCATGTGCTCGGCCATCTCAAAGGCCGTGGTCAGGAGTGCGTCGGGTTCCACGAGGCGATTGAGGAATCCCACCTGATAGAGGCGCTCAGCCGTGAAGCGAAAGCCCAACGCCATCTCCGTGGCAATGGGATGGGGGAGGCCTGCCAGGAAGCCGTGATTGTAGCCGCCAAGCAGCCAGCGCTTGGCCTCCGAGACCTCGAAGATCGCGCCGTGCACGGCTACGCGCAAATCCGTACGCTCGACCAGCTGAAACCCACCACCCATAGCGTAGCCGTTGATGGCGGCAATCACGGGTTTTAACAGAGTCCCATCCCTGAAAGGATCGGCGATAGTCTGTTGTCCCCTCCCCGGCGCGCCGCGCTCCACCGATTCCTTCATGTCCTCTCCGGCACAGAAAGCGCGGCCAGTCCCAGTGAACACGGCAACTTCGAGTTGGTCACTATCCCGAAACTCACACCAGGCCTCGGCCAGGCCAGTACGGAGATCATGGCCGAGCGCATTGAGACGCTCTGGCCGATTCATGCGGATCACCATCACCTGCCCACGGCGCTCGGTCTCGACGAAAGCCATGACGTCACCTCATCATCTATTTTTACTATATGCTATGTCCTATGTCTATACTGTCAAGCCACGGCAGCATAAACGCCTCTCCCTGGTAGAGTCAAGATAGAATAGATGCAAGTGCTTAGCTGCACAGCCCTCTGCCTGTACTAGCTTGCCAACCAGATACATCCCGGCTACACTGCATCGCAAACCAAACTTGTTCGAGGAGGGCGAGTGAGATGACGAAAGTTGGCGCAGGCAAATACACGTATGAGATCATCCAGGACTTTCCCAAGCTCCCGGCTGGGGAGTCATTAGGGATAGTCAGCACGGTGGCGACGGATTCCCAAGACCGCGTCTATGTCTTCCAGCGCAAGGACCCTCCAGTCATGGTCTTCGACCGCGACGGCACTTATCTCAACTGCTGGGGGATCGGCGCCATCACGGACCCACATGGCATGACCATCGTCGACGACATCGTCTATATCACGGATCGGTCAGACTCTGTGGCTGTGACGTTCACCCTGGACGGCAAGCCCCTGCAGGTGCTCGGCAAGCGCGGCGTCCATTCTGACACTGGCGGTGAAAAGCCCGGCGATCTGGTGCCGAGAGCGGCTGGTCCCTTTAACTATCCCACCGAGCTCGTGCCCAGCCCCTCCGGCGATCTCTACGTGTCCGATGGCTACCGCAATGCCCGGGTGCACCGCTTTACGCGCGATGGCCAGCTCGTCAACTCCTGGGGCCAGCCGGGCAAGACTGCACCCGGTCAGTTCCACCTGCCACACAGTGTGCTAGTCGATCCAGATGGGAAGGTCTACGTCTGCGACCGCGCCAATCGACGCGTGCAAATTTTCTCTGCCGATGGCGAGTTCATCAGCATGTGGACTGGCATGGGTGGGCCGAACGATATCGCCAGGGATAAAGACGGGGTGTTTTACGTCTGTGAGCAGGAGGCCGATGGTGCGCCGCCGTTTGTCAGCATTCGCGATGGCGACGGGGCGGTGCTGGCCCGCTGGGAGATCCGCCACGCCCACGGATTGTGGGTGGATTCCCATGGCGACATCTACCTGGGGTTGACCACGAACCATAGCGTGGACAAGTATGTACGTGTGGCATAGTGATGGACCACTGACCTTGCAAGTCAGCATGGAGGTGCAGGCGTATGGGTAAGCTGGAAATCGGTCTCTACGACGTCTTCACGCCGGCAGCGATGGCCCAGGCTCCCACGGCGGCGGATGTCTACGACGAGCATATTCGCACTGCCCAGGAAGCAGAGCAACTTGGGTACAAGTACTATTTCTCCATCGAGCATCAGACCTCCCCCATTAGCTATCTCAGTGCCCCCAATGTGTACCTGACGGCCCTGGCACGTCATACCAGTGCTATCAGATTCGGGGTCATGATCTATCAGTTGCCCTTCCATCATCCCATACGGCTGGCGCAAGACGCGGCAATGCTGGACCATCTGTCACGGGGTCGGCTGGAATTTGGGGCGGGGACCGGTGTGTCCCCCCACGAATTCTTGCGCTGGAACATGCCCTTTGAACGACGTCGGGAGATCAGCGAGGCGGCTCTCGATATCATCATCAAGGCATGGACTGAAGATACCGTGACCTACGAGGGGGAGTTCTTTCAGTTCCTTGAGGTCATGACCACGCCCAAGCCGTACCAGCAGCCCCATCCTCCTATCTGGTTTGCTGCGCACAGTGCGGCAAGTTTTGAGTACGCGGCACGTCGCAACTTCCACGTCTCTCAGAATATTGATATCGACCCGGTAATTGCCGAAAAATTCGCCACCTGGCGCCAGCTCTGGAAGGAGTGTGGTCAGGCCGGCCCCATGCCGCGCGCCTTCTTGACGCGTCATGTACACGTGGCGGAGACGGACGCGCAGGCGAAGGCAGAGGCCGCTGAACATCTCGCCACACCACGCATGGCGGACCCCGCTTTCAGCGCCGCCGCCCAGGACACGATTGTGCGGTCTCGCCGCGGGTATGGGCCGGACGGCATGTATACTGGGGAAGACGGTACGCCAGAGCGTCTTGAGCTACGCCGGGTGTTCCGGGAGCGGTCCAGGTCCTACGATTTTTGGATCGACAACGGCCTGGCGCTGGTCGGCAGTCCCGACACGGTCATACGCAAGATCCAGGAGCAGCATGACCTCATCGGCCACGACGTGCTGTGCACTCAGCACGGCTTTGGCCATCTGGCGCCGGAACTCGTCAAGAAGTCCATCAAATTATTTGGCGAGGAGGTCATCCCCGCCTTGGCGTAGGCAGGGATTAATCCGTGAGGGTCATTAAGTAAGCTATAACATCCTCAACCTGTTGTGCTGTCAGGATAGTCCTGGCGCGATAGCGATCGAGGACGCGGTGTAACCCTGTGACTTTGTAATAGGCGGGCATGATCGTCCCGGCGTTGAAGGCTTTTGGATCGACGAGACGTAGCCGTAAGGTACCAGGCGTGGCGCGACGACCGATACCGTCGAGCGGTGGGCCGACGGTGCCGTGAAACTCGCGCTGCGGCAGGGGCATGGCGTGGCAGATGGTGCAATCGCCTCCGTCCCGATTGAGGACGATACGGCGCCCCTGCTCTGGGTCGCCAGGTTGCGCGGTGAGTGGTTCTGGGATAGCGCCATCAACAATACGATAGTGCACAAGCGCGTCGTCGCCGTGGGCTGAGCCGCTCAGAGCGAGGACTACCAGCAGCGCCGCCAGCAGGCCGATACCTATCACGCCTCTGCCCCCCATCCCAACTGTTCCCCGCGACTGCGGCGGCGTAGGGGGCACAGTTTAACGTGCCCCCTTCCCCCGCCAGGGGGGAAGGGGCAAACCTTGCTCGGTCTTCTAGCAGGGTGTGCCTGACTTAAGTGAAGACATCGGCGGTAATGTTGGCATACCATGACTGCGCGTACTCCGCTTCGCGGTGTCGTACCTCGTTAGACGCGTCCACTGGACTGATACCCTCTGAGCCTGCCACTGCAGTGATCTTATCTTCTGCGACGTGATAGACACCGGCAATCGAAATGCCATAATCAGGGGCAACGAGGCTATAGCACGTATTCATCAGGACGGGCTCTGCCACCGCTGTGCCATGCAGGAGCGCAACAATGGCCGCAGCGCAGACTTTCGCTTGATTATTAGCGCTAAAGGCCGATTTCGGCATCGGGGTGGCGATGATGGCATCACCAAGGAGATGGACACCAGGGTGCACTGTTGATTCAAAGGTACGTGGATGAACGGAGCACCAGCCCTTGCCATCGTCGAGACCAGCGGCGCGGGCAATCGCCGCGGCACGCTGCGGCGGGATGATGTTGGCTACGGTCGGCTTGTACTCGTCAAAGTCCGTATAAACGGTACCGGCCTGCACGTCAACCCGCACCACCCGGCCTCCCTGTGAGCCTGAGACCCATTCAAGCACACCAGGATAGAGGCGCGCCCAGGCCGTACGGAACAACACTTGCTTCGTAAAGGTATCCTTGGCATCCAGGAGCAGCAGCTTGGACCGCGGTTTATGGGTCTGCAGGTAGTGCGCGATGAGGCTGGCACGCTCATAGGGGCCTGGCGGGCAGCGATACGGATTGTCTGGAGCGGTAATGACTACCAGGCCACCGTCCTCCATGGCTTCGAGCTGGTGCCGTAACAGGAGGGTCTGTGGCCCAGCGTGCCAGGCATGTGGGAACCGCTCGCTGGCTGCGGCATCATAACCCTCCAGGGCCCCCCACTGCATCTCGACGCCTGGAGAGAGGACGAGCCGGTCGTACTGCAGGGTACTCCCGTCGTCGAGTGTGACCTGGCGTCCCACAGGATCGAGGGTCGTCGCTGTGGCGTGCACCAGGCGTACCCCGTAGCGCTGCTGTAAAGCGTCATAGGTATAGGTCACTGACGCCAGGTCACGCAGGCCCACCAGCACTGCATTACTGAACGGGCAGGTCACAAACTGGCGGTGTGGCTCAACCAGCGTGACGTCCAGGCTCGGATCAGCACGGCGCAGATATTTGGCGCAGGTTGCGCCTCCAAAGCCACCGCCCACCACGACAACGCGCGATGGTGTCTGTGTCCACGCCCGGCGCGTGGGCCTACAGGCCAGGGTGAGACCACTGATGAGACCCAGCACATGTCGACGCGTCAGCACGTTCATGACGGTCCTCCTCCGCTAGCTGCCTCAGCGTCTGGGCAGGGTGGCGAAATATGTCGCCACAGCAGTGATATCCGCATCATCGAGTCCCTTGGCAATGCGGTGCATAACCGTGCTGGGTCGTGTCTCAGCCCGGAACGCCTGTAAGGCGGTCGTGATGTCTGCGGACGAGAGGGTAGTCAGCGACGGGATAGCCCCATGGCTGCGGCCCTCAGGCCCATGACAGGTCATACAGGTATGCGCCAGGGCCGCACCACGTACTGACCCCATCTCGGCGGCGACCGTGCCAGGTAACCACAACGTTACAGTGAGCAGAAGGCGTATCAAACTCCTCATAGTGTCCCTCGTTTCATGCCATTTGCCATACCCCAGCATATTCTATTGAGCACCACTCTAGGAAAGCAAATGGTGTATTTTGTCACCTTGACTCTCAAACCAGACGTGCCATACTCACCAACTCTATACCTGCTCTGGCGCATGAGGGATAGTAGCATGCAGCACATTTTCCACCTGCGCATCAATGGTGAAGTAGTCGAGGTCTTGGCCCCGATGCACAAGACCCTGTTGGAAGTCCTGCGCGAGGATCTCCAGCTGACCGGCACCAAGCATGGGTGTGAGTTGGGCGAATGCGGTACCTGTACGGTGCTGCTCGATGGCAGCCCGGCTCTCGCCTGCTTACTGTTACCCATCGCAGTGCAGGGCCAGGAGATTCTCACCATTGAAGGTATGGCCCTGGGGAGTACGCTGCACGAGCTGCAAAATACCTTTAGCGAACTCGGGGCCGCCCAATGCGGCTATTGTACACCAGGGATGCTCCTGACGGCCATGGCCCTGCTGCGAACCAACCCGATGCCTGAGCGCCAGCAGATCAAAGAGGCTCTGGCAGGGAACCTCTGCCGCTGTACGGGCTATGTTAAAATTCTTGAAGCGGTTGAACTGGCAGCGCAGCGCCTGTTGACAGACTGACTCCCGTCCACCGGAGGAAGCCGTGGCTTCGACATATTCCATCATCGGGCAACTTGTACCCGCACGTGTCGATGGCACGGGCAAAGTTACAGGTATGACGCGGTATGCCGATGATCTGTTTCTGCCACGTATGCTCTATGGCAAGCTCCTCCGCAGCCCGCACCCGCATGCCCGTATTCTCTCCATTGACACCAGCAAAGCCGCAGCGCTGCCGGGTGTTTTTGCCGTGCTAACCGGCGCTGATCTACCACAGCCCTACAGTATCATGCCGGTGAATCAAGATGAACATGCCCTGGCCCTCGACAAAGCACGCTATGTAGGCGACCCGGTGGCGGCGGTGGCGGCGGTGGATGAAGCCACCGCAGAGGCCGCCTTACACCACATCGAGGTGGCGTATGAGCCCCTGCGCTCGCTGATGTCTATCGAGGATGCCCTGGCGTACCCTGAGGAGCGCATCCACGACTACAATCGGGTGGGAAACGTGCACCGCGTCGTGGCCCTGGAGTTTGGCGATGTGGACGAGGGTTTTCACGAGGCGGAGTATATTCGCGAGGATACCTTTTTCTTTCAGGGCAACACGCACCTGCCCATGGAGCAGCACGCGGCCGTGGCACAGTACACGCCGGACGGCGCGCTGACCCTGTGGAGCGCCACCCAGACGCCGCACTATGTACATCGTGCCCTGGCGACGGTACTGGGACTCCCGGCCAGCCGAGTGCGCGTGATCGCCACGCCGGTGGGAGGCGGATTTGGTGGCAAAAGCGACATGTTTGCCCACGAGTTCTGTGCCGCCAAGCTCTCCATGCTGACCGGACGACCCGTCAAAATCTGCCTCACACGTGAAGAGGTGTTTTATGCGCATCGTGGACGCCATCCGGTGCTGATGTGGGTGCGTACCGGGGTGAAGCGCAATGGCGCCATCACAGCGCTCCACTTTAAGACATTCGTGGATGGCGGCGGGTATAGCAGCTATGGCGTGGCATCGGTACTCTACACTGGGGCGCTGCAAACGGTCACTTACAAAGTCCCGCATTACCGCTTCGAGGGCCTGCGTGTTTTTACTAACAAGCCGCCGTGTGGGCCAAAGCGTGGGCACGGCACACCACAGCCGCGTTTCGCACTCGAAGTCCATCTGGATAAGATTGCTGAGGACCTGGGTCTCACGCCCGTGCAGATCCGCCGTCCGCACCTCGTGCCACCGTTCTCCATGACGGTGAATCATCTACGCATCACCAGTTGTGGCCTGGGGGACTGTATCGATGTGGTAGTACAACGCTCGGAGTTCCTGGACAAAGTTGGCCGCTTGCCGTTCGGCCACGGCATAGGGCTGGCATGTAGTGCCTATCTGAGCGGCGCGGGCTTGCCCATCTATTACAACGACATGCCGCATGCCGGCGTGACAATCCAGATTGATCGCAGTGGTGCGGCTTGCGTTTTCTGTGGGGCGATTGACATTGGCCAGGGCTCGGACTCGGTGCTGGTATTCATCGTTGCGGAAGAACTCGGGCTCGAGCCGTGCGATGTGCGTTTGGTTACAGCAGACACTGCCCTGACCCCGGTAGACTTGGGGAGTTACGCCAGTCGGGTGACATTTATGGCCGGCAATGCGGCGCTCACCGCGGCCCGTAAGCTCCGGGCGCAACTCATAACAACTGCCGCAGAGGCCTTGCAGGTGCCAGTGGAGCGTTTAGGGATGGCACATGGTCGTGTCTATGTCATAGACGAGCCCGCGACCTCGATGTCCTTCGTCGAGGTCGCCCAGCGTGCGGAAGCGCGATTTGGCACCCTGAGTGCTTCTGGGAGTTATACCCCTCCATCCCTGGCCGGGGAATACCGGGGGCATGGAGTGGGCCCCTCTCCGGCTTATAGCTATACTGCAGCCGTGGTGCAGGTCGAGGTGGATCCAGACACGGGCTGGATTACCGTGCCTAAGGTGTGGATTGGCCATGATATTGGTAAAGCGATCAACCCCTACTTGGTGCAAGGGCAAGTGGAGGGAAGCGTGTACATGGCCATAGGTGAGGCGTTGATGGAAGAGCAGGTGTTTCGTAAGGGCGTGCATAAAATTCCCTCCCTGCTCGACTACAAAAGCCCCACCTTTCTGGAAATGCCGGAGGTCGATACCAGTCTCATTGAGAGCCTCGACCCCGAAGGGCCTTATGGTGCCAAGGAAGCGGGGCAGGGTCCGCTCCTACCGGTGCTGCCGGCGTTGGCAAACGCGGTGTATGACGCTCTGGGCGTACGCATCGACGAAATCCCCATTACGCCAGAAAAGATCCTCAAAGCGCTTGAGTTGCGGGACAGAGGGCAGGAGCCCCGCGTGGGCCCCAGGGGTATTCCGGCCTTCTCTTTTCCACCCCTGCGCAAGGTCGAGCGTCCGGAGGAGTGGCTCCAGGTGGTGCCCGATCCAGGCACACGTCGCCCATGAAGTACGGAGATGGGTAAAGGCACGCTATGTTACGACTGCCGCCTTTTACATATCGAGTACCTCGCAGCCTGGATGAGGCAGTAGACTTGCTCGCGGCTCAGGAGCCCAACGATGTGATGTTGGTAGCAGGCGGTACAGATGTGTATCCCAACATGAAGCGCCAGCAATACGAACCGAAGACACTCGTCGGGCTGCGCCAGTTACGCGAACTGCGCACGTTGACGGGCAATGCGCAGCACGGCTTGAGCATTGGGGCTGGCATGACGCTGACTGAGGTCAGCGAACAGCGCGAGATTGTCGCAGGCTATCCGGCGCTCGTCACGGCGGCGAGTCTCGTCTCCACCCCACAGTTGCGCAATATGGGTACACTGGGTGGCAATCTCTGTGTGGATACACGCTGTAACTACTACAACCAGACGTATTGGTGGCGTGAAGCCATTGGTTTTTGTCTGAAAAAGGACGGTGATACCTGTTGGGTTGCGCCAGGGAGTTCACGGTGTTGGGCCGTGTCGTCGTCTGATACCGCCCCGGTGCTTATTGCCCTCAAGGCCCAGGTGCGCCTGGTCAGTGCGGCGGGGGAGAGGACTGTGCCAGTGCATGACCTCTATCGCGATGATGGCATGAGCTATCTGGGCAAGCGTCATGACGAGATTGTCACGCAGATCCTGCTTCCCCCTGCAACGGCTGGCTTGGTCATGCGTTATGTCAAAATACGGCGACGCGGTGCCTTCGATTTTCCGATTCTCGGCGTGGCGGTGGCCCTGTGCATTGACGATGCGGGCATGTGTACCGAGGCGTGTGTGGTGCTCGGGGCTGTGGCGTCCGCCCCGATTCTGGCGTCGAGAGCAGCGGCGGTACTCGTGGGGCAGCGGCTTACCCCGGAAGTCATCGATGCTGCGGCACAGGCGGCTTTTCAGCCTGCAAAACCTTTAGATAATACGGACCTGACGCTGTCATATCGCAAAAAAATGGTGCGGGTGCATGTGGCGCGCGTCCTCCGTCAATTGGCCGATCTACCTGATATTCCATAGCTATTGAAACCAGGATGATGTGTCTGTGAGGGGAAACGGGTGTTAACCAATGTGCTGGTTGTCGATGATGAGGAAATCATTTGTACGCTCTTTGCGGCTATGCTCAGCCACTATGGCCATTATCATGTCGTGACCACGACGGATGGCCATCAGGTCCTAGACATTCTCCGACGCGAACCATTCGATGTGATGTTATTAGATATGTCCATGCCGGCCATCTCTGGCCTCGAAGTGCTCCGACAGGTCACGCAGGCATTTGAGGAGTTGCCGGTCATCATCGTCACCGGTCACGGGAGTATCGAGATTGCTGTAGAGTCGATGCAAGCTGGGGCAGCGGACTTTGTGACCAAGCCAGTGCCGGCGGCAGTTCTGCACCTGCGCATTCAGAAAGCCCTCGAACACGCCAGGACGCGACGGCTTGCCAGTACGGATGGCTTGACAGGGGTGTACAACCAACGCACCTTCCAGGAACGTCTGAGCCAGGAGATAGCGCGAGCAGGTCGCTACAGTCGCCCCCTGTCGGTGTTGATGATCGATGTTGACCATTTCAAAGTATACAACGACACGTATGGTCATCCTCAGGGAGATATCGTCTTGCAAGGCCTCGCACGGTTGTTGCAGGAGATGAGTCGTACTTCAGACACGGTCGCCCGCTGTGGCGGAGAAGAGTTCGCGATTATTCTCCCCGAAACTGATAGTGTGGGCGCGCAGACAATCGCTCAACGCTTGTGCGAGCAGGTGGAACGCTATCCATTTCAGGGCCAAGAACTCATGCCTGGCGGCACTCTCACGATCAGTATTGGAGTCGCCACGCATGCCTCTGCCGGCAGCAAGGAGACCCTCCTGCAGGCTGCCGATACGGCGCTGTACACCGCGAAGCGTGAGGGACGTAATCGAGTCTGCGTGGCCCAGTAGCACTCCCCCTATAGTGGTCAGCTTAGCGTACTTCCACAATGACCTCACGCTCGCGCATGACCGTCTTGAACTGTGTAGCATCCCCGAGGACTTTCCCAATGACATTGACAGCACTGGCCGGCATGATCTTGCCAGGCTGACTCACGGGAGTCTGGCCAAAGAAAATACACCATGCCTTACCAGGGGGCCAGTAGCCTAGATCACCCAGTTCGACCACGTCTTGCGCGCTATCGTCCAAGTCGGCGTCGACCGGAATGGCGAAGTAGATTTCATCGCCCCAGGTGTTGAAAGAAGTGCGCAG
>Ga0075418_10004327_pt1 | contig 16198 bp, 14 predicted proteins | sample SoiMetdeltSBSDD2_FD_81776 | JGI IMG/M metagenome (GOLD analysis project Ga0075418, IMG submission 81776) | Bulk soil microbial communities from a Populus tree surrounding site in Tennessee, USA - Soil MetaG P. deltoides SBSDD2 | ecosystem: Environmental > Terrestrial > Soil > Tree plantation...
CTTCCTGCACGATCGCCTGCGCCAGCACCGTCGCGGTCGTGGTGCCGTCGCCCGCCACGTCGGAGGTCTTCGATGCCACTTCCTTCAGCATCTGCGCCCCCATGTTCTCGAACTTGTCCTTCAGCTCGATTTCCTTCGCGACCGAGACCCCGTCCTTGGTGACGGTGGGCGCGCCGAAGGAGCGCTCGAGCACTACGTTGCGGCCCTTGGGGCCGAGGGTCACCTTCACCGCGTCGGCGAGGATGTTCACGCCTGTAACAATCCTGCTGCGGGCGCTGTCGTGGAACTTGACGTCTTTTGCTGCCATGTGGATATCTCCTGATAAACGCGCTTACTTGCCTTCAACAACGCCCATGATGTCTTCCTCGCGCATGACGAGGAGCTCATCACCTTTGACCTTGACGGTCTGCCCGGAGTACTTGCCGAACAGGATCCGGTCGCCGACCTTGATGTCCAGCGGCCGCACCTTCCCGTCCTCGAGGATCTTGCCCTTGCCCACCGCGACGACTTCGCCCTGGTCGGGCTTCTCGGCTGCGGTGTCGGGAATCACGATGCCGGAGGCGGTCTTGCGCTCTTCCTCCAGCCGCTTGACGATCACGCGGTCATGCAACGGACGAATCTTCATTGATTATCTCCTTGGATACTTCGAACGAGAACGTAGCGAAACGTGGTTAGCACTCAACTCCAGAGAGTGCTAATAGTATCCAAGTGTGGGTACAAAGACAATAGCTTACGAGCATCCGGGATGCGCGCAGCCGCGGCAGTAAGCACGCACTAACTACGGTCGTCGCGAGGTTTTGAAAGTAAGCTGCGCTCCGCAGCCGATGATCTGCCGGGGGCGTCAGGGGAGGGTCAGGCCCGATTAGATATGAGCGACCTGGACCCCCAGATATAGGGGTGAAAAGGGAGAGAGTCCCTTATTTAGTAGCTTCTACACCAAACCGGTAGACGGTCTTGCGCTTGCGGTCGCAGACCGGAGGTATGGGGACGTGCGGACAGGGAGGGCGTCGCCGGCCCACAGGCGACAAAGTAGCGTCTTCGGCGTACTCGGCCCAGATGCCGCCGGAGACCGGGCGGAAGACCCATAAGAGGTAGCCGCGGGCGGCCGCAAGCTGCAGCAGCTCGTCGGCGTCCGGCGCTTCCGCGACCACGGCCTGACTGCCGCTGACGCCAAACGGGAACGCGCCGAAGGCCTGCAGACACTCGAGCGCTTCCCCGGACGGCGCGCCCGGTCGCAGGCAGCCGGGTCGCTCGGCGCGCGCCACGTCCCACGCGCCCAGCTCCCAGGCCGCTTCCATCGCAGCGCGATCGAGCGCAACGAGATCCTCCCAGCGGTCGTTCAATTGCAGCGCAGAGCTCGGAACCGGCGTGAACGAGAGCGGCTTGCTCTCCTCGGCGGGCGCGAGCTTTTCCCTGATGAAGGCATGCCAGTGCAGCGTCAATATCACCGGCGTATCCGGGCAGGGCACTGCCGCCACCGTAATGCCGAACAACGGCAGTCCCGTCGCTGAAATCTGGTCTTCGATGCGCTCAAGAATTTCCATATCCGGAGTGCCTCCCGATTACCCCCTGCAACCGTAGTTGTAGCAGGGCCGATGCTAAACTGACTGCGGGAATAGCGAGCAAGATTGATGCCATTTCATGATCTGCTAACGCGAAGGGAAAGGCGCCGGTTGACGCAGCGGAAACGCGCCGCCATGCGGTCGGAAGGAACCGACAGGCGCGCCGCAGAGGGCGGTGCTGTGCGAGATTACCCGGCAAGCGGATCGTCGACACCCGAACGTTCGTCGTTGTTGTCCGATTCTTTCTAGTACACCCGTCTCCAGAATGCAAACTAGCGCTCGCAACAGACTGCTGCTAACACGCAGCCTGGGCGCGGTCTGGCATCCGTGCACCCAGATGAAGCATCACGAATCGCTGCCGCTCCTCCCCGTGGCGCGCGGCGAGGGCTGCTGGCTCTACGATTTCGACGGCCGGCGCTGCTTCGATGCGATCAGCTCGTGGTGGGTGAATCTTTTCGGTCATTCCAACCCGCGCATCAACGCCGCGCTCGTGGACCAGCTCGGCAAGCTCGAGCACGTGCTCCTCGCCGGCTGCACGCACGAGCCGGCCGTGGAGCTTTCGGAGCGCCTGTCGCGAGCGGCAGCCGGCGCGCTCGGCCATTGTTTCTACGCGAGCGACGGCGCTTCCGCCGTCGAGATCGCGCTCAAGATGAGCTTTCACTACTGGCGCAACCGCGGACGGCCGGAGAAACAGCGCTTCGTATCCCTCGCGGGGAGCTATCACGGGGAAACGCTGGGCGCGCTGGCGGTAACCGACGTCGCGCTCTTCAGAGACATCTACGCGCCGCTCCTGATGACGGCGAGCAGGGTCCCCAGCCCGGACTGGCGCGGCGCGGAGCAGGGCGAATCTGCAAGGGATTACGCCATTCGCCGCGCGCAGGACCTGGAGCGGCATCTCGAAAGGCACCACGGAGAAACTGCCGCGCTGATCGTCGAGCCGCTGGTGCAGGGCGCCACCGGCATGGCGATGCACGACGCCGAATACCTGCGCCGAGCGCGCGCCCTGTGCGACCGCTACGAGGTGCACCTCATCGCCGACGAGATCATGACCGGCTTCGGGCGCACCGGCACCTTCTACGCCCACGGGCAGGCCGGCATCACGCCGGATTTCCTGACGCTGTCCAAGGGACTGACCGGCGGCTACCTGCCGCTTTCGGTCGTGCTGACCCGGGATGCCGTCTACGAGGCGTTTTACGACGACGCGGTCACGCGCGGGTTTCTGCATTCGCATTCGTACACCGGCAACGCGCTCGCCTGCCGCGCGGCGCTTGCGACGCTCGCCATCTTCGAGGAGGACGACGTGATTGCGGCAAACCGCGTGAAAGCCGCGCGCCTGACTGCGGCTGCCGCCGCGCGGCTGGCGGTGCATCCCCGCGTGCGGCATTTCCGCACCACCGGGATGATCTGGGCCTTCGAGGTCGACACCACCGACAGCGCGTTCGCCAGAGCGTTTTCCGCGCGCGCGCTGGAGCGCGAGCTGCTTCTGCGCCCGCTCGGAAACACGGTTTATTTCATGCCGCCGTACGTGATCAGTGACGAGGAAATCAGCTTGCTGGTCGATCGCACGGTCGAGTTGCTGGACAGCATCGGTACTTAGCAGGACAGCGCACCCAGGGAAGCTCTTCATCGTCTGAGACCGATGAGATTCTTGAGACTACTTGCCATCGTGTGGCTGCTTGCATTGCCCCTCGGCGCATTTGCACAGACGCCCCTCCCCGCCCCCGTCGCAAAAGCCCTCGTCCAGGCGCAGATACCGGAGAGCGCGGCGGCTTTCTACGTGCACGAGATCGGGGTCGAGCGCCCGCTCGTTGCCGCAGGCGCCGAGCGCGCCATGAACCCGGCCTCCACCATCAAGCTCGTCACGACCTATGCGGGGCTGGAGCTGCTGGGCCCGGCCTACGCGTGGCAGACCGAAGCGTATGCATCCGGATCGCTCAGCCAGGATGTTCTCGCGGGCGATCTCGTGTTGAAGGGTTACGGCGATCCCAAGCTCACGCTGGAAAACTTCTGGCTGCTGCTGCGCGACCTGCGCGGGCGCGGCTTGAGGGAAATCCGCGGCGACCTGGTGCTCGACCGCAGCTACTACGGCGCCGTCGAGTCCGACCCGGCGCGCTTCGACGAGCAGCCGACGCGGCCTTACAACACCAGCCCGGACGCGCTGCTCGTGAACTACAAGGCGATCCGGCTCATGTTCGTGCCCGACGCCGAGGCGCGCGCGGTGCGCATCGTCACCGAGCCGGTCCTCCCGCAGATCCAGATCGTCAACCAGCTCGTCCTCGACGCGGCGCCGTGCGGGGACTGGGTCGCGCGGATGAAGCTCGACGCCCAGGGCGGCGCCAGCAGCGCGCGCCTGCAGTTCGCGGGCAGCTATTCGCGCGATTGCGGCGAGCGCGTGCGCCATTTCAGCGTGTTGAACCACCAGCACTACCTGCACGCCCTGTTTACGCAGCTGTGGCGGGAACTCGGCGGCGTCTTCGCGGGCGGCGTGCGCGACGGCACGGCCCCGCCGGAAGCGAAACGCATCGCGATTCTGCAATCGCCGGCGCTCTCGGAGATCGTCCGCGACATCAACAAGTACAGCAACAACGTGATGGCGCGTCACTTATATCTGACGCTGGGTGCGGTGGGGGGAGGCCCCCCGGCAACGCCCGAAAAGGCCGGCCGCGCGATCCGCCAGTGGCTCGCGGGCAAGGGACTCAACTTCCCGGAGCTGGTGCTGGAGAACGGCTCGGGCTTGTCGCGCATCGAGCGCATCAGCGCGGGCAATCTCGGGCAGCTCCTGCTCGCGGCGTTTCGCAGCGCGTCCATGCCCGAGCTGATGGCTTCGCTCCCGGTAGCCGCGGTGGACGGCACGATGAGAAAACGCCTCGCCGGCGCGGAGCTCGCCGGGCAGGCGCACCTCAAGACCGGCTCGCTCGCGGGCGTGCGCGCGATCGGCGGCTACGTGCTCGACGCGAAGGGGCGGCGCATGGTGGTCGTGATGATCGTCAACCACGCCAATGCGGGCAACGCGCAGCCTGTCCAGGACGCGTTACTGAGATGGGTCTACAACCGGGGGACATAGCCCCCCTGCATTACCAATCGGTAATATTCGGGTAATCTGCGCCTCCTGGGCACAAAGAGTGTTGCATGCAGACCACGATTCGGTGGGTTGGCTGGAGAATAGCTTGCGTCGGGCATGCCACACGATGGAAAATCGCGGGCGTACTTTCACGGGGATACACATGAACATCAAGCGATTCACAGCAACAGCCTTGACAGTCGTCGGACTCGGCGCGGGCAGCGCGGCATTGGCGCAGCAGCAACCACAGGATGTTGGTTTCTATCTCGGCGGTTCGCTGGGCTACTCGGCGGTCGATCTGGACACCGGGAGCCTCGCAGCGGCAGGTATGACTACGCGCAGTTCTGACGATAACGACGTGGGCTGGAAGCTTTTCGCGGGCTACCAGTTTCACCGCAACTGGGCCGTCGAGGGCACCTACTATGACCTGGGCAGGTTTGACGCCTCCGGAGTCGTGACCGGCACCGCGGTGCCAGCCAGCGTCAGCGTCAAGGTCAAGGGGTGGGGGCTCGCGGCCGTAGGCATACTTCCTCTCCAGCAGAACTTCTCGCTCTTCGGGAAGCTGGGTGGGTTCTGGTCCGACTCGAGCGCGAGCGCCAGTGCCGGTGCGTTCAGCGCCGCGACGGGCGACAGCAACTCCGACTGGCTGGGCGGCATCGGAGTGATGTACAACTTCTCACGTAACCTCGGGGTTCGCGCGGAAGCCGAGTTCATCGGCAGCGATGTCCAGTTCTACAGCATCGGCCTTCAATTCAAGTTCTAGAACCGCCACACAGCCCGAGGAAAAAAGCCGGCGCGATGCCGGCTTTTTTCATGTCCGTCAAAGCCCCAGCTCGCGCCAGAGCTCATCCACCCGCCGCTTCACGTCCTCGCTCATCGCGATAGCCGTGCCCCAGCGGCGATCGGTCTCGCCGGGCAGCTTGCTGGTCGCGTCTATGCCCATCTTGGAGCCCAGTCCCGGCGCCGGACTCGCGAAATCGAGGTAGTCGATCGGCGTGTGCTCGGTGATCACGGTATCGCGCGCCGGGTCGACCCGCGTGACGAGCGCCCAGATCACTTCCTTCCAGTCGCGGATATTCACGTCGTCGTCGGTGACGATGATGAACTTGGTGTACATGAACTGGCGCAGAAAGCTCCACACCCCGAACATCACGCGTTTCGCGTGTCCCGGGTACTGCTTCTTCATGGAAACCACCGCGAGCCGGTACGAGCAGCCTTCGGGCGGCAGGTGGAAATCCACGATCTCGGGGAATTGCCGAGTGAGGAGCGGCACGAATACCTCGTTCAACGCCACGCCCAGCACCGCCGGCTCGTCGGGCGGCTTCCCGGTGTAGGTCGAGTGGTAAATCGGATCGCGGCGCGTCGTGATCCGGCGTATGGTGAAAACGGGAAATCTCTCCTGCTCGTTGTAGTAGCCCGTGTGATCGCCGTGCGGCCCTTCGAGCGCGGTCTCGCCCGGGTGGATGTGGCCTTCGAGCACGATCTCGGCGCCGGCGGGAACCTGCAGGTCGTGGGTCAGGCAGCGCGCCACCACCGTCCGTTTCCCACGTAATAAACCGGCGAACTGATACTCGGAGAGCGCGTCGGGCACCGGCGTGACCGCGGCCAGCATGGTGGCCGGGTCGGCGCCCAGCGCGACCGCCACCGGAAACGGCTCGCGCGGGTGCGCCAGCACGTGGTCGCGGTAGTCGAGCGCACCGCCGCGATGGGCGAGCCAGCGCATGATGACCTTGTCCCGGGCGATCACCTGCTGCCGGTAGATACCCAGGTTCTGGCGCCGCTGGTTGGGTCCGCGCGTCACGGTGAGCCCCCACGTGATGAGCGGCCCCGCATCGCCCGGCCAGCACGTCTGGATGGGGAGGCGGCCGAGATCCACGGCCTCGCCTTCCCATACGATCTCCCGGCACGGCGGATCGGCGATCTCCCGCGGCGCCATCGCCAGCACCTGCTTCAGAAGCGGCAGCTTGTCCCACGCATCTTTCCAGCCGCGCGGGGGCTCGGGTTCCTTCAAGCGGGCGAGCAGACTCCCCAGCTCTCTCAGCGCCGCGTTCGGCTCGGCCGCGTCCACGCCCATCGCCAGCGCCACGCGCCGGACCGTGCCGAACAGATTGCCGAGCACGGGAACGGCATGTCCGACGGGCTTTTCGAACAGCAGGGCCGGCCCCTGCGTCTTCAACGCACGGTCGCAGATCTCCGTCATCTCGAAGCGCGGATCGACTGCGGCGCGCACGCGCTTCAGCTCACCGCGCGCTTCGAGCTGCGCTACGAAATCCCGCAGGTCCTGATAGCTCACCGCCGCCGGTCTCAGAAGAGCTTGAGACGGAATTGCAGATCGAGCACGATCCCCACCCAGATCACGAGTCCCACCCAGTTGTTGTCGAGAAAGGCCTTGAAGCAACCCTCGCGGGTGCGGTCCCTGATCAGCCGGTACTGGCGGTACACCAGCCACGCCGCGACCGCCAGCGCGGCGTAGTAGAGGATGCCGAGGTACTGCGTGTAGCCGACGAAGATCATCGTGGCCAGAAACAGGCCGTGCGCGGCCATCACGCCGGCAACATCGTGACGGCCGAGCAGGATCGCGGAGGATTTCAGGCCGAGCTTCACGTCATCGTCCCGGTCGACCATCGCGTACTCGGTGTCGTAGGCGATCGCCCAGAAGATATTGGCGGCGAGCAGCACCCACGTCACCATGACGAGCTTGCCGTACTGCGCCGCGTAGGCCATCGGAATGGAGAAACCGAATGCGATGCCCAGCCACGCCTGGGGGAAGACGAAGAAGCGCTTGAGGAAGGGATAGACGATCATGATCACGAGCGCGATGCAGGAAAGGATGACGGCGAGCCCGCTCTTCAGGAGCAGGACCAGCACGAAGGCGAGGAGCAGCAGGACACCGGCGAGCCTCAGGGCTTCCGCGGGACTCACCAACCCGGCGGCGAGGGGCCGGTCGCGGGTACGCTCGACGTGCGGATCGAACTTGCGGTCGGCCAGATCGTTGATGATGCAGCCCGCCGAGCGCGTGAGCACCACCCCGACGACGAAGATCACCAGTATGTCGAGGTCCGGTATGCCGTATTTGGCGAGCCACAGGGCCCACAGCGCAGGCCACAGGAGCAGCAGGGCGCCGATCGGCTTGTCGAGGCGCATGAGCTTTTCGTACGCATCCAGCCGATCCTTCAGTGTCATATCCCGGCTCCCCGGCCGAAGTATAGGCGAAATACCGAAAAACGTGATTCGTGATTGGTGATTGGTCTCTCCGGCGCGCGCCGAAAAAACAGATGTCGCACCAATCGCTAATCACCAATCACCATTCACGCAGTAAGGAGGTGATGCCTCCCCCCCAGCCAGCGATTGAGATGCCGGCCCGCCGCGCCGCGGTCCTCGGTGAGCAGCGTTTCGGCGGCGGTGCGCGCCGCTTCGAGAAGATCGAGATCGGCGTCGAGATCGGCGAAACGCAACATCGGTACCCCGCTCTGGCGCGCGCCCAGCAGCTCGCCGGGCCCGCGCAGACGGAGGTCCTGGCGCGCGATCTCGAACCCGTCGCGGGTCTCGTAGATGATCTTGAGCCGCTCGCGCGCGGTCTCGCTCAGCGGGTGCGCGTAGAGCAGGACGCACGTGGCGGCTTCGGCGCCGCGTCCCACGCGCCCGCGCAACTGGTGCAGCTGCGAAAGTCCCATGCGCTCGGCGTTCTCGATCACCATGAGGCTCGCGTTCGGCACGTCCATGCCGACTTCGATCACGGTGGTCGCGACGAGGAGCTGTATGGCTCCGCCGGAGAAGGCCGCCATGACCCGCGCCTTCTCCTCGGTCTTCAAGCGACCGTGTATCAAGCCTACTTTCAGCTCCGGGAACGTCTCGGCGAGCGCGGCGTGCGTCGCAAGCGCGGTCGTCAACTGGAGGGCGTCCGCCTGCCCGCGCTTCCGCCCCGGTTTGGCGGATGCTTTTCCGGGAGGGATTTCACCCGCGGGGTCGTCTTCTATCAAAGGACAGACCCAATAGGCCTGGCTGCCGGTCATGCACGCGTCGCGCACGCGCCGGATCACTTCCGCGCGGCGCGGCTCGGCCACCAGCCGCGTCGCGACCGGCGGGCGGCCCGGCGGCGGCTCGTCGATCACGGACACGTCGAGATCGGCGTAGTAGCTCATCGCCATCGTGCGCGGAATCGGGGTGGCGCTCATCATGAGCTGGTGCGGCGCGGCGAGCTGCCCGGGCCGCAGGCCCTTCGTGCGCAAGGCGAGCCGCTGGTGCACGCCGAAGCGCTGCTGCTCGTCGACGATGGCGAAGGCCAGGTTCGCGAACTCGACCTCTTCCTGTATGAGCGCATGCGTGCCGATCGCTATCTTCGCCCCACCTTCGGCCACCAGTCCGAGCGCCGCGCGTTTCTCCTTGCGGGCGAGGCCGCCCGCAAGCCACGTGACGCGCACGTCGAGCGGCGCGAGCCACCGCGTGAACTGGTGGTAGTGCTGCTCGGCCAGTATCTCGGTCGGGGCCATCACTGCGACCTGGAAGCCGTTCTCGACGCACTGCAGGGCAGCGAGCGCTGCGACGACGGTCTTGCCGCTGCCCACGTCGCCCTGCAGCAGCCGCTGCATGGGGTGCGGCAGGGCGAGGTCGCGCTCCAGCTCGCGCCACGCGCGCCGTTGCGCGCGCGTCAGCCGGAACGGCAACGTGGCGACGAGGGCGCGGGTGAGCTTTCCGCGCGGCGGCAGCGCGGGAGCGGAGGCGGCGCGCCGCCGCCGGTGGCTCACCCTCATGGAAAGCTGCTGCGCGAGCAGCTCGTCGAACTTGACCCGGCGCCACGCCGGGTGGCGCCGCTCCTGCAGCTCGGCCTGCGGAATCTGCGCGGGCGGGTTGTGCAGCAGGCGCACCGCCTCGCGGAACGAGGGCAGGCCGAGCCCGCGCGGGAGCGCCGGCGGCAGCGTGTCGTCGAGGTCGCATTGCGCGAGCGCGCGCGCAATCTGTCTGCGCAGGACCTCCTGGTTCAAGCCCGCCGTCGTCGGATAGACCGGCGTGAGCGACTCCGCGACGGGCGTTCCGCTCTGCACCACCTTGCACCTGGGGTGGATCATCTCGGGACCGAGGCGTCCCGCGCGTATCTCACCGAACGCGCGCACGCGGTTCCCCGGCGCAAGCTGCTTCAACTGGCTCGGATAGAAGTTGAAGAACCGCAGGCCCATTACGCCGGTGCCGTCCTCGATGTGGCAGGCGAGCTGGCGCCGGCCGCGATACTGGATGGCGGATTCGAGCACCGTGCCTTCCACCAGCACGGGCACGCCCGGCGGCGCCGCGTTGATCGGGTGAAGAGTGGTCTCGTCGTCGTAGCGCAGCGGCAGGTGCAGGACCAGGTCGAACTCACTCGCGATCCCGAGCTTGGCGAGCTGCGTCAGGGTCGCCGGCGGGAGTCCCGTCAACGGACGAGTGTCTAGGGTCGAGGGAGCTGCATCTTTAGCAGCCGCCGCCCGCGCCTGCAGAGGCGGCCCCGGCGCTATGCGCTTCGCGCCCTTCTCCCGTTCACTCGCCACTCTTCACTCGACACCGGTCACCGGTCACTGGTCACTCCAGATGCATGATGGCATCCACCTCCACCAGCGCGCCGCGCGGCAGGCTCGCGACGCCCACCGCGGCGCGCGCGGGGTAGGGCTCGGTGAAATAGGTCGCCATGATCTCGTTCAGGCGGGCGAAGTGGCCCAGATCGGTGAGGTAGACCGTGAGTTTGACCACGTCGCCGAGCCCGCCGCCCGCGGCCTGCGCGACGGCCTTGAGGTTATCGAAGACGCGGCGTATCTGCGGCTCGATGCCGGCAACGATCTCCATGGTCGCGGGATCGAGGCCGATCTGCCCGGCGAGGTACACCGTGCCGCCGCAGCGCACGGCCTGCGAGTAAGTCCCGATCGCTTTCGGCGCCGCTGCGGTATGAACGGTGGTTCTGGCCATGTGATTGTCTCCGGTGTTTTGGTGGGAACCCTGGGGTGCGTTATGATGAAATGCTCTCGCAAAGAATACAACGCTAAATGAGCCTGCGCGAAGTCCTGATCGGCAAGCCGCGCGACCCCCTCGATCCCAGTACCCGCCACAGCATCGCGCTGATCGCCTTCTTCGCGTGGGTGGGCCTCGGCGCCGACGGCCTGTCCTCGTCGTGCTACGGCCCCGAGGAAGCCTATCTCGCCCTCGGCGCCCACACCCACTTCGGGTTCTATCTCGCCCTCATGATCGCCGTGACGGTATTCATCATCTCGCTCGCCTACAACCAGGTGATCGAGCTCTTTCCCAACGGCGGCGGCGGCTACAAGGTCGCAACGCAGCTGATCGGCTCGCGCGCGGGACTCGTGTCCGGCGCAGCGCTGATCGTGGACTACGTGCTGACCATCGCGATCTCGATCGCGGCGGGCGCGGACGCCCTCTTCAGCCTGCTGCCCGTCGGGTTCCACGACTGGAAGATACCGTTCGGGGTCGTCATGACCGGCGTGCTGCTGCTGCTCAACCTGCGCGGCATGAAGGAAGCGATCAAGGTCCTGCTGCCGGTCTTCCTCGCGTTCGTCGTGATCCACGTGTTCCTGATCGGCTACGGCATCTACGCGCACGCGGAGCGCATGCCCCAGCTCGTGCCCGAAACGCTCGGCGAGACCGCGGCGCTGGCACGTAACACCGGCTGGATCACGGTGGTCGGCATCATGATGCTGGCGTATTCACAGGGCGGGGGCACCTACACCGGCCTGGAGGCGGTGTCGAACAACGTCAACACCCTCGCCGAGCCGCGGGTGAGCACCGGCAAGTGGACCATGCTCTACATGGCGACCTCGCTCGCCTTCACCGCGGGCGGCATCATGCTGCTCTACCTCCTGTGGGACGCCGTGCAGCAGCCGGGGCGCACGCTGAACGCCGTTGTGTTCCAGTCGATCATCGAGAGTCTGAATCCGGGGAACGCGGGGGCCAACCACGTGGCGCTCATCGTCGTCCTGTCGTCGGAAGCGGCGCTCCTTTTCGTCGCCGCCAACACCGGGTTCCTGGGCGGGCCCGCCGTGCTGTCCAACATGGCGGCCGATTCCTGGGTGCCGCGCCATTTCCGCGAGCTCTCGAACCGCCTCGTGACCGACAACGGCGTCATGCTGATGGGGATCGCGGCGCTCGGTGTGCTCGTCTGGAGCCAGGGCAGCGTCACGCTGCTGGTGGTGCTCTACTCGATCAACGTGTTCCTCACCTTTTCCATCTCGCTCCTCGGCCTGGTGATCCTGTGGTGGCGCAGACGCCGCGACGACCGCCGGTGGAAGCGGCGCATCGCGCTCTCCGCCATCGGGTTTACCGTCACCGGCGGCATACTGACGGTGCTCCTCGTGGAGAAGTTCACCGAGGGCGGCTGGGTGACCATCCTCATCACCGGGGTGGTGATCGCCGTCTGCGCGGCCATCCGCCGCCACTACGACGAAGCGCGCGCCCAGCTGCGCAAGGCCGACGCGCTGTTCGACGTCAAGGTTCCCTGGGACGAATCCACGCGCGCGCCCGCGCTCGACCCGCAGGCGCCCACGGCGCTGGTGTTCGTGGGCAAGCATCGCGGCGTCGGCGTGCATGCGCTCTTGTGGGTGCTGCGCATGTTCCCCGGGCACTTCAAGAACTTCGTGTTCGTGAGCGTGGGCGAAGTGGACGCGCAGAGCTACGGCGGGGAAGGGGCGCTCCGCACCCTGCGCTACACGATCGAGAATTCGCTGCGCTTCTTCGTGCGCTACTGCCACTCGCACGGCCTCGCCGCGGAGTTCTACATCGGCTTCGGCACTGAGCCGCTGGACGAATTCATGAAGCTCGGCGACCAGGTGTACGCGAAGTACCCGAACACGGTGTGCTTCGCCTCCAAGCTGATTTTCACGCACACCACCCTCTTGACGCGCTGGCTCCACAACAGGACCCCGCAGGAACTTCAGGATCGCCTGCACAGCCAGGGACGGCAGATGGTGCTCTTGCCGATGCGCGTCGCGTAGCCATAGGCTACGAGCTACCAGCTACAGGCTACCAGCTACGGATTTGCTCGCGGCTGGTAGCTGGCGGCTCGTGGCTCGAAGCTCGTAGCCGATTTCTAAAGCAGGAATTGCGCCAGCCACCACACCACCGCCGCAATGAAGGCGGTGCACGGTATGGTAAGCACCCACGCGAGCACGATGTTGCCGGCGATGCCCCAGCGCACCGCCGACACCGACTGCGTCGAGCCGACCCCGATGATCGCGCCCGTGATGGTATGGGTAGTCGAAACCGGGATGCCGAGGCCGGTCGCCACGAACAGCATGATCGCGCCGCCGGTTTCGGCACAACAGCCGCCGACCGGCTTCAGCTTCGTGATCCTCTGGCCCATGGTCTTAACGATGCGCCAGCCGCCGAACGCGGTGCCGAGCCCGATCATGATGTAGCACGAGGTGACGACCCACAACGGCAGCGCGTCGTCGGCGCCAAGATGCCCGGTGCCGATCAGCAGCACCCAGATTATGCCCGCGGTCTTCTGCGCGTCGTTGCCGCCGTGGCCGAGGGAATAGGCAGATGCCGAGACGAGCTGCAGGCGGCGAAACCAGCGGTCGACCCGCGCCGGCGTCGCGCGCACGAAGAGCCACGCCACCATGAGCATGAGCAGGGCACCGAACAGCATGCCCAGCAGGGGCGCGACGAATATGAACGCCACGGTCTTCAGCAGGCCGCCCGCAACGAGATATCCCGTCCCGGCCTTGGCCACGGCCGCGCCGACCAGCCCGCCGATCAGCGCGTGCGAGGAGGAGGAGGGAATGCCGTACCACCACGTGATCACGTTCCACGCGATCGCGCCGGCGAGCGCGCCGAACACGACGTAGTGATCCACGACTGCCGGATCGACTATGCCCTTGCCCACGGTGGCGGCGACGTGCAGCTGAAAGACGAACAGAGCCACGAAGTTGAAGAGCGCGGCCATGAGGACCGCCTGATACGGCTTCAACACACGGGTCGAAACGACGGTCGCGATGGAGTTCGCGGCGTCGTGGAAGCCGTTCATGAAATCGAACGCGAGGGCGACCAGCACCAGCAGCACGACGACCGTCAGACTGACCTGTACCGGCTCCATCAGGATTTCGACGGGCCGATAGTGTGTCGCGCCTTCGACAGGCCGTTTGAGAGCCCGCCGAAATCCTTACCGGAACCCGATGGCCGGCGGATATTCATGTCTTGTTGTTCATTGATAGTTTTCCGCCGCACAGGCCCGTGGTGCGGAAACTATGAGTGCTCAAGGACGATGCCTTCGACGATGTTCGCCACGTCCTCGCAGCGGTCGGTGATCAACTCCAGGAGCTCGTAGATGGCGCGCAGCTTGATCACCTGCTTCACGTCCGACTCCTCGCGGAAGAGCCGCGAGAGGGCCGAGCGCAACACGCGGTCGGCGTCCGATTCGAGGCGGTCGATCTCCTCGCAGGTCTTCATGATGGCCTCGGGGTTCCGCAGGTTGGAGAGGAGGCCGACGGCCGCCTTCACCCTGTCGCACGTCATCTGGCAGATCTGCGCGAGCTGCTGCGCCTCGGGAGTCGCGCGCCGGATGTCGAAGAGCACCATCGACTCGGCGGTGTCCTGGATGAGATCGAGGACATCGTCCATGTTGTTGATGAGCTGGTGTATCTGGTCGCGGTCGATGGGCGTGATGAACGTCTTGTGCAGCAGGGCTATCGTCTCGTGCGTGATCTTGTCGGCGTTGCGCTCGGCGTGGTCTATCCGCTCCGCGTGTTGAACCGCGTTTTCCGGGTCGGCCATCAACTGCACCAGCGCGTGACTGCCCTCGACGATCTGCGCCGCGTGGGCGTTGAAAAAATCGAAAAACCGGCCCTCGCGTGGAATCAGCTTCGCAAACATGGTTGTTATCGTCGCTCTACCCGCGGGCGTGATGCGCGCGGCGTGAGCGCTATTCTGCCAGAAGGCGGCCCCCCGGATCTCATGGGGTCCATCAAAAAAAATGCCGGAAGATCCCGGCATTCTTTGGTGGAGACGAGGAGGATCGAACTCCCGACCTTCGCATTGCGAACGCGACGCTCTCCCAGCTGAGCTACGTCCCCACTTGGCACAGCGTGAGGGCAGAATTTTACAATATAATCCCCGGTCCGTAACCCTTCCCCTGGGAGCGCTGGCACATGGACATCAGACCGCCTTACGGCTACCAGGAAGTCGTCCCGCTCACCAAGCAGCATCGCGTGGTGCTGCCGGAGAGCCGCAAGCTGCCGCTCGTCTTCAGGACGCTTAGCGCGGTGCCGCTGTCCTTCACCGAGTTCTCGGTGGCATGCCGCGACTTCCCCATAGCCTTCGTGAGCGGCGACAACGGTGCAAGCTACGTCCCCATGGTGGTGCTGGGACTGGAAAACCAGCAGAACCTGTTCGTGACGACGGAGAATTCCTGGGCGGAGAACGTTTACCTCCCGGCCTACGTGCGGCGCTTTCCCTTCTGCATGACGCGCGTGACCGTTGACGGCAAAGAGCAGGCCGACCGCGTCGCCTGCGTCGAGAAGCGCGCGATCAGCGACAAGGGCGAGGCGCTCTTCGACAAGCAGGGCGAGCCGCTGCCGGCGTGGGCGGAGCGCCAGAAACTCCTTTTCGAGTACGAAGCGGACCTCCTGCGCAGCGAGGAAATGTGCAAGACCCTGGGCCACCTGGGTCTGCTCGAGGCCTTCACCGTGCAGGCCGTCCCGAACGAAGGCACACCGGTTGCCATGACCGGCATGTACCGCGTCGCGGAGCAGAGGATGGCCGATCTGCCGGGCGACAAGCTGAAGGAACTGGCGCAAAGCGGGATATTGTCGCGGGTCTACGCGCACCTCATCTCGCTCTCGAACTTCGGGCGACTGCTCGACCGGCGCACGGGCCAGCCCGCCGCGAGGAAAAGCTAGCCTGCCTTGCGCAGCGTGAGGTTGTAGCGGCAGCCGCCGGTCAGCGGATGGCTGCCGTCCCTGAGCGGCGCGACGCCGTGGTAGCGCAGCCGTGCCGGTCCACCCCAGACAACGACGTCACCGTGCGCGAGCGGCACGCGCCTCGCCCGGTCGGCGCGCTTCGCCCCTCCGAACAGGAACACCGCCGGCAGCCCGAGCGACACCGAGACGATAGGCGCGTCGTAATCACGCTCGTTCCTGTCCTGGTGCAGTGACATTCGTGCACCCGGCTCGTAGCGATTGACCAGGCACGCGTCCGGCACGAACCCGCTGAAGCCGGCCTGCGCCGCGGCGCTTTGCGCGACGCCCACGAACGAATCCGGCAGCGGCGGCCAGTTGCCGCCGGAGAGCGGGTCCACCGGGTCGTAGCGGTAGCCCGCTTCCTCGGTGACCCAGCCAAGCGAACCGCAGTTCGTCATGGCGACGGACATCCGGAATCCGCCCGGCGTAACCATATGACGCAGCGGCGCGCCGGCGATCACCTCCCGGACCCCGGCGAGGAGCGCCGCCTCGTGCGCCACGGCGTAGCGGCGAAGCACGACCGCGCCGGGCGCGAGCCGCTCCTCACGCACCTCGAATTCAGCCTGGCTCTCGAACAGATCTGCTGTCATGCACGAAAAACTCACGACGAACCGCCAAGACGCCAAGACGCCAAGACGCCAAGA
>Ga0075418_10004328_pt1 | contig 16196 bp, 11 predicted proteins | sample SoiMetdeltSBSDD2_FD_81776 | JGI IMG/M metagenome (GOLD analysis project Ga0075418, IMG submission 81776) | Bulk soil microbial communities from a Populus tree surrounding site in Tennessee, USA - Soil MetaG P. deltoides SBSDD2 | ecosystem: Environmental > Terrestrial > Soil > Tree plantation...
GGACAGGCGCGACTTGACGGTGCCCTCGTTCACGCCCGTGATCTCCGCGATCTCACGGTAGTCGAGGCTCTCGTACTCGCGCAAGATGAACACCATGCGCTGGTCTTCGCCGAGCGTGGCAAGCGCCTCGCCGATCCTACGGCCCAGTTCCTGGTTCTCGGCTTCCTGCGCAGGAAGCAACTCGCGCCGGTCGGCGAAATCGCGCGGCGGCGCGTCGGGCTTGGTCGTGAGGCTCGTCGTCGGCACGCGGCGCCGCTTCAACACGTCGATGCAGTGGTTGCGAACGAACGTGTAGACCCAGGTCGTGAACTTCGCGCGCGAGGGGTCGAACTTGTCGAGCGCACGAAACACCTTCAGGAACACCTCCTGCGCGAGATCCTCGACTTCGCGGCGATACCCCGTGCCCAGGAAGCGGAAGATCGTCGCAATCACCGGCCGGTGCAGCGCCTCGACGATCGTCCGGCTAGCGGCTTCGTCACCCTGCCGGGCGGCGAACACGATGTTGTTGGTCAACTCTGGGTTCACACGGTCACGCGCGTTCGCGAAGCGGCGGTGATTCGAGCCGGACTGCTCTCGGTTCCTCGGAATCTGGCACCGGCGCGAAGGGCCTGCGATAGGATCAGAGGCGATAGGGGATCAAGTCGGCGTCGTCACCGGTCTCGCCGAGGCGATCGTCGACGAGCTTCTTGTCGACGACGATCTTCTGGCCCGAGCGTTCGCTCGCATCGAAGGACAGGTCCTCGAGGCACTTCTCGAGGATCGTCATGAGCCGGCGCGCGCCTATGTCCTGCGTCGACTTGTTGGCGCGGTAGGCCAGCGCGGCGAGCCGCTCGAGGCCACTCTGCGTGAACGACAGGTCGACGTTCTCGGTCTTGAACAGCGCGACATACTGGCGCGTCAAGGAGTTCTTCGGTTCGGAAAGGATGCGTACGAAGTCGGCCTCCGTCAGCGACTGCAGCGCGACGCGCACCGGGAAGCGGCCCTGCAGCTCGGGGATCAGTTCGCTCGGCTTGTGGAAGTGGAACGCGCCGGCCGCGAGGAACAGCACGTGGTCGGTGCGCACGTGGCCGTAGCGCGTGTAGACCGCACAGCCTTCGACGACGGACAGCAGGTCGCGTTGCACACCCTCGCGCGACACGTCGGGGCCGTCGCTGTGGCCCGAGCTCACGATCTTGTCGATCTCGTCGACGAAGATGATGCCGTCGTTCTGCGCGCGATCGAGCGCTTCCTGCACGATGGCATCCTGGTCGAGCAGCTTGTCGGCCTCTTCCTCGTGCATGATCTTGCGCGCTTCGCCGATCGTCAGCTTGCGCAGCTTGGTCTTGTTGCCGGGCGTGCGGCCCCACAGCTCCTGCAGCGCCTGCGCATCGATGCCCATCGTCTCGTTGCCGGCCGGACCCATGACACTGAGTGTCGGCGTGCGCGAATCGCGCACTTCGACGTCGACCAGGCGGTTCTCGATGCGGTGGTGCCGCAGCTCGTCGCGCAGCCGCACGCGCGCCTGCTCGCGTTCGTCGAGCTCGTGCGGCGTGTGCGCGGGCAGGTTCGTTGGCCGCGGGCGCCAGATGCCGCCTTCGACGAGGCCTGGCCCGCCGGCCGGCGGGTCCTGGTATTCGGCGAGGCCCGTCTCGTCGGCGAGGGCCTGCCAGATGCGCTCTTCGGCCGCCGCCGCGGCGCGCTGGTCGACCTCCTTGACCTTCTCGGCGCGCACGAGCGCGACCGCCGCGTCGACGAGGTCGCGCACCATCGACTCGACGTCGCGGCCGTGGTAGCCGACTTCGCTGTATTTCGTCGCCTCGACCTTCAGGAACGGCGCGCGCGCGAGCGTCGCGAGGCGTCTCGCGATCTCGGTCTTGCCGACGCCGGTCGGACCGATCAGCAGGATGTTCTTCGGATACACGTCGGCCGCGAGGTCCACGCCGAGCTGGCGGCGGCGCCAGCGGTTGCGCAGCGCCACGGCGACCGCGCGTTTGGCCTTCTGCTGGCCGACGATGTACTCGTCGAGGCGGCGGGTGATTTCGCGGGGGGTGAGTTCGGCACCGAGATCACTCATGGGGGCCTCGCAGCATATTCCCGCAGCGCGTCACTTGCTGCTCGCGGCCCGTTCTTCTAGCCGGCTGATTTCACGAGAACGACCACGACGATGATCGCGAGCAGGCCCACGCCGCCGATCACGAACTTCATCGAGCTGCTCTTCTTGGTCTGGCGTTCACTTCGCCCGCGGCGCGAACGGCTGCGATCACCTTCGCCAGCACTGGTAGCAGCCCGCGGCGAGGCTTCGGAACGGGTCGGCCGCCGCTCGACGGGTTTCGGCGCTTCCCTGCTGCGGTCGACTGCGAGTCTCGCGGCCGACGCGGGCCTTGCTGCCGCAGCAGGCATCGTGCCCGCCGGTGTGTCGGCGCTCGCGCGTTGCTTCGCGACGTCGATCACGCTGCCGCACTTCTGGCACTTCGACTGCGTGCCCGTGAAGTTCTCGGGCAGCCGGTACTTGGCGCCGCAGTTGTCGCAGTGGATCTGGATGGCAGTCATGTCGGGGGCTCAGCGCGCTCCGCGGCGAGGACCGTAAGGCCGTTCGGGCCAGGGTGTCAACGGCGGGGCGGGAATGGCTCGGGGATGGAACCTCGCTAGCCTACTGACCGCGATGCGTTTCCAGATGGAGTCCGACATGACCCCGGCCGGTGACCAGCCGGGGGCCATCACCCAACTGCGCGAGTGGGTCGGCGGCGGCGCCGATGCGTGCACGCTGCTCGGGGTCACGGGCTCGGGCAAGACGTTCACGGTCGGCAAGCTCGTCGAGCAGTTGCAGCGGCCGACGCTCGTGCTGGCGCCGAACAAGACGCTGGCCGCGCAGCTCTACGCCGAGTTCAAGTCGTTCTTCCCGCGCAACGCGATCGAGTACTTCGTCAGCTACTACGACTACTTCCAGCCCGAAGCCTACGTGCCGACCACTGACACGTACATCGAGAAGGACGCGCTAGTCAACGAGGCGATCGAGCGCATGCGCAACTCGGCGACACGTTCGCTGATGGAGCGAAGGGATGTGCTGATCGTCGCGTCGATCTCGTGCATCTACGGCCTCGGTTCGCCCGAGACCTACCGCGAGCTCTCGGTCACGGTCAGCAAGGGACAGCGCATCGACCGCGACGTGCTGCTGCGGCAGCTGACGGCGATCCAGTTCGTTCTCGACAACTTCGACTTCCAGGCCGGCCGCTTCCGCGTGCGCGGCGACGTCGTCGAGGTCTACCCGTCGTACGAGGACGCGCGCGCGATCCGCATCGAGATGTTTGGCGACGAGGTCGAGGCGATCGTCGCGATCGATCCGCTGCGCGGCGAAGTGCTCGAGACGCTCGACGCGATCACGATCTATCCGACGACGCACTACGTGGCGACCGGCGACCAGCTCGTGCGCGCCTGTGCGTCGATCGAGCAGGAGCTCGAGACGCGGCTCACGGAGCTCGAGGGCAACAAGAAGCTGCTCGAGGCGCAGCGTCTGGGCCAGCGCACCCGGCACGACCTCGAGATGCTGCGCGCCACGGGCATCTGCCAGGGCATCGAGAACTACAGCCGCCACCTCGACGGGCGCCTGCCGGGTCAGCCGCCCGCGACGCTGCTGCACTACTTCCCCGACGACTTCCTGCTCGTCGTCGACGAATCGCACGTCGCGATCCCGCAGTCGGGCGGCATGTATCGCGGCGACCGCGCGCGCAAGCAGACACTGGTCGACTTTGGCTTCCGGCTGCCGAGCGCGCTCGACAACCGGCCGCTCAAGTTCGACGAGTTCGAAGGGCTGCTGCGGCAGATCCTGTTCGTGTCGGCGACGCCGGCCGACTACGAGCTCGCGCGCAGCAAGGGGCGCGTGACGGAGCTCGTGGTGCGGCCGACCGGGCTCGTCGATCCGCCGGTCGAGGTCCGCAAGGCGCAGGGCCAGGTCGACGACGTGGTCGGCGAGGTGCGCCTGCGCGTCGCGAAACACGAACGTGTGCTGATCACGACGCTGACGAAACGCTCGGCCGAGGAATTGACCGACTACCTGCGCGACCTCGGCATCAAGGTGCGCTACCTGCACTCGGACATCGACAGCCTCGAACGCACCGCGATCATCCGCGACCTGCGGCTCGGCGTGTTCGACGTGCTCGTCGGCATCAACCTGCTGCGCGAAGGTCTCGACCTGCCCGAGGTGACGCTGGTCGCCGTGTTCGACGCCGACAAGGAGGGTTACCTGCGCAGCAAGACGTCGCTGATCCAGACCTGCGGCCGCGCTTCACGCAACGTCGACGGCAGAGTGATCCTCTACGCCGACAAGCGCACGGCCTCGATCGAGGGCGCGATTGCGGAGATGGACCGGCGCCGCAGCCGGCAGCGCGCGCACAACGAAGAGCACGGCGTCGTGCCGAAGACGATCGTGAAGGCCGTGCGCGACCTCATGGAGGCGCCGCCCGACCAAGACGGCGAGATGCCGGGGCAGAAGAAGGGCAAGGGCCGCGGCAGGGGCAAGCAGCAGGAAACCGCCGCGGGGCCTGCGCCGCGGCGCCAGTTCGCGGATCACCGCGAGCTGCTGCAGCACACGAAGCTGCTGCGCGCCGAGATGATGGCGGCCGCGAAGAACCTCGACTTCGAGCTGGCCGCGCGCATCCGCGACGAGGTCTACCGGCTCGAGCAGCTCGACATGGAGCTCTTGTAGCGGGCGCGGCGAGGTGGGGGGCCGCGTCAGCGCGGCATCGCCCCCTGCACCATCTTGGCGAAGCCCGAGAGGTCGATCGAGAGCTGCCCTCGCCACTCGTTGTTGCGGACGCCGGCGGCGAACACGAAGTCGGCGCTCTGGCCCGCGGGCACCGCGGGAAACGTCGGACCGGCGAACTGCGCCATCATGGACATCATCGCGGCGAAGTCGATGCGTTCGACGAACACCGGGTTGCAGTCGCAAAAACGCGCCAACGCCGCTTGCAGGGACTTCGAGCCCGTGCCGCCTTTGCCGTGGAGGCTCGCCAGCGTGGCCGTGTGATTGCGCTGGGGGCCGATTGCCATGACGCTGCGGCCGCCCTTGCTCGCGAGTCGCAGCGGCAGGTGCTCGGCTCCGAACAGGGCCCGCAGCATCGCTGTCATCGAGTCGCGCTCGGCCGGTTTGACCTGGTCGCCGAACGACGCGGCGAATCGGTCGAGGTCGACCTTCACTTCGTAGTCTCGGATCGACGCGCCGTCGACTTCGGCCGTCTTGGCCGGATCGCTCGAGATCCCCAACCTGGCGAGCGATTCGTGGCCGAGCATCGTCTCGCACCGCCGCTGCAAGGCCGTGGCATCGGGCGGTGCCAGGTGCAGCATCAAGTTCATGTTGCCTCCGAAGACATCGCCTTCGGCCGCTACGACCGGGCCCAGCACGCGACAGATCTGCTCGTAGTCGGCGAGGAGCGGTCGCAGCAGCTCGCGCATCGGCGGTGGATACACCTCGAGCGCAGACTGCATGATCGGAGCAATGCGTGGCCAGAGTTTGCCCCAGTCGGCGGCCATGAGGAGCTCGAGCGAACCCATGCCCGACAGCCTGCTCGCGAGCGACTTCAGATCGACGGGAGCCGCCCCCCAGCCATCGAGCTCGCTGCCGGGCTTCACGGTCAACGACCCGAACACATCGAGCTGGCCCTCGCGGTAGTCGAGGCCAAGTTCGAGCGTCTTCGCGGCGCCGATGGCGCTGCGGGCCACGTTCACGAACGCTTTCGCCATCGCCCCGCCGTCGAAGCCCGAGCCATTGCTCGTGGACTCGCTGGCCATCCGGGCCTCGAGCGCGCGCAGGTTCGCGCCGATCTCCGATCCGAGCATCGTGACGAGCTGCTCGGCGTCGACGCGCAGGGCCACCACGCCGCTCGGCAGGTTGCTCATGAGCGCCGATGGGCTGCGGGCCTTCTCGTATTTCGCCCCGAGCGCCACGACGACGTAGCCGCCCGATACGACCGGTGACGCTCCCATCGGGGGCAGCGACGCCGCGTAGGCCTTGGCGTCGGTCGCGGGCACCATCAGCACGGGCGACGGCGTGTCGCCGGGCATCGCCACCGCGATCGCGATGGGCCGGGTCCGGTCGATCAAGGTGGTCTTGCCGCCGCCGACCGCCTGGAGCTGCCTCAGCAGCGTGTCGGCGTCGATGCCCTTCGGGTCCTCGCCCATTGCGATCGTGGCGTGACGCGCATTCTTGATCAGCTGATCCAAGCTCGCGATGCGCACGACCGCGACGGTGTCCTTCGGAAGCAGGCTCGCGATTGCCGCGTCCGCGGACCCGCCGCCGCAACCGGTCGAGAACAGAAGGGCGAGGAGCAGGAGCGTGCGGGACGCGGCGTTCTTCATGGTGGTTTCCGTGCGCGAGGATGGTCGGCGTGGAATGCACCTCATCGGCAGAACCTCATCGCCAGAAGTAGTGCCAGCTCGCTTCGAGCTTCGTGGTCGCGCCGGGCTCGAGCTTCACCTGCCAGCGGAACTCGGCGAGGCCGTTGTGCGCAAACCACCAGTACGGCCAGCTCCACCAGCTCCACCACGCCGGCACCGGGCCGCCGTGCCAGGCTTGCACCAGGTCGAGCTGCTTGTGGCTGCCGCCCTGCCCGACCGAGTCGGCGAGGCCGAGCACGCGGCGCTTCACCTCGACCTCGATCGGCTGTGGCTTGCCGTTCCAAAGCGTGATCGAACCGGCGACGTCGACCCTGCCGTAGTTGTCGTTGCCGAGGCGGAACGGCCCTGAGTCGCGTTGTAGTTCGTGTTCCTCGGTCTCGACCCTCACGTCGATGGCCGCATTGATCTCGAGGTCGACCTCGCGCCCCTTCGACGTGTAGGTGATGCGCGACTGGGCCAGGACCCGGCCGGCAGCGAGCACGAGCACGGGCGCGGTCGTCAGCGGCGCGTCCGAGTCGTTGCGCAGTCGCAGCACGTGGCGGGCCTTCGGCGCCGCGAGCAGACGCGCGAGCTCGAGCACGCGTTCGCAGTGCAGCTGCTGCCGGAATTCGGCCGGCGGCCCGAACTCCACGTCGAGCCGGTAGACGTCGCGATAGCCGAGCTGGAACGACGCGATCGGCAGCACGAGACGCTCGCCCTTCTTCAGCGTGACGTCGCGCACCGTGAACACGAACAGATCCTCGGTGCCCGAGCCCTCGCCGGCCGGCACCGGATCCTGGCCCGCGGGCGGCTCGAAGGCAGCGCTCTGCGTGCGCAGCGAGTTCGACAACGCGTTGCGGAACTCGAACTGGTTGCGGGCGCCGCCCGCCGTGTATTGCTCGCCCGCCGCCACCTGCGCCATCTCCTCCTGCAGCGAGATCGGGTCGACGAGGCTCTCGAACTCGAACTTCGGCACGCCGACCACGAAGTTCACGGTCGCGTGCTCGAGGTCGATCAAGTCGTTCACGAGCGTCGCCTCGAACTGCACCGCGGCCTTGCCGTTGCCGTCGAGGTCGAGCCGGTAGGCCGGGATCCAGCGCAGACCGCGCTGCACATACATGACGCCAACTCTCGCTCCGGGGCCGCCTCCTGCAACGGTGAGGCTCAGGCGATCACGGTTCTGCTCGCTGCGGATCTTGCCCGTGAACTCGCCGCGAACCTCGAGGTCCCGCACCTGGCCGAGCGGCAATACGCGCGTGCCGTGCGGCGTCTCGAGCAGCAACAACTCGCCGTCAGTCGGATCCAGCCCCGGCTGGTTCGACGGCACGCCGAGCAGCTTGCCCTCGATGCGTTCTGCGGCGTGCGTGACGATGACGACCTGCTTGCCGGTGTTGGCACTCGCGATCTGGCGCACGTTCATCGCCACGACGTCGTGTGGCACGATCTCGCGGCCGGCCTTGGCCGACACGAGCTGCGCGCCGCTCGCGAACGGCCAGAACGTGCCGAGCACGGGGGCGGGCAGTTCGTCGATCACGACCTGGCCCGGTGCGCCTTCGGGCAACGCGGTGTCGCGGATCAGGTAGGCGTGCCCGTCCTTGAACACCGTGACTTCGCGCACGGGCAGCTTGTTGGCCGCGAGCGCCACGGGACCCTGCGCGAACAGGCAGTGGCACAGCAGGAACGGAACGAAAGCGAGCGTTGCCTTCTTGGTCATGCATAAGAGTAGCCAGCCGAAGACGCTGCTTCGGCAAGCGCTTCGTAAGGACCACTCCGCTGGTCGAGCACCGCCATGGCGCAGCGCGCATGGCGGTGCTTGAAGTTCCGCGGCGGCACCGCATCTTTGTCGCCGAGACTCATGGACCCCCGCATCGTCGAGAAAGTCGCGCGCTTCCCGACCGGCCCGGGGATCTACATGTTCATGGATGCCGCCGGCGAGACCCTCTACGTCGGCAAAGCCGCCGACCTGCGGGCCCGCGTGCGCAGCTACTTGAAGCCGGGTGGTGATGGTCGCTTCCAGTTGTGCTTCCTCGCCGACGAGGCTGCCGACGTCGAGTTCGTCGCGACCGCGACCGAGCAGGAGGCGCTGCTGCTCGAGAACACCGTGATCAAGAAGAAGCAGCCGCCCTACAACGTGAAGCTCAAGGACGACAAGGCGTTCTTGCTGCTGCGGCTCGATCGGCGCGAAGCGTGGCCGTGGTACCGGCTGGTGCGGCGCCGCGCCGACGACAAAGCACTCTACTTCGGTCCGTTCGCGTCGGCGAAGTCCGTGCGGCGCACGCTGCGGCTCTTGCACAAGATCGCGCCGCTGCGCGACTGCTCGGACCATGTTTTCAACAACCGCACGCGGCCCTGCATCAAGCACCAGATCGGCCGCTGCCCCGCGCCGTGTGTCGGTCTCGTGACGCGGGAGGCCTACGACGTGCTGCTCGACCATTCGGTGCGCATCCTGCGCGGCGAAGTCGGCTCCGTGCTCAAGGACATGCGGCAACGCATGCAGGAGGCGTCGGGCGCGTTGCAGTTCGAACGCGCGCAGGCGCTGAAGGACCAGATCCAGGCGCTGCAAGCCGTCGCCGAGCCGCAGGCCGTGGTTGCCGAGGCTGCCGACGAGGATGCGCTCGGCCTGCACCGCAACGGCGACGACGTGGCGGTGGCGTTCCTGTCGTTCCGCGGCGGCGCGCTCGAGAACTGCCGGCGCTTCTCGTTCCGCAGCGACCTGCCGGAAACGCTGCTGCTCGGAGAGCTGCTGGGTCGCTTCTACGAGGGCGATCGCTACGTACCGGGTTTGGTGCTCGTGCCCGGGCTGCCGGCGGAGGCCGAGATGATCGCGCAGTGGTTGCAGCAGAAGCGCGGCGGCAGGGTGGACGTGCACGTGCCCCAACGCGGCGAAAAACGCCGCCACCTCGAGCTCGCGCAGCAGAACGCGCAGCTCGCGGACGCGATGGCGACCGATGCCAAGGCACGCGCCCGCGCCGGAGCCGAGCGGCTCGCGCTTCTGCTCGACCTGCAGGACCCCCCGCAGCGGCTGCACTGCCTCGACGTGTCGACGATCCAGGGCACGAACACGGTCGCGTCGCGCGTCTGCTTCGTCGACGGAGCGCCTCACAAACAGCAATACCGGCGCTTCCGCATCTCGGCCGAGCACGGCGGCGACGACTTCGCGGCGATGGAAGAGGCGGTGCGGCGCAGCCTGCAGCTCTGTCTCGAGCGCGACGACGAGGAGCTGCCCGATCTGCTCGTGGTCGACGGTGGCCGCGGCCAGCTCGCATCGGCCCAACGCGCTGTTGCGGAGCTCGGCCTGCAGGACGACCTGCGCCTGTGCGGCCTCGCGAAGAGCCGGCTCGAGGGCGTCGGGGACGCGCGCGCGGAGAGCGGCGAACGCATCTTCGTGCCGGGGCAGGACAGCCCCGTACCACTGGCCCTGCAGGCGCCCGAGACGCTGCTGATCGGAGCACTGCGCGACGAGGCGCATCGTTTCGCGATCACCTACCACCGCAAGCAGCGCGGGCGAATCGCGAGCGAGCTCGACGACGTTCCGGGAGTCGGACCACTGCGGCGCAAGTCGATGCTGCGGCACTTCGGCTCGCTGTCGGCGCTGCGCGTCGCGTCGCGCGAACAGCTGCGGGCCATGCCGGGGCTGCCGCGGGCCGTTGCCGACGCGGTGTTCGAGCGCATGCGTGGTGGGGCCGGACCGACGCCTCAGCAGTGAGGCGGCGCGGGTTTGTGGCGCGGCGGTCCCCGCCACGTCCAGTTTCTGTAACTGGGTTCCGCCCGCCGCTCCTGCCGGCCATTCTTGAGGAGTGATGAGGCATCTCATGAACACTCGACTGCTGCCGGCGGCCGCACTGCTGGCCACGCTGCTGCCAAGCCAGGGGCAAGAAAGGAGCCAGGACGAGTACAAGCAGATGCGCGCCGAGACGCTGGCCAAAGAGGTCTTCAAGAAGGCGCCATGGCTCCAGGACTACGACAAGGCGCGCGAGACGGCGAAGCAGGAAGGCAAGCTGATCTTCGCCTACTTCACGCGTTCCTACGCGCCATGCGAACGCTGCAGCGCACTGGAGAGCGGTCCGCTCTCCGACGCCGAGTTCGCGAAGTTCGCGAAGTGTGTCGTGTTGTTCCTGCACAACACGTCGCGAGTGCAAGGCGACGAGGCGTACCCGAAGTTGCACCGCGAGAAGGGATTCACGAGCACCCCCCCGACCGTCTGTTTCATGGACGCCTCAGGCAACGTGCTGACGAAGCCCGGGCACTCGGTGAAGTCGTTCCTCGAGGGACACGCAGAGGCAACCGCGATCGTGGCCTTGCGCGCCAAGGGTGACAAGGCCACGGCAGCCGAGCAGAAGCAGCTGTTCCTGAGCGAGCTGAAGTGCGATCTGATCCCGGCGGCCGAGATCCAGCCGCGCAGCGATCGCTACGCGGACTTGTCGGCTGCCGAGAAGGAGCTTGTCGCGAGCAAGCTCGTGGACGCGGAAGTGCGCGCCGTGCTCGACAAGGGTCGCGAGCTGGGTCCCGAGAAGCTCCGCGCGACGCTGGCCGAGCTGGTCAAGGCGGGCAAGACGCCGAGCGAGACGATGAGCGGCTGGTGGTTCTGGCGGCCCGTGCTGCAGCATGCCAGCGAGCACAAGGACGCTGCGCTCGCCCAAAAGGCCTACGACGAGCTGATGAAGCGCTACGGAATGGAGACCGGCGCCCGGATCGACAGCTCGAAGCAGGCGTGGCAGAAGCTGCTCGAAGACGCGAAGGCCAGGTAGTGTCATCGCAGCGGTAGCCGCCCCGCGCGTCAGGTCGCACCCATCGCCGGCTTGGGCGCAGGGGGCCTCGGCACGATGGTCGTGGCCTCGGGCGCCGGATTCTGCGCCTCCGCGAGCTTGCCGAAGTAGGCGGGCATCTCGACGCCGCCGATGTCGCGCATCATCTGCATCACGGGCGGCAGGCTGCCCGCGAGGCCATGCAAGAAGCCGGCCGTCGCATTCTTGCCGTTCAGGCCGCCGCCGTCCCAGACCACGACCTTGTCGAACTTGACGTTCGAGATCGCCTTCGCGGCGGTCTCGGCCATGTGCGGCAGGTGCTCGAGCATCAACAGCTGGAAGGCCTGCTGCGCGCCGCCGCAACCCTCGACGAGGCGTTGCAGACCCTCGGCCTTCCTGGCCAGGATCTCGTATTCACCGCGTGCCTGCGCCTCGAGTTTCGCGAACAAGGCGCCCGCCTCGGCCACGGCGCGCAGGCGGATCTGCTCGGCCTGGGCCTCGGCGTCGACGATCAACTTGGCCTTCTGTGCCTTCGCGGTCGCTTCGAGCTCGGCGCGCTGCTCGCTCTCGATCTTGGTCGCCATCGCATCGGCGGCGCGCGCTTCGGCGAGATACTGCGCCTCGCGCACCTTCGCCTCGGCCTCGCGCCGCCGCGTTTCGGCGAGCTGGTATGCGTCGGCCTGGCGCACCTTGAGCGTCGCCTCGGCGTCGACGCCCTTGGCGCGCGCGAGGTTCTCGCCGGTCACCGCCGCGGCCTCGGCCTCGGCGACCTGGACGCGCATCTGGCGCTCCTGGTCCTTGACCGCGCTCTGCTGCTCGAGCTCGTTGCGGTTCTTGCCGATGCCGGTCTCCTTGGCGAGCTCCGCCAGGCGCACGAGCTTCTCGCGTTCGGCTTCCTTGGTGCCGATCTCGCGCACCTTCTCGGCGCTCGCGACCATCACGTCTTGCTCGCGCTTCGCCTCGGCGACGCCGATCGAGCCGCGCATCTGCTGCTTCGCGACGTCGATCTCGGCCGACTGGATCGCTTCCGAGGCCGCCTTGCGGCCCATCGCCTCGATGTAACCCGACTCGTCCGTGATGTCGGTGATGTTCACGTTGATCAGCACGAGGCCGATCTTCTCGAGCTCGGGCGTCAGCGAGTTCTGCACGCTGTCGAGGAACTTGTCGCGGTTGCGATTGATGTCCTCGATCGTCATCGAGGCGATCACCTGGCGCAGCTGGCCCAGGATGATGTCCTCGGACTGTTTCATGATGTCGCGCACGTTCAGACCGAGCAGACGGATCGCGGCGGTCTGCATGACGGCCGCTTCCGTGCCGATCGCGACCGTGAACACCGATGGCACGTTGACGCGGATGTTCTCGGCCGAGAGCGCGCCGCGCAGCGGGATCTCGATCTGCATCGGATCGAGCGACAGGAACGCGTAGTCCTGGATCAGCGGCCAGACGAACGCGCCGCCGCCGTGCAGGCAGCGCGAGGGCCGGCCGGGCGTGACCTTGCCGAAGATCACGAGGATCTTGTTGCTCGGGCAGCGCTTGTAGCGCTTCACCACGAGGATCACGAAGCTCAGCATGACGAGCGCGGCGGCGCCGACTGCGAGCGGGAGGAAGATGTCCGAGGAGGCTGCGTTGCCTTGCAGGATGGCGAACATGGGATCTGTGGTTGGGGGAAGCGGTGAGTACGGGGTCATGCGAGGGGCTCGACGACGAGCACGTCGCCGTCGGTGCGCGCGACGACGCGAACTGCGGCGCCGGTCGGGATCTCGAGCGAACGGCTGATCGCACGGCATTCGACGGTGCGGCCTTGCACGTTCATCATCACGCGGCCCTGGCCGGACGCCGGGATGCGCAGGTAGACGCTGCCCGTCTGACCGATGGCGTTCTGCAGGTCGAGGTTGCCCTGCGAGTGCAGCGCGGACAGTCCGCGCATCAGGCGCCCGACGAGCCACAGCGCGCTGATTCCGGCCATCGTCGCCGCAACAGCCACCGTGAACGTGCTCCAGCCGAGTTGCTCGGTGCCGAGACCGACGAGACCGAAGAACGTCGCGAACGTCGTGACCGTCTGCAGCGAGACCATCTTGAGGAACGCGCTCTGATCGTGGCCGACGTCGCCGTGAGCGTGACCGTGGCCGTCGCCGATTTCGGTGTCGCCGCCGACGCCGAACAAGAGCAGCAAGAACTGCAGGACGAGGAACGTGCCGCCGATGGCGGCGCAGTAGAGGAAGATCGTGCTCATTGGCAGTCGCCCTCGGGTGATGGGGGAGCTACCGCCGAAGTGGCCCAGGGCCGGGCGGGACTGTCGGGCATTCGGCCAGATCCGTTACGCTTCGCTTGCAGGAGCGGGCTCGGGCTCGGACCGACTCGTCATGCGCGTAATGAGCACGCGCTCGGCCCGCCGGTTGTTCGCCTTCGTGACCGTGAAGCGGTGGCCGTGGAAGTCCACGTGGGAGCCCGGCGCCGGCACGTTGCCGAGCTTCTCGGCCAGGAAGCCGGACAGGGTCTTGCTCTCCGTCGCGACGTCCTCGATGCCCAGCTTGGCGAAGACCTTCGCGGCCTCGGCGATGCCGCGGCAGAGCAGCGAACCATCCGGGCGCTCGACCGTGTGCGTCTCCTCGGTGTCGAACTCGTCGTCGATCTCGCCCACGATCTCCTCGAGCACGTCCTCGAGCGTGATGATGCCCTGCGTCGAGCCATACTCGTCGACGACGATGGCCATGTGGATCTTCGCGCGCTGGAAGCGGCGCAGCACGTGATTCAGCGTCGCGGTCTCGGGCACGATCAACAGCGGGACCTGCAGTCCGGACCAGTCGGGCTCGACGGTCTCGCGCAGCGAGAACAGCAGCTCTTTCGTGAGGATCACGCCGGTGACCTGGTCGAGTTCGCCCGTCGGCGTGTATGGGAAACGGCTGTGGCCGCTGCGGTGGACCAGCCTCAGGTTCTCCTCGGTCGAGTGGTTGCCCGAGAGGTAGGTGACGCGGTCTCTGGAGACCATGATGTCGCGCGCCTTCGTGTCGCGCAGGCGCGTCGCGTTCTCGATCAGTTCGGCCGTGATGGAGCCGAACGCACCCTGCTTGTGACCGACGGCCGTCAGCATGCGGATCTCCTCGAGCGAGGTCGCGTGCACGACCTCCTTGCGCGTGACGAGCCGCGAGATCCTGCGCGTCAGGAACAGCACGGGCGCGAGGAACCAGGTGATCCCGTGGATCATGTGGGCGACGGGCACGGCGAGCGTGTTCGCGTGCACCACGCCGAGTGTCTTGGGGACGATCTCCGTGAACGCGAGCACGGTGACGACGAAACCCGTTGCGAACCACAGCGGCGATGTGCCGGGGAACGTCCTCGAGAACAGGTCCGTCGCGAACGCGGCGCCGCCCGAGGTCGCGATCGTGTTCAGCACGAGGATCGCGGCGATGGGACGGTCGGGTTCGCGGCGGAAGCGCCGCAGCAGCTGGCCCGCGTGCGAGCCGCTCCGGGCCAGGGTCTCGATGCGCCCTTGGCCGACGCTCAGCAGCGTCGCCTCGGCCAGCGAGCAGACGAACGTGAGCAGCAGCGACAGGCAGACGACGAGGACGAACAGCAGCATTGGTACGGTCGAGATCCTCGTGACTTGCGAAGTGGTCGGCGAGCATAGGCGATCGGGTACTCGCGAAGGTAGGGCGCGGCGCGTACCGCACCGCACCTACGCGTAAACGTGGCTCCGTCGCGCTGTTCGCGCCGCCAGGAACCGGTTCAGGCCGGCTCGGCTGCGCTCGCCATCCCGCTGCAGCTGAACACGTACTCGCCGTTGCGGATCTTCACGTTCACCGTCGAGTCCTGACCGAGGTCGTGGTCGAGGATCATTTCGGTGATCGGATCCTCGATGCGGCGCTTGATCAGCCGCCGCAGCTCGCGTGCCCCGTACTCCTCCGAGAACCCCTGCCTGGCCAGCAGCACGCGCACGCCGGGCGAGAACGTCGTCGAGATCCCGCGCCGCTTCAGCAGATCCGCGACCTCGCGCAGCATGTTGCCGGCGATCCGCTGACACACCTTCTCGTCGAGCGGATTGAACATCACGACTTCGTCGATGCGGTTCACGAACTCGGGCCGGAAGAACTCCTTCAGCGCCTCGAGCGTGACTGTGCGCAGGTCGATGTCCTTGAGACTCTGGCGACGGTGCGCGGCCGAGAACCCCATGCGCGTGCGCACCGCGTCGATCTTCTCGATGCCGAGGTTGCTCGTCATCAGGATCATCGCGTGGTGGAACGAGACCGTCTGCCCCTTGCTGTCCGTGATGATCCCCTCGTCGAGCAGCTGCAGCAGCAGGTTGTGCACCTTGTAGTGCGCCTTCTCGACCTCGTCGAACAGCACGACGCTGTTCGGCTTCTTCTTGATCGCCTCGGTCAGGAACCCACCCTCGTTGTGCCCGATGTAGCCGGGCGGCGAGCCGATCAGCTTCGCGTACTCGTGCGGCAGCGCATACTCGCTGCAGTCGACGCGGATCATCGCCGACGGGTCGTCGAACAGATTGCGCGCGACGACCTTCGCGAGCTCGGTCTTGCCGGTGCCCGTCCGGCCGACCAGCAGGAACGTGCCGACCGGGTGCGTGGGCCGCTTGAGACCGACGGCCGCCTTCTTGACTGCGCGCACGAGCGAGCAGATTGCTTCGTCCTGCCCGATGATCTGCTGGCGCAGCGTGCGCTCGAGGCTCGTGACCCGGCGGAACAGCGACTGGCGCGCGGCTTCGTTGCCAGGAACCGGGATGAACATGTCCTCGGATTCGTTCGCGGCCTTGGCCCCGGAGGGCGACGGGATGCTGACCTGGTGGATCTCGAGCGACGGGTTGACGTCGATGCAGATCTGGTAGAGCAGTTCTTCGATGATCTCGATGTCGTAACCCTCGTCGAGACGCTTGACGCCGGCGAGAACCTCGCTTTCGAACGACGGCACGCAACTGCGCACGACGCGGCGGCGGTAGTTCGACTTGTTCGTGATCGGCGCTGCATGGAGCTCCTGCAGCAGCTCGTCCGAACAGCAGCGCACCTTTATGAACTCGTCGATCAAGTCGAAGTACTTGATCACGAACGCAGCTCCTGGATGCTTCACTCTGTTCCTCGCCGTGGTCTTGAC
>Ga0075418_10004330_pt1 | contig 16195 bp, 17 predicted proteins | sample SoiMetdeltSBSDD2_FD_81776 | JGI IMG/M metagenome (GOLD analysis project Ga0075418, IMG submission 81776) | Bulk soil microbial communities from a Populus tree surrounding site in Tennessee, USA - Soil MetaG P. deltoides SBSDD2 | ecosystem: Environmental > Terrestrial > Soil > Tree plantation...
AAGCGGGCGTCTGGGTGATCGCCGAGACACGCGATCTGCCGGTGCGCTACATCAAGAGCGTCGTCACCGACGACCGCGGCCGGTACGTGGTGCCTGACCTGCCGAAAGCGAACTACACGGTGTGGGCTCGCGGCTATGGGCTGGTCGACAGCGCAAAGACGACCACGGCGCCCGGACGCCAGGTCAACATTGCGGCGTCGCCGGCGCCATCCCCTGCCGCGGCCGCCGAGTACTACCCTGCCATCTACTGGTACTCGATGCTGAAGATTCCAGCCGCCAGCGAGTTCAACGGCACGACGCCCGGCGTCTCCAAAGAGATGACGCAGATCGAATGGCTCAACTCGATGAAGAACAACGGCTGCATCGGCTGCCACCAGATCGGGCAGAAGGCGACGCGCACGATTCCGCCATCGCTCGGTACGTTTGCCAACATGGAACAGGCGTGGGCGCGGCGCGTGCAGTCGGGACAGGCTGGCCAGCAGATGAGCGGTCAGCTGTCGCAGATCGGCACGATGAGCATCAAGAACTTCGCCGACTGGACCAATCGCATTGCCAAGGGCGAGCTGCCGCACGCCAGACCGCAGCGCCCGCAGGGCGTCGAGCGCAACATCGTCGTCACGCTGCGCGACTGGATGAATGAAAAGCAGTACCTGCACGATCTCATCGCCAGCGATCGGCGCCACCCGACGGTCAACGGCTACGGGCCGCTCTACGGGGCGCCCGAGTACAGCTCCGACAACATGCCGATCCTCGACCCGGTGAAGAACACGGCGACGACGTTCAAGCTGCCGGTGATGGATCCGTCGATGCCGCTCAGCCTCGGGCCAGGGCATGCCGCGGCACTCGACGCGATGCAGCCGTCACCGTACTGGGGTCCGGATCGCATCTGGGACACCAGGGCCAACAACCACAACTCGATGCTCGATGCGCAGGGCCGTGTGTGGCTGGCCGCGAGCGTGCGCGGTCCCGACAACCCGGCGTTCTGCAAGGCGGGGTCAGACCATCCGTCGGCGAAAGCGTTCCCGATGGATCGCGCGGTGCGTCACCTGGCGGTCTTCGACCCGAAGACGAAGGAATACAAATTCGTCGACACCTGCTACGGCACGCACCACCCGCAGTTCGGCTACGACGCCAACGACACGCTGTGGACGAGCGGCGGCGGGCCTGTCGTCGGCTGGCTCAACACGAAGATGTTCCTGGCCACGGGTGATTCGGCGAAGTCGCAGGGCTGGACGGCGATGATTCTCGACACCAACGGCAACGGCAAACGCGACGCCTACGTCGAGCCCAACCAGCCGGTCGATCCCGCCAAGGACAAGCGCGTGGTTGCGGGATTCTACGCCGTGATGCCGCACCCGACTGACGGCTCGGTGTGGGGCACGTTCCGGTCGAACCCGGGCGCGGTCGTGCGCATCGCGCCAGGGTCGAATCCGCCGCAGACGGCCCTGACGGAGGTCTATAACGTGCCGCTGCCCGGGTTCGGCCCGCGCGGTGGCGACATCGACAGCAAGGGCGTGGTCTGGGTGTCGCTCGCCAGCGGCCACATGGGCGCGTTCGATCGGCGCAAATGCAAGGCCCCGCTCAACGGACCGAAGGCAACCGGCGACCACTGCCCCGAAGGCTGGAGCTTCTACAAGTATCCCGGCCCCGGCTTCGAGGGCGTCGGCGACAACAGCGCCGAGTCGAGCTACTACTCGTGGGTCGATCAGCACAACACGTTCGGCCTGGGCAACGACGTGCCGATGTCGACCGGCAACCTCAACGACGGCCTGATCGCGTACAAGGACGGCCAGATGATCGTGCTGCGCGTGCCGTATCCGATGGGGTTCTACGCAAAGGGCTTCGACGGCCGCATCGATGATCCGCGCGCCGGCTGGAAGGGCCGCGGCCTCTGGGCCGCCAACGGCGATCGCACGCCGTGGCTGATCGAAACCGGTAAAGGCACGCGTCCCTTCGCGGCGCATTTCCAGTTGAGACCCGATCCGCTGGCGCACTAGGTAGCTCGGTAGCTAGGTGGCTAGGTAGCTAGGTTGGTTCGCCCCAGCTACCTAGCAACCACGCCACTTAGCCACCTCGCGTCAGGGCCGTCATCACACCGACCAGAATCAGCACCGCGCCCAGGCCCGCAAGCAGCGTCGGCCGTTCGTCCAGGAAGATGAATCCGAGCAGCAGCGCAATCGCCGGCGTGAAGACGCTGATGAAGCTGAGGGTCGTCACGGTCAGACGCTTCAGCAGTGTGAAATAGCTCAGGAAGGTCACGACGCTTCCCGCGAGGGCCAGGTACGCGACCGCGAACCAGGCCGCCGCTGCCCCAGGCAGTCCAATTCGCTCGTTCGCGACCGTCGATGCCAGAAACAGCGCCGCCGCGCCGATCAGCATCGCCGGCGCATTCAGCGCGGTCGGGTGCAGCGCCGCGCCGTGCCGCTTCGTGGCGACGCCGGCGGCCGCGGCGCATGCCGCGCTCAGGACGATCGCGGCCATCGGCCATGCCTTCGAGGGATCGATCCGGACGTTCTCGCCGAAGAGCGCCACCACCCCCAGGAACGCGAGCGTCGTCCCGGCCAGCTTCCGCGGCGTGATGCGGTCGCCGGGAAGATAGATGTGGGCCATTCCGATCGTGAGGAGCGGCAAGGTCGCGAACAGGATCGCGGTCAGCCCGCTGTCGAGGAATTGCTCACCCCAGTAGATCAAACCGAAGTCGACCCCGAACAGCACCACCCCGACAAAGGCGACGAGGATCCACTCGCTGCGGCCGCGAGGCCACCGCGCCCGGAACACCGGGACGAGCGCCACGAACACCAGCCCGGCGATGAGGAACCGGAGCCCCGCGACGTTGAACGGGCCAAGTCCGCCGTAGCCCACCTTGATCGCGAGCCACGTCGATCCCCAGATCACGCACAGCAGTACGTACAGGGCCAGGTTGACGAACCGGTTCAAAACTGCGGCCGCCAGGTATGCGCGGTGTGGGCGGCAATGCGATCGCGGCGTTCGAACAGCTTGATCAGGACCACGCCCGCCGCGAAGCCGCCGATGTGCGCCCAGAATGCGACGCCGCCGCCGCCCTCTTCGGAGACGATGCTCGTGATGCCGCCGAAAAACTGGAGCGCCATCCAGTAAATCAGCATCACCCAGGCCGGCAGCGCCATTTGCTGGATGAAGAAGCCGAGCGGCACGATCGTGTAGACCCGCACGCGCGGAAAGAGGACGAGGTAGGCACCCATCACGCCGCTGATGGCGCCAGATGCGCCGACCATCGGGATCTCCGAGTTTGGATCCGCCAGCACCTGCGCGAGCGCCGCGCCGAGTCCACACAGCAGGTAGAAGGCGAGGTAACGCGGGCGCGTCATCGAGTCTTCGATGTTGTTGCCGAAGAGCCAGAGGAACCACATGTTCCCGAGCAGATGCATCCACGAGCCGTGCAGAAACATCGACGTCAGGACGTTGGTGTACTGGGCGCCCGGGTCGGTGAGGCAGGTGATGCCGTCGCCCATTGGGAATCCGGTCCCCGGCGGAAGCGACTGTGTCAGCTCGCCCGGAATCAGTCCGAGCTCGCAGACCGATTCAGCCAGGGGCAGGTCGGCGCCGGCGCCCTGGACCACGAGCCAGGCCAGAGTGCTCGCGCCGATAAGCGCCATCGTGACGTACGGGGTTCGCTGGGTTTCGTTCTCGTCGTGGTAGGGAAACATGCGATTTGCAATTTATGATTTGCGATTTGCGATTTGTTCGCAATCACAAATCACCAATTGCAAATCACAAATGGTTCGCGATTCGCCAGACGGACGTGCCGAGCGCGGCCAGGAACGCGAGCAGTCCGCGCAGCAGCACCATCGCCGCCAGCGGCGTGGCGCTCTGAGCGGCGATCGGCACGATGGTGTCCGCGCTACGCGAGCCGGCCGCCGTCCAATCCTGCCACTGCCCGGAGACCGGCGACACGGCAACGATCTCGGTAACCACGCGCGGCGTCAGGCGTTTCGGCTCCAGCCGCGGCGGGCCCGGCGCCACCACCTCAACGACCTGCGACCCCGACACCACGCCCACCGCCTGATGGTAGATGCCGGTGAAGTAGCCCAGGCGCGACGGCTGCGGCACGACGTGGAACACGAGCTGCTGCCGCTCGCCGATGAAGAGGATGTCGCCGGCGGCGCGCATCTGCTGGAGCACGCGGCGAATCTCCTGAACCCGCGACATAGGCGTGTTCACCAGCGCAATGTCGAACGCGAGGCCCATCGTGTGCATCGGCACCGAGGTGGTGGCGTTGCCGTTGGTTCCCCTCAGAACGGACTGATATTCGGCGTGCCGCACCAGGCTGGTGATTTCGACCGGCCCCGAGCGCACCCTCGATGCGAGGACGATGAGCGCGCCAATCGTCGCAGGACGCGCGGCCAGGTAGTTCACCTGGTTGCCCAGATCCTTTTCGCCGATCGGATGCGGCCCGTCGAGCCGCGGCGCCAGGTTGAACCGCTCCGGATGCGCGGGCAGCGGCGCAAGACCGGCAGTCGCCAGCGCGCCCTCGAGATCCGAATACGCGTTGAGGAGCAGAAGCTGGAGATGCGGGCGATAGAGGCGCTTGATGGCTGCCGCATCGCGTGCGCTCTGCGCCGCCATCTCCACCATCATCTGGTCCAACTTCTGAGGCGGCGTCAGGGAGTCAGCAGACGCCGGCCGCGCCGCGGCCGTCATGAGGACTGCCGCAGCTGCCAACACACCGATTCGTGCAAACAGCTGAGCCATCGTAGGTTGTGGACACAAGGCGAGCGTGAGGCCGCCGGAAACTCAGTGTAGCACCTTGGGAAAGATTCAAGAGCGCAACGCCCAACTCCGCAACTCCCAACTCCCAACTGAACGGTTTGGGGCCGGAGTTGGGAATTGGTATTTTGGGAGTTGGGAGTTGTTGAGTCAGACAGCGACGCGCGAGCGAGACGGGGCTTCCGAGGCTGGCTTCTCGAACCCGAGCTTGCGATCGAGGCTGTAGGCGCCGGCGCCCAGGATCAGCAGAGCCACAAGACCCGCCGCAAAGTCCCACGGATGCACATTCCCCCCGCTCACGTTCCCAGCCAGGACGTTGCGGAGCATCGCCACGAACATCACCCACATCATCAGGATAGAGGCCGGGCGCACCGCCAGCCCCAGCCAGAACAACAGCCCACACAGCGTCTCAGTGAAGCCGACCATGAACCCCCAGAAGACCGGCGCGAAGGTGATACCGAACATCGCCATCAGCGCGCCCTCCCGCGCCCATCGATCCGGCGACATCAACTTCGGGAGGCCGTGGGCCAACACCAAGGTCGTCCCCAACATCAGCCGAACGAAAAGCGGAGCGTAGTCGCGGTACTTTCCAAGCGATTTCAGCATGATGCGTCACCTCTTTGCGGGTGTGGTGGCTCCAGGGCGCGCGAACCGCGCATATCCTGCCAGCATCCCCGGGCGACGTCAATGCTGAGCGTCGATGATCCTCCGATCGGGGAAAAAGTCGCGGCCGCGGCGGGTTTCCATGAGGTTCTTCGCCGTCCCGACGAACGGCACGAAGTCGAGCGCGGTATGGAGGGTGCCCCCCACCCACCCTTTTCGGCGAATCGCGCCGCCAAGCGTCAGCAGGGCGATGGCCCCGCCGATCCAGGGCATCGTCCGCGTCATGCGACGAATCATGCGTTTTTTGGCGTATCTGCCGAGCTGACCTGAGGTGGTTGTAGTCACGTCGCTGTGATCAGCAATTCGTATTCCCTGGGCACATCAGTTGCACCGCGTCCGCCTGCACATGACTGCCGGGCGGAGCCTCGCCGCGACCCTCGCGATAACGGCCGCGCTTGCCGTCGTCATCGGGGCGCAACAACCCCGTCAATCCATCGATGCCGGGGCGGTGCAGGCTGCGATCGCGCAAGGTCTTACGCGCGCGCCGCGCAGCTTCGAACGACTGAGCTCACCCGCCCAGGCCGGCGTCCGCGTCCTCGACGTAGAGGTCGATCGACTTTCGCCGAACGCGCAGCGTATTACGGTTGACCTCAGCCAAAAGACGCTGACGTATGACCCGGCCGGCGACGTCGAATTGATCCTCGATCAGGTCATCCGCAGCACGGCGGCACTCACCGGCGACGCCGGCGAGGTTCGGTACCGCTTTCTCATCGACGGATTGCCACTCGGCGTGTTCCTTCCGCGTCCCGTCCCCCGCGCGGCGGCCCGCGCATCGGCAAACCCGCGCGTCGTGGTCAGCGCCGGTCATGGCTGGTACTGGAACGAACAGTATTCCGCCTGGCATCTGCAGCGCGATCACTACTGGGGCATCGTCGAGGACGTCGTGAACTGGGACTTCGCGGGCGGCGTCCAGGCGGCGCTGCGGAAGACGCGGTTCGATGCGCGGCTGGCGCGCAACCCGGATCCGCTCGCCCTGGCGGGGCCGTCGGGCTATCCGGCGTGGCAGGAAGGCGCTGTCTATTTCATCAAAGGTCTTGGCGCGCCCGGAGACGTCTGGAACATCGGGGTCAACGACTATGCGCGCGATATCAATGCCCGCCCCCTGTACGCCAACTGGATCGGCGCGGATCTCGTCGTCTCGATTCACAACAACGGCGGCGGCGGCACCGGCACCGAAACGTGGTACGACGAGACCAACGGCTACGCGCCGGAGAGCCGGCGGCTCGCGGACACCCTGAACGCGCACATCGTGAAAGCGATTCGACGTTTCTACAACGCCAGCTGGCCTGACCGCGGCCTGCGGTCGTGCAACGGGTGCAAGGGCGAGAACCGGCTCGCGGCGAGCCCGGCGGTGATCCTGGAAGTGGCTTTTATGGATACGAGGAGCCCCGACAACGACGCACTGCACGATCCCAACTTCCACCGCATCGTGTCCTACGGCATTCGCGACGGGCTGCACGCGTGGGCGGGGATCCCGGTGCCACCTGAGGACTAGGCGGGACATGTCGGCGGCATCCGTGTCCACCGCTGCAGCGAACGTCGTCATAGACCCATCGTGGATCGTACCGGCGGGTGTTTCGCCAGACGACCGCGTCGAACTCGTCCGGCGTGCTCGCCACAAAGACGCCTTCAATGCCTAGCGGGTCAAATACGAGGGTCCTTGGTCGCCTCCGCGGTGATGAGTCCTGTCACGCACGTGGTGGGATCACTCCGTGTCGTTCAATGCGAATGGACCGATGATGATCCGATGGCGCAATGCGTAAATGAGACCATCGATACTCAAATCATCGATCATCGATTGATTGATGGCAGCACCTCGTTGACAAACAGGTCGACCAGCCGCGGCTCATAGCGTCCCTTCTCCGCCCCCGCTCTCAGAAAGCTCACCGCGTTCTCGCGGGTAAAGTTCGCCGGCTTGTAGGCGCGTTCGGGGCCTTCGGACGTCATCGCATCGTAGTCGTCGGCGATCGTCACGATGTTGATCTCGCGCGCCCACCAGCATCCCTGCTTCTCGTGGCAGTTGGTCTCGTAGTCGTCGCCATGCCGCCGCGCGACGGTGGCGAGAAACGCGTTGTGCAGCTCGGGACGGCCGCCGTCGCGCAGCCGATCGATCATGCACGGACCCTTGCGGCAGTGCACGTCGCGGACGATGCCGAGCAGATACTCCTGGCGGCGCGCGGCTTCGCCGCTGGAATCGCCGCGCAGATCCGTGTCTTTGAGCAGCTCGAGGAACGGCGCGCAATCTTCGTGCTGTTTCCCGAGATCGTGCAGCAGCGCAGCGAGCATGATGTCTTCAATCGACACGCGCAGCGGTTCGAGCGCAATCAGTTCGCCCTGCTCCGCCCGGGCACGCTGGTTCACAGCCAGCGCCAGCCGGCCGGCCAGCGTCATCACCCGGAAGTCCGGGCAATAGTCGCGCTGGAAGAACGTCGCGGTATACGGCCTTCCTTCCGTGACCACGTGCTGCTCGCCGACGTAGCGCGCAAAGATCTCGCCGGCGAGGACGTCGACGTCCACCTCGGTCTGCGCGAAGTGCGGGACATCGCTTCTTCTCCGCTTGAGCGGGTCCGATTCCATCGACCGCGGTTACCCTCCAGCCATCGCGCCGACCACGAGAAACGGCTCGGCGCCCGACGCTACGGCGTCGGGCAGCCGCGTGTCCGGCGCGTCGTGCGACAGGTCCTGCTCACACGCGTAGAACCGGACGAATGGCCGCCGCTTCAACGTGATGTGATCGCGCATCGTGCCCTGCAGCACGGGGTAGGTGGATTCCAGTGCGCTCAGGACGGCGCCCAGCGTCGGCGGCCCGGGCACGTCCACCGTGACCTCCCCGTTGACGCGCGCCAGCGTCCGCAGGTGCTGCGGCAGCACGACCCGGATCATGCCAGCGTCTGCGCCTCCACCGACAGCACCGGCGGCAGATTCTGGGCGACCGCCTTCCAGGAGTCCCCGCCGTCCGCCGAGGCGTACACCTGTCCCCCGGTCGTGCCGAAGTACACGCCGCACTTCTCCAGCGAATCGACCGACATGGCGTCGCGCAGCACGTTGACGTAGCAGTCGCGCTGCGGCAGACCGTTGGTCAGTGCTTCCCACTCCTGCCCGCCGGTCTTGCTGCGATAGACGCGCAGCTTTCCGTCGGGCGGATAGTGCTCGGAATCGCTCTTGATCGGGACGACGTAGATCGTGTCGGGATCGTGCGCGTGCACGTCGATGACGAAGCCGAAATCGGTAGGCAGGTTGCCGCTGACCTCATGCCAGGAGTCCCCCGCGTCGTCGCTCCGCATGACGTCCCAGTGCTTTTGCATGAACAATACCCCGGGCCTCGACCGGTGCATCGCCAGCCGATGGACGCAGTGTCCAACCTCGGCCTTGGGGTCGGGCAGCTCGGTCTGCGATTTCAGGCCGCGATTGATCGGACGCCACGATGTCCCGCCGTCGTCGGTGCGGAACGCGCCCGCGGCCGAGATCGCGATGAACATCCGCTTCGGATTGCCCGGGTCGATCAGGATCGTGTGAAGACAGAGTCCGCCGGCGCCTGGCGCCCACTTTCCTGCCGACTCATGCGTACGAAGTCCAGGCAGCTCGTGCCAGTTCTGCCCCGCGTCCGTCGTCCGGAACATCGCTGCGTCCTCGACGCCCGCGTAGACGGTATCAGGATCGTCGAGCGCCGGCTCGAGATGCCAGACGCGCTTGAATTCCCACGGATGTGGCGTGCCGTCGTACCACAGGTGCTGGCCGGCAACGCCGTCGTAGACGAACTTGTTGCCGACGGTGTCCCACGTCGTGCCGCCGTCGTTCGAGCGCTGGAGGATCTGTCCGAACCAGCCGCTTGATTGCGAGGCATACAGCCGGTTCGGGTCCGCCGGCGATCCTTTGAGGTGGTAGATCTCCCAGCCTCCGAAATGAGGTCCGGAGATGTCCCATCGCTCACGTTTGCCATCAGCCGTCAGGACAAACGCGCCTTTTCGGGTTCCCACTAAGAGACGCACTCCGCTCATCACCGCCCTCCTGCGGTATTGTCGATCAGCGCCTTCGCCGATCGACATCAGCGCCCTTTTTTGGCTTTTGCCCATCGCGCGCGAATCGCCTTGAGGGCGATCTCGCGGCGCCGCTCGGGGCTGAGCGCTCTGGCGCGCGCTCGTCCGCCTTTCAGGCCGCCAAGTCGCCCGAGCGCGGCCGCGGCGGGATTGCGAACGGCCAGCGCCATGCGCCGGCCAAGGATGCTGGTGCGTTCGGAGGGGGCATGACACGCCGGACACTCGGCGCCGATAACCTCAGCGTCGGCAGGCTCATCCGTCTCTCCCTCCCACTCGCACACGAGACATCGTCGTCGCACCCGGAGCAGCAACCGTTTACTTGAGCGCATACGTAATATCTTTACACACCTGAACCGCCGGGAGACCTCGGCGTGTTTCCGGGGTGTGCCGATCGGGACCGATTAGGGACTTCCCTCAGATGCGCGACTGGACGCCGCGCATCCTGCCAGAATACTTGACCGAACATGTAGGCGTAATTGGGATGGACGTAATTACGTGATCGCTCAAGTATCGCGGCAGCGAATTTGCTACCTCACAGCCAAGGGGGAAACAGAAACATGAGAACGCAGATACACCGACTCGCCGCCGCCACCGGCACCGCCGTCATGCTTGCGATGCTGGCGTCCGCGGCGGCGCCCGTACATGCCGCTCCGGCGGCGAAGTCCGGAATCAGCATGCCGGTGACGAGCGCCGATTCGGCGGCTCAGTTCGTCGGCACGTTTGACCTCAACAAGTTCGTCGCAACCAGCACCGGCGTGGCTGCGGTGGGCACCATCAGCGGGACGCTGACCGACGCGCTCGGCAACGTCACGACCGTCGTGCGCACTGTCTCCTTTCCCGTCCGGATTGGCGCGACGACGTGCGACATCCTGCATCTCGAGCTCGGGCCGCTCGATCTGGACCTGCTCGGCCTCGTCGTCCACTTGAACAAGATCGTGCTCGATATCGATGCGCAGTCGGGCGCCGGCAACCTGCTCGGCAACCTGCTGTGCGCAGTCGCCGGCCTGCTCGACAACCCGTCCGGACTGGCGCGGCTGCTGAACGACATCCTCGCGATCCTCGGCTAGCCGCGCAGCGTGGATGGCCGAACCCGGGGGGGAGCCGGCCATCCACGCCCTTTTCTCTTATGCCACCGGCGGCGTGGACGAGGGCTCCGTGTGGACGGGCGACAATCGGCCGACCTGTCCGGCCGATCTCACCAAAAGCACCACCGAGATCACGATCACCATGAGCGACGACAGTTCGAGCGACAGCCGGACGCCGATGAAGGCGCCGAGCACGCCGACCGTGATGCCGCTGCCCGCCCGCAGACCCAGCATGGCGGTGTTGAACAGGCCGACGATGGTGCCGCGAATGGCGGGCGGCGCGAGTATCTGTACCAGCGTCTGCGCCATCGACGTGAACGCGATGCTGAAGATCCCCGCCACGACCAGGAGCGATACCGCGAGCGGGTAGTTGCCGGTCATTGGAAACAGCCCCATCGACAGCGCCCAGAGCGCGGCAAAGATAATCGTGGCACGCACCGACGGCTGCACGAGCGTGGCGCTTTCGAGCATGATCACGCCGATCACCGCCCCTGCCGCGTGCGCGGCGAGCAGGATGCTGTAGCGCGCGCCGGTGTCGTCGGCGCCAAGCAAGTGCGCGTACTCGGGCATCTGCGCCTGGAACGCGTTGCCGACAAAAAATGACGAGGCCCCCGCCAGCACCACCATCGTCAGGATCTGCGGCTCCGCCCGCGCGCGCAGGAATGCCGCCCAGGCGTCGGCAAATCCGAAGGTCCGATCGCTCGAGGCGCCCTTCCTCGCGTGGCCCGTATAGGCGAGCCGCGCAATGAACGTCGTGAACGGCAGGAAGAGGACGACGTTCGTCAGCAGCCCCCACGCCGGGCCGAGCAGCAGCATCATGCCGCCGCCAATCGCCGGGCCGACGAGAATCGCCAGGTAGCGGCTGCTGGCGTTCAGCCGGATCGCGCTCGGCAGGTCGCGCTTCTCCACCATGTCGTGGATGATGAGCTGCGAGGCAGGCGCGCCGACGACCCCCGCGGCGCCGTGGACCAGCAGGATGATCACCGCGTGCCACATCTGCAGCGTCCCGAGGAGAAACAACACGCCCCACGCCATTGACGCCGTCATGAAGAGCGCCTGCGAAATCTGGATCAGCTTGCGGCAGTCGTGGCGGTCCGCGAGCGCCCCGGCGTGCAGCGAGAACAGCAGGAACGGCAGCCAGTGGCTGATGACGGCGAAGCCGGCGAGCGCCGGCGAGTGAAACGCCTGGAACATCACCCAGTAGCTGATGACGTGCTCGATGTTGTCCGCCGTCATCGACAGCAGGTTGAAGGCGAAATAGGTGCGATAGGCGGGGGTATGGAGCGCGGCGAACTTGCGGGTGGGCGCGCCTGCCTCTGTGCGGGGTCCAGTCAGCGGATACATTTTACGTCCAACCGGGCCCGCCCCGCGTCTGTCTGTTGTGCACACCGGGCGCCTGACATGGAACGTTCCGGCGGTTGCCGACAATCACACGTGGATGCCGACCGGGCCTGCAGAGACCGACGTGGAGCTCGTTCGGCGCGCGGCGGCCGGCGACCGCGACGCGTTCGCCGCGATTTACGAGCGCCACCGGACGGTTGTCTATCGATTCGCCCGCCTCATGAGTGGATCCGACGCAACCGCGGATGACGTGACACAGGAAGTCTTCGTGACGTTGATTCACACACTGCCTTCGTATGAACCACGGCGCGCCGGCCTGCTGACCTACCTATATGGTGTCGCGCGGAACGTGACGCGCAACCGCCTGCGCAAGGATCGCCGGTTCGTGGCCCTCGACACCGCCGCCTCATCTTCTGCTCTCACCGGCGATCCGCATGCTGCCGCGTCGCGGGCGCAGGAGCGGACCCTTCTGCGGAGTGCGATCCTCTCGTTGCCGTCCCGCTACCGGGAAGCGATCATCCTGTCGGACGTCCAGGGGCTTGCGTATGCGGAAACCGCTCGCGTCCTGCAGGTTCCGGTAGGGACGGTCCGATCCCGGCTGAGCCGCGGCCGGCAGATGATTGCGAAACGGCTGGAAAGTGCGGACAGCCGAGGCTCGATGTCGACTGTGCCTCGGGTTGAAAGGTGCGCCGTATGAATCTTCAGCAATCGCTGCGGGCTTTGAGCAAAGACGAGGGGCAGGTGCCCGCGCATGTGGATGCGGCCGTCATGGCAGCGTGGGAGACAGCGTGGGATGCGAGCCGGCCGGGCCATGCGCCGGCGGCGTCGAGGCTGTGGGTCCCATGGGCGGCCGCGTGCGCTGCGATCGTCATGACGGCGGTCCTGCTCACGTGGAGACCCGCCAATTCCGGCGCACCATCCGGGACCGCCGGGCCCGCGGCGCCGCTGATTCAGCAAGAGCTGGTGCTTGTTCCGGAATTCGATCGCGCCGGGCCGCTGATGCTGATGCGCGTCCGGATGACGCGACGCGAGTTCTCGAGGCTGGGTGTCCCGATCAGTAATCCCGACGGCAACGGCCTGGTGGACGTGGAAGTGCTCGTTGGCGAAGATGGTGTGGCCCGGTCGATCCGCCGCGCGGTCCCGGTGGCATGGTCCGGGCCGAACCCGTAGGAGGATCAGGTGCGAAAGCTGATGACGAGAGACATGCTGGCGCTGACAGCCGCGCTGGCGACGGGAGTGGCGGCGCCGGCGTCGGCCGCCGCGCAGGATGTGATTTACCGCTTCGAGCAGCGCGTGGAGGGCGCCACGCAGGGCGGCGGCGACTTCTTCACGCTGCCGGTGCCGCCCGGCGGCCCAGGCGGCTTCATCGAGCAGCGGATGGGCGTGCTGGCCGTCGAGCCGTTCGACACGATGGAGCCGATCACCGGCGCGCCATACACCGCCGAGATTGTCACCGACGTCGTGCAAACGCTCGCCGATGGCAATCGTATCGAGCACCACAACACGAGCAGCGTGGCGCGCGATGGACAGGGCCGGGTGCGGCGGGAGCAGCAGCTGGCGGCGATCGGTCCGCTCGTCCCGCAGGCGCCCGGACGCATCGTCACCATCATGAATCCAGTCGACGGCGTCCACTACTCGCTCGACCCGGTTCGCAAGGTCGCCATGCGATTGCCGATGCCGAACGGCAAAGTGACGCAGGGAGGCGTTGCCCGCACCCAGATCGTCGTCGGCCGCGGTGCGGTCGCCACGAGAGATATCGACACCGTCGTCACGAGGCGCGGGCCCGACGCGGGCCGAACGGAACCGCTCGGCACGTCGGTCATCGACGGCGTGCAGGCGGAGGGCACCCGTACCATCGTGACCATCCCCGCGGGCACGATCGGCAACCAGGCGCCGATCGAGATGATCAACGAGCGGTGGTTCGCCCCCGAGCTGGGCGTCGTCGTAATGTCGAAGCGCACCGATCCGCGGTTTGGCGAGACGACCTACCGGCTGCAGAACATCACGCGCGGCGAGCCGTCGCCGGAGCTCTTCGACGTGCCTGCGGACTATACGATCGAAGCGATGCCCGCATTCGGCGGCGCGAACGTGGTGAGGCCGTCGATCGAGCCTTGACCTTAACGCCGGCGGCTATCGCCGCCGGCTGGTTTTCTTCGCTTTCCGCCCCTTGGCCGCACCCTTTGCCTTCTTCGCGGCCTTCTTCTTCGCCGCTTTCCTTTTCGGCGGCATCGGCGGCGCCTGGTGGAGGCCGATCATGTTGTTCTCGGGATCCTTGAAGACGGAGATCCAACCCATGTTCGGGCCAATCTCCTGCTTCGGCAGCACGATCGTCCCGCCGTTGGCCTGCACCACCTGGTTCATGTCGTCGATCGACGGGACGTTGATGTAGTTGGTGAACGGCTGCCCGGGCATGTTGCGCTTCATCAGGCCGCCGTCGATGCCGGGCGCGCCCTTCTTGCGCGTCACGACCGAGTAGTACTCCTGCCCACCCGGCGGCATCGGATACTTCTTGATCTTCCAGCCAAAGGTCTTTTCGTAGAACGCCGTCGCTCGCGCGACGTCGTCCGCGGGAATCTCGAAATGCACAACGGCATTCGCCATCGTCGTCTCCTCTCCGGTAGAGGGGCAACATACACCATTAATGCGACGTGTGCATGGCAGCGGGACTAGAATGCCGCACAGCGTGCCTTCAGCCGATCAGCTCGTCCCAGCTGTCTACAATGAACTGCGCCGCCTGGCCGCGGCCTACATGCGCCGGGAGCGCCCGGGGCAGACGCTGCAGGCAACCGCGCTCGTGCACGAGGCGTTCATGCGCCTGGCGGGCACCGGCCAGCCGTGGAACGATCGCAATCATTTCCTGGCGATCGCGGCGCGATCGATGCGTCAGATCCTTGTCGAGCGCGCCCGGGCGCGTGGCGCGCAGAAGCGATGGGCAGGGCTGGATCGCGTCTCGCTGACCGACTCTCTCGTGCGCGCCGCCGACGAGGACGCGATGCTGCCTGCGTTGGACGATGCGCTGACCCGGCTGGAGCAGCTGGATCCGGAACAGGCCCGAATCGTGGAGCTGCGCTACTTTGCGGGGCTGGGTATTGAGGAGACGGCCGACGCGCTCGGCATCTCCCCCGCCACGCTCAAGCGACGCTGGGCCCTTGCGCGCGCGTGGCTGTTCCGTGAACTGAGCGGCACTCGGAGCCCGGACCAGCGATGACCTCGGCGGATCACTGGCGCCGTGTCCGCGATCTGTTCGAAGGCGCGCTCGAGCAGCCGCCTGAGCGACTCGACGCCTGGCTCGATCGCGAGGCCGTCGGCGATCCACAAATCCGGGCCGACGTCCGATCGCTGCTCGATCATCATCAGCGCACCGGCTCCTTTCTCGCCGATCCGCTCGGCAACCGGATGGCCGACCTCATGGGCGAGAGTCGCGTACTCCAGCCGGGCGATCGCCTGGGCTCGTACACGATCGTCCGTGAGCTCGGACGAGGCGGCATGGGGCGGGTCTACCTGGCCACCGATGCCACGCTCGGACGGAACGTGGCGATCAAGGCGCTGCCGCCGGAGCTGACGTTCGATACCTCGCATCGCGACCGGCTGCGCCGCGAGGCCCGCGCGGCCGCGGCGCTGACGCATCCAGGCATCTGCACGGTCTACGCCCTCGAAGAGTTCGACGGCGACCTGTACATTGCCGCCGAGTTCGTCGACGGGACGACGCTGCGGTATCAGCTCGATAGCGGGCGCCGGCCTTCCGCCGCGGAAATTACTCGCGTCGCGGGCGAGCTGGCGGCCGCCCTCACCCACGCGCACGAGCACGGCATCGTTCATCGGGACCTCAAGCCCGACAACGTGATGATGACGAGCGATGGCCGGGTGAAGATCCTCGACTTCGGACTCGCCCGGCTGTCCACGCCCGACGCGGCCGTCGGCCCGATCACCCAGCCGGGCACGATCTTCGGCACCCCGGCGTATATGGCGCCCGAGCAGCTGCAGGGCCAGACGGTCGACGCGCGCGCCGACGTGTTCGCGTTCGGGGTGCTTCTGTACGAATACGTCACCGGCGTCCATCCCTTTGCCGCGGCGACGCCGCTGGGCGTCGCGGGCCGGATCCTCGAAAGCGAGGCGACGCCGATTGCAGAGCGGCGTCCGGACATTTCCGCCGCCGTGGCCGCTGTCGTGGAGCGCTGTCTCGAGAAGGCGCCGGCCGATCGATTTGAGTCTGGAGCGGGGATCGTGCGCGCACTCCAGCGCGGCCACCGCGCGCCGGGCCGTGTTGCGCAGGGAAGTGGCTCTCGACGACTGGCCTGGTGGTGGCGGGCGCACCAGTTCGTC
>Ga0075418_10004331_pt1 | contig 16194 bp, 5 predicted proteins | sample SoiMetdeltSBSDD2_FD_81776 | JGI IMG/M metagenome (GOLD analysis project Ga0075418, IMG submission 81776) | Bulk soil microbial communities from a Populus tree surrounding site in Tennessee, USA - Soil MetaG P. deltoides SBSDD2 | ecosystem: Environmental > Terrestrial > Soil > Tree plantation...
ACGAGCTCGTCCGCCTCCACGCCGGCGCCGAGTATCTCGTCTACTTCGTGGGCTTCACGCCGGGCCTGCCCTACATGGCGGGCGTGCCCGAGCGCATCCGCCTGCCGCGCCTGGAGACGCCGCGCGTGAAGGTCCCGCCCGGCAGCGCCGGGCTGGGCGGCGCGCAGTTCTGCGTCTACTCGGTGGAGAGCCCGGGCGGGTACTGGTTGCTGGGCCGCACGCCCGCGCGTCTTTACGATCCGACGGCCGCCGAGCCGACGCTTCTGCGCGCGGGAGACCGCGTGCGGCTGCGGCCGATCGACCGTGCGGAGTACGACGCCATCGCCGCGCGCGTCGAGGCGCACGCCTGGCAGCCGGTGATCGCATGATCCGCATCGCCGAGCCCGGGCCCCAGACGACGGTGCAGGATCTCGGACGCTTCGGTCAGCTGCGCCACGGCATCCCGCCCTCGGGGCCGATGGACGTCCGCGCATTCGTGATTGCCAATCGCCTGGTCGGCAACGCCGACGGCGCCGCCGGGCTCGAGTGCACGCTGATGGGGCCCCGCTTCGGCGTGGAAGCGCCGTGCGCCATCGCCGTCACCGGCGCCGACGTGCCGGTCACCGTCAACGGCGAGGCGGCGCCCACCCACGCGACGCTCGTGCTGCGCAGCGGCGACGCCGTGCGGATCGGCGCGGCGCGCGCCGGGGTGCGGGCGTACGTCGCGTTCTCCGGAGGGATCGACGTGTCGCCCGCGCTCGGCTCGCGCGCGACGTACCTGCGCGGCCGCCTGGGTGGCCTGGAGGGCCGGAGCCTCAAGCGCGAGGACGTGTTGCGCCTGCATCGCGCGCCGGTCCCGGCGTCGCGCGCGCTGCCCGCCGCGCACGCCACGGCGCTCGACGCCGAGCCGGAGATCCGGGTCGTGCTGGGACCCGACCTCGAGCGCTTCACCGCCGAGGGGGTGGCCGCGTTCCTGGCCGGGCCGTACGAGATGCTGCCCCAGTCGGACCGCATGGGCGCGCGTCTGCGCGGCCCGCGCATCACGCACACTCGTGGCCACGACATCATCTCCGACGGGATCGCGCTCGGCTCGATCCAGGTCCCGGGTGATGGACAGCCGATCGTGCTGCTGGTCGACCGCCAGTCGACGGGGGGTTACACGAAGCTGGCCACCGTGTGCTCGTTCGACATCGGTCGTATCGGGCAGGTCAAGCCCGGGCAGCGCGTGCACTTCCGGGCGATCGAGGTGGCCGAGGCGCACCGTTTGCGCCGATCATGGGAAGCGTCACTGGCCGAGGCCGCCGGCGGCCCGGTCGCCGCGTGATACGAAGGAGAAACTAGATGAGTCTGGACAAGGAAGCCGCGGAATACGCGTCGAAGACGCCGCGCTCGCGCAGCCTGCACGAGGAGGCCGCGGCCGTCATGCCCGGGGGCAACAGCCGCACGACGACCTTCTTCGATCCGTATCCGTTCTACTTCCAGCGTGGTCAAGGTGCCCACATCTGGGACGCCGACGGCATCGAGCGCGTCGACTTCAACGGCAACTACACGAGCCTCGTCCTCGGCCACGCGCCGCCCGACGTGGTGAAGTCCGTGCAGGCGGTCGCCGAGTCCGGACTGTCGTTCCCCGGTCCGACGGAGTACGAGGTGCGCCTGGCCGAGATGATCGTCCGCCGGGTGCCGTCGGTCGAGAGCCTGCGCTTCACCAACTCGGGCACCGAGGCCACCATGAACGCCGTGCGCCTGGCCCGCGCGTTCACGGGACGGCCCAAGCTGGCCAAGTTCGAGGGCGCCTTTCACGGCACCCACGACTGGGTCATGGTGAGCGTGACCGGCGACACCAAGTCGTGGGGCAATCGCCGCCGGCCCAAGCCGATCGCGTGGTCGGCCGGCATCCCGCCGGCCGTGCTCAAGAACACCGTGGTGCTGCCGTGGAACGATCCCGAGGCGTGCGAGGAGATTCTCACCAAGGAAGGCGCCGCCATCGCCGCGGTCATCGTGGATCCGTACATGTGCAACGGCGGCCTGCTGCCGCCGGTGGACGGCTTCCTGCCGCGGCTGCGCGCGGTGACCGAGCGTCTCGGGATCTTGCTGATCCTGGACGAGGTGATCTCGTTCCGCACCGCGTGGGGCGGCGCGCAGGAGAAGCTCGGTCTGCGGCCCGATCTCACCACCTTCGGCAAGATCATCGGCGGCGGCCTGCCGGTGGGCGCCTTCGGCGGACGGCGTGACGTGATGGCCTACTACGATCCCCGCAAGGGTGGTCCGCGCATCAGCCAGGGCGGGACGTTCAACGCCAATCCGGTGACGATGGCCGCCGGCGTGGCGACCCTGAACGCGCTGACGCCCGAGGCCTACACGCGCCTGGAGGCGCTCGCCCGGCGGCTGGCCGGCGGTATCAGCCGGCTCCTGACCAACACGCGGCGGCGGGGCCAGGTCTCGACGGTCGGCTCGCTGTTCTGGCTGCACTGGACGCCCGAGACGCTCACCGACTATCGCTCGACGCGGCTGAAGGACACCGAGATGCCCCAGCGGGTCTTCATGGGCCTGCTCAACGAAGGGATCCTCATGACCCAGCGGGGCCTCGGAGCCTGCTCGCTGGCGATGAGCGACGAGGACGTGGACCGGTTCGTGAACGCACTGGCGCGCGTGCTGGCGCGCCAGTAAGGAGACAGGGCGATGGCGACCAAGCAGATCGATCTCAACTGCGACATGGGCGAGAGCTACGGCCGGTGGACGCTGGGGGCCGACGAGGAGATCATGCCGTTCATCACGTCGGCCAACGTGGCGTGCGGCTTCCACGGCGGCGACCCACACGTGATGCGCAAGACCGTCGAGCTGGCGCTGCGTCACAACGTGGCGATCGGCTCGCACCCGTCGCTGCCGGACCTGATCGGGTTCGGTCGCCGCGTGATGGACGTGACGCCGGCCGAGCTGAAGGACTACCTCTGCTACCAGACCGGTGCGCTGCGCGAGTACTGCCGCGCGGCCGGCACCGAGCTGCAGCACATGAAGCCGCACGGCATCCTCTATACGATGATCGAGAAGCAGCCGGACCAGGCGTGGTCCACCGCCATCGGCGAGGCCTCCAAGGAATCGGGCAAGGAGCTCATCCTCATGGCCCTGGCCTCCGGCAACTACGATCGGACGGTGCGCAAGATGGGCGTGCGGACCGCGTCGGAGGGCTTCGCCGATCGCGCCTACAACGTCGACCTGAGCCTGGTCTCCCGCAAGCTGCCCGGCTCGCTCATCACCGATCCGCAGAAGGCCGCGGATCAGGCGGTGCGGATGGCGCTGGAGAGCAAGGTGAAGACGATCGACGGGGTCGACGTCGACATCTCCGTGCAGACGATCTGCTGCCACGGCGACACGCCGGGCGCGCAGCGAATCGTCAGGGCGGTGCGCGAGGCGCTCGACCGGGCCGGGTGCCAGGTCAAGCCGCTGCGCGACTGGCTGCCCCGATAGTCATGGGGGGCCCCGAGCGGGGCCCCCAAACCCCCCCGGCTCCGCGCCCCGGCGGAGCCGGGGCGCTCCGCGAGCGTGCAGTCAGTTAGACCAATCCGCGGACACTCCAGATGGGGACCGGGCGCGCGAGGCCCTTGAGTGTCAGCGGACCCAGATTCTCCGCGTCGATGATGCTCTCGACCGCTGATGCGACCCGAGCCGAGACCAGGATCTGCCCGCCCTCCGCTTCGCCGCACAGGCGCGCTGCGAGGTTCGTGACGTTGCCGATCGCGCCGTAGTCCATCCGGCCCTCGAAGCCGATGGCCCCGATGGTGGCGTAGCCCTGCGCGATGCCGACCTTGAGCGCCAGCTCCCAGCCGCGCTTGCGCCAGCTGACGGAGAGGCTGGCGATGAGGTCGCGCATGGCGACCGCCATGCGGATCGCGCGCTCGGCCGGATTCGGCACCTCCACGGGATCATTGAAGAAGACCATCATGCCGTCGCCGGTGAAGCGCTCCAGCGTGCCCTCGTGCGCCATGATGAGCCGACCCATCTCCGCGTGATATTCGCGGAGCATGCCCATGACCTCCTCGGGCTCGGCGGTCTCGGCAAAGGCGGTGAAGCCGCGGAGGTCGACGAAGACGACGGTCACATCGCGCCGGTGCGTCTTGAGGGGATCCGCGGCACCGCCGGCCACGATGAGCTCGGCCAGCTGGGGCGAGAAGAAGCGCTTGAGCCGGCCCAGCTGCTCGAGCTGGGCGACCTGCTCGGCGACCCGTCGCTCCAGCGTCTGGTTGAACGCGGCCAGCTCGCGACGGTGGCGCTCCTCCTGATCGTGCAGGCGCTTCTTCTCCAGGCACGCGCCGATGCGGGCTTGCAGGAGCACCGGCTCGAACGGCTTACCGAGGTAGTCGTCGGCGCCCAGCTGGATGCAACGCACCACGCTGTCCAGGTCGTCCAGCGCCGAGATCATGAGGACCGGGATATCGCGGAGCGCAGGGTCGGCCTTGAGCTGCTGAAGGACGGCGTAGCCGTCGAGGTCCGGCATCATGACGTCGAGGAGCACGAGGTCGACCGGCGCCGCCGCCAGCAGGCCCAGCGCGGCGCGTCCGCCGGCCGCGGTCAGCACCTCGTAGTTCTGGCGCCGCAGCCGACGGGAGAGCATGTCGCGGTTGTCGTCGTTGTCGTCCACGACGAGGATCACGCCCTTGTGCGCCGGCGCCGCGTCACCGGGCTCGGTGCTCGCCGCGGGCGGCACGGTCTCCTGGGCCGGCGCGCGGCCGTGGCCCAGCAGCGTGTCGAGTCGCTCGGTGGCCGAGCAGATGCGCTCGAGGTCGGCCAGCAGCGAGGCGGCGCCACTCTCGGCCGCGCGCCGCCGGAGCGTATCTCCCGCGGACCGGACGCGCTCGAGGGGTGGACCCAGCGTGCCGCGCGCGGCGGCCAGATCCGGAGGTCCGGTCTGTCCCCGCGCCAGCACCTCGTTCAGCAGGGCTAGGAGCTGCCGCGCGTTGGTGCGCAGGGCGGTGAGGCCGGCGGCCAGCTCGGGCTTGTCGCCCCCTTCGATCTCTTCCAGGAGCATCTCGGCGTAGCCGATGATGTGGTTCAGTGGCGTGCGCAGCTCGTGGCGGAGCTGCGCGGCGGGGTCGATGCTCACGTGCCCGCGGCCCGGCCGAGGAGCGCCTCGATTTTCTCGAGGAGCCGGACCAAATCGACCGGCTTGGTGTCGAAGTCGTCGCAGCCCGCGGCCACGGCCTTCTCGCGATCACCGGACATGGCGTGGGCGGTCAGCGCGATGACGGGGATTGTGCTCGTCTCCGGCGCCGCCTTCAGCTGGCGCGTCGCCTCCCATCCGTCGATGCCGGGCAGGCTCATGTCCATGAGGATCAGCGCCGGCGACTCCGAGCGCGCCATGGCCAGGCCCTGCTCGCCGTCCAGGGCGATGGCCACCTCGTAGCCGCGACGCACGAGCCGGCGGGACAGCATGTCGCGGTTCATCTCGTTGTCCTCGACGAGCAGGATCTTGGCCATCAAGCGGTCGGCCTCCGGCGTGCGACGCTGGTCGCCACGAGCTCGCGGACTTCGGCCAGCAGCTGCTCGCGGCTGTGCGCACCCTTCTGGAGAATCTTGTGCACGTACCCGTTGAGCCGCTCGCGATCGGCGGCCGACAGGTCCTTGGCGGTGACGACCACGATGGGGATGGCCCGCCACGCCTCGTGACGACGGAACTCGGCGACGAACTCGAAGCCATCCATCTCCGGCATCATGAGATCCAGCAGCACAACGCTCGGCGACACGTCGCGCAGACGGGCCAGCGCTGCCCGCCCGTTCTCCGCCTCCACCACCACGTAGCCCTCGGGCTCCAGCATCCGTCGCAGGAGCTGGCGGACCGTGACGTCGTCGTCCACCACCAGCACCGGCCGGTCGCGCCGGTGCTGCTTCAGCACGGCGGTGAGGCGCTCGCGGTCGATGGGCTTGGTGAGGTAGTCGGAGGCACCGAGGGCGTAGCCCAGGTTCCGGTCGTCGACGATGGTCAGCATCACGACGGGGATGTCGGCCAGATCGGGATCGGCCTTGAGGGCGGAGAGGACCGCCCAGCCGTCCATCCCGGGCATCATCACGTCGAGCGTGATGGCGTCGGGGCGCAGCTCGCGGGCGCGCTGGAGCCCCTCCTCGCCGCCCTGGGCGGTCACGACGCGGAATCCTTCCTTCGTGAGGAAGCGCTGCATCAGGTCCCGCACCGCGGCCTCGTCGTCGATCACCAGCACGGTGCCGATTCCCGTGAACACCGGCTCGGCCGCCGGGGCGGGCGCGGCCGGTGCCTCGACCGCCTCGGCCACGACGGCGGGCAGGCGGATGGTGAACGTGCTGCCGCGGCCGGACTCGCTCTCGGCCGTCACGTCGCCGCCCATCATCCGGCAGAGACGCCGGCTCAGCGCCAGGCCGAGACCGGTGCCGCCGAAGCGGCGGGTCGTGGCGGCGTCGGCCTGGGTGAAGGCTTCGAACAGCCTGGCCAGCTGCTCCGGCGTCATGCCGATGCCGGTGTCGCTCACGCTGAAGCTCAGACAGTCCCGGCTATTCACCGTCTCGCGGGCGACGGACAGCACGACCGTCCCTCGCTCGGTGAACTTGCAGGCGTTGCTCAGGAGATTGAAGAGCGCCTGGCGGACCTTGGTCAGATCCGCGTGCATCGTGCCGATCTCCTCGGGGCAGCGTACGTCGAGGCGATTGGCGTTTTTCCCGGCCAGCGGCTGGATCACCGCGGCGATGTCGCGCACCAGGCCGGCCACTCCGAAGGTCTCGAGGTACAGCTCCATCTTGCCGGCCTCGATCTTGGAGAGATCGAGCACGGCGTTGATGAGCTCCAGCAGGTGCTTACCGGCCGCGTTGATCCTGCCGAGATCATCCGTGAACTGCTCGGCCCCAAGGTCGGCGGCGTCCTCCTGGAGCATCTCGCTGTAGCCGATGATGGCATTGAGCGGCGTACGCAGCTCGTGCGACATGTTGGCCAGGAACTCGGACTTGTGGCGATCGGCCTCCTCGAGCTGCCGGCTCTTGTCGCCGATCTCGCGGAAGAGTCGCGCGTTCTGGATGGCCAGGGCCGACTGGCTGGCGAACGTCTTCAGCAGGTCGATGACCTGCTGCGAAAACGCTCCGGGCGTCCGGCGGGTGACCGTGAGTCCGCCGATGAGATGATCCTCGCGCAGCAGCGGAATGCCGAGCACGGCGCGAGTGCCCGCCTCCAGCAGGACGTCGCGAAGCGGGCCGGTGTAGGCGCCGGCCTCAGCGATGTCGGCGACCTGGACCGCCTCGTGCGTGACGGCCATGCGCCCCCCGACGCCTTCGCCGCGCCGGATCGGGGTCCGCTGCATCACCGCGATCACCTCGTCGGCGAGATTGTGAGTGGCGCGGAACACGAGCGCCTCGGCCTGCTCGTCGTACTCGTAGACAGTGCAGGAGTCGGTCCCGGCGATCTGGCTGGCGCGCGAGACGATCGTGCTGAGCACGGTGTCGAGGTCGAGCGTGGAGCTGAGCGCCTGGCTGACCTCGCCGAGCGCCTGGAGCTCGCTGACCGAGCGGGTGAGCTGGTCCGTGCGCGCCTGCAGCTCGGTGAGCAGCCGGGCGTTCTCGATCGCGATGGCCGCTTGGTCGGCGAAGGTCTCCATCAGCGCGATCTGGCCGTCGGTGAACGGCCGGACTTCGTGGCGGTAGATGACGATCACGCCCAGCAGCTCGTCGACCCGACGCATGGGGATCCCGAGCACGGTTCTGACGGCATCCACGCTCGTCGCTCCATAGACGTAGTCGGGATCCTCACGGACATCACGAATCTGGATGGTCCGTCGCTCGAGGACCACGCGCCCGGCGGCGCTCCCGCGTGTGAGCGGCAGACGATTGCGCTCGAGAAATGCGCGAAGCTCGGGGGAGGCGTTGTGGGAAGCCACGAACGAGAGCTGTTCACCCTCGAACCGGTAGATCAGGGCGCGCTCGGCCTCGCATAGTCGCACCGCGTTCTCGACCAGCGTTTCGAACACCGGCTGCAGATCGAAGGTGGACCGCCCGATCACCTTGAGCAGCTCGCTGGTCGCCGTCTGCTGCTCGAGCGCCACCCGAAGCTCGCTGTTGCGCGCGTCCAGCTCGGTGAACAGCCGGACGTTCTGGACGGCGATGACGGCCTGGTCGGCGAAGGTCTTCAGGAGCTCGACCTGTGTGTCGGCGAAGAGCCCAGGTTCCGTCCGCGCCACGAAGATCACCCCGATGACCTGCCCCTCGCGGACCATCGGCACCCCGAGGCAGCCGCGGTAGCCGCTGGTCCGTGCCGTGTCTTTGTTCTCGTACTCCGGATCGCTGAGGACGTCCGGGACATGCACCACGGCGCCAGCCCGCACCGCACGTGCGGTCACCGTCTCGTTGCTCCGTCGCATCGGAAACACGCCGCGAACAGCCTCGACCCCCGCCTCGGTCACCCCATGGAGCGAGGCCAGATGGATCAGCTCGCCGTCGACCCTCGAGACGACACTGATCTCGGCATCACAGAGCTTCTCCGCGCGCTCGCCGATGATGTCGAACACGGGCTGGACGTCCGTCGGCGAGCTGCTGATGACGCGCAGGATCTCGCTGGTCGCCGTCTGTTGCTCCAGCGCCTCGGTGAGATCGGCGTTCTTGGCCTGCAGCTCGGTGAGCAGCCGCACGTTCTCGATGGCGATGGCCCCCTGGTCGGCAAACGTCTCCATCAGGGCGATCTGGCCGTCGGTGAAGGGCAGCACCTCGTGGCGGTAGATGACGATCATGCCCAGGAGCTCGTCGGCCCGCATCATGGGCACCGCGAGCGTGGTGTGGATCGGCTCGACGTCGAGCCCGTAGGTGTATTCCGGGTCCGCCTGAACGTCGAGGATGTGCACCGTGCGTCGTTCGAGCGCGGCGCGCGCGGCGGCGCCGCTGCGCCCGGGCGCGACGGGGTTCTGGGCGACGAAGGCGATTCGCTCGGGCGTGGCGTTGTGACTGGTGACCATGCGCAAGAGGGGGCCGTCGGAGCGGAAGACGAACGCGCGCTCGGCCCCGCAGAGCCGGACGCCATTCTCGGCCAGCGTCTCGAAGACCGGCCGCAGGTCGAAAGTGGACCGGCCGATCACCTTGAGCAGCTCGCTGGTCGCCGTCTGCTGGTCGAGCGAGACCCGCAGCTCGCGGTTGCGCGCCTCCAGCTCGGTGAACAGGCGGACGTTCTGGATGGCGATGACGGCCTGATCGGCGAACGTGCGGAGTAGTCCGATCTCGCCCTCGGTGAATGGCCGGCCCTCCTGGCGAAAGACCACGATGGCGCCCACCGGTCCGCTGTCCCGAAGCATCGGGACGCCCAGGGCCGTGCGATATCCCATGGTGCGAGCCAGCGCCTGGCTCGTCGGGAATCGCGTCTCGCTCTGGACGTCTTCCAGGTGCACCACCTCTCGGTCCAGCATTGCCCCGCCGGCGATCAGGTCCCTCGTCAGAGGGTGCGGGAAGAGGCGGCCGGCTGTCTCGCGCCACTCGGCCGTCTGACCGTGCTGCGCGACCAGGTGGATGGTGTCGCCCTCGAGCCGGTTCGTGCTGCCATAGTCGGCGCTGCACAGGCGCACCGCGCTCTCGGCGATCGCGTCGAAGACGGGCTGAATATCAGTCGGCGAGCGACTGATCACCCGGAGGATCTCGGCGGTGGCCGTCTGTTGCTCCAGAGCCTCGGTGAGGTCGGCGTTCTTGGCCTGCAGCTCGGTGAGGAGCCGCGCGTTCTCGATGGCGATGGCCGCCTGGTCGGCGAACGTTTCCATCAGGGCGACTTGACTGTCGGTGAACGGCTGTACCTCGTATCGGTAGATGACGATGACACCCAGCAGTTCGTCGGCCCGAAGCATGGGGATCGCCAGCACGGTTCGGGTCGGCTCCATCTGGAGGACCGGGTACGTGTATTCCGGATCGGCGAGCGGATCGTGAACGTGCACGGTCCGCCGATCGAGAGCGGCCCGCGCGGCCGCGCTGTGGCGGCCCGGCGCAATGGGTGTCCGTTCGACGAACGTTCGGAGGGCTGGGGTGATGGTGTCGGCGGCCACGAATCGAAGCTCACGCCCATCGAATCGGTAGATCAGGCCCCGGCCGGCCTCGCAGAGCCGGACGGCGTTCTCGGCCAGCGTTTCAAAGACAGGCTGGAGATCGAACGTGGACCGGCCGATCACCTTGAGGAGCTCGCTGGTCGCCGTCTGCTGCTCGAGTGCGACCCGTAGCTCGCTGTTGCGCGAGTCAAGCTCGGTGAACAACCGTACGTTTTCGATGGCAATGACCGCCTGGTCGGCGAACGTCTTCAGGAGGTCGATGTGCCCTGGCGCGAATGGCCCAGGTTGCGGCCGCTGGATGACGATCGTTCCGATCGGCGCGCCGTCGGCCCGAAGCATCGGAACGCCGAGCAGGCTGCGGAAATGGGCTCGGACGGCCATCTCGGCGTCATACTCCGTATCGTCCCGGACGTCGTGGATCGGAGTGACGGCGCGGTCGAGGACAGCCCGACCCGAGACCTGCGAGCGCGACGGCGGCATAGGATACGTCCGCTGCAGGGCCGCCAGCGTCTCCGGCGGCACGCCGTGATGCGCTACCAGGTGCAGCTGCTCGCTCTCGAGACGATACAGGGCGGCGGTCTCGGCGCCGGACAGCTGCACCGCGCTGCGCACGATGGTGGCGAACACCGGCTGCACGTCGGTCGGCGAGCTGCTGATCACGCGGAGGATCTCGCTGGTGGCGGTCTGCCGCTCGAGAGCGTCGGTCAAATCGGCGTTCTTCGTCTGCAGCTCGGTGAGAAGCCGTGCGTTCTCGATGGCGATGGCCGCCTGGTCGGCGAAGGTCTCCATCAGGGCGATCTGACTGTCGGTGAACGGCCGGACCTCGTAGCGGACAACGTTGATGACTCCCAGCAGTTCGCCCGCTCGGCGCATCGGGATGCCGATCAAGGTCCTCAGCGGGTCGATATCTCGTGCGCCAAACGTGTATTCGGGGTCCGTCTGGGCATCGATGATCTGGATGGTGCGCTGCTCGAGGGCGACTCGCCCCACGCAGCTGCCACGCCCGGGCGCGATGGGATTCAGGGCCTGGAATGCCTGCAGCTCCGCGGACATGTTGTGAGCAGCGGCAACGCGCAGCACCGCCCCGTCGACACGGAAGATCATCGCGCGCTCAGCCTCGCACAGCCGGACGACGTTGGCGGCCAGCGTCTCGAAGACCGGCTGGAGATCGAACGTGGAGCGCCCGATCACCTTGAGGAGCTCGCTGGTCGCCGTCTGCTGCTCCAGCGAGACGCGCAGCTCGTTGTTGCGGGCCTCGAGCTCCGTGAACAGACGGACGTTCTCGATGGCGATGACCGCCTGCTCGGTGAAGGTCTGCAGGAGCGCGATCTGCTTGTCGGTGAACGGCCGCGGCTCGCCGCGCCAGACGCTGATCGCCCCGATGGGCGTCCCTTCCCGGAAGATGGGCACGCTCAGGATGGATCGCAGAGCGATGGTGTCGCGCAGCGGATGGGTGTACTCGGGGTCGACCGTCGAGTCCTGGAGGTGCACGACGCCCTGGTCGAGAATCGCCCGTCCAGAGGTCGTGCTGCGATCGACCGGCATCGGATACGCCTGGTGAAGGGCCGCCACGCCCGCCTCGCTCACGCCGCGCACCGCCGCCAGCCTGAGCCGCCCCGCCTCGACGAGGAACACGACGCTGTAGGTGGCGTCACAGAGCCGGCGCGCATTCTCGACGATCGCCTCGAAGACCGGCTGCTCGTCCGTCGGTGAGCTCGAGATCACGCGGAGGATCTCGCTGGTGGCGGTCTGCTGCTCGAGCGCATCGGTGAGTGACGCGTTCTTGGCCTGCAGCTCGGTGAGCAGACGCGCGTTCTCGATGGCGATGGCGGCCTGATCGGCGAAGGTCTCCATCAGGGCGATCTGGCCATCGGTGAAGGGACGGACCACCGTCCGGTGGATGAAGATGACACCGAGGAGTTCGTCGCCCCTCCGCATCGGAATGGCCAGCACCGTCCGCAGCGCGTCGACGTGCACCGCATAGGTGTACTCGGGGTCGGCCTGGGCGTCGTGAATGTGGATCGTGCGCTGCTCGAGGGCCGCCCGAGCCACCGCGCTGTCACGGCCCGGCGCGAGGGGATGGGCTTCGATGAAGGCCTTCCGTTCGGGACTGACGTTGTGGGTGGCCACCGCGTGGATCAGCCGACCATCGAAGCGCCAGATGGAGGCGTGCTCGGCCTCGCACAGTCGAACCGCGTTCTCGGCCAGCGTCTCGAAGACGGGCTGCAGATCGAACGTGGATCGTCCGATCACCTTGAGCAGCTCGCTGGTGGCGGTCTGTTGCTCGAGCGCCACGCGCAGCTCGCTGTTGCGCGTCTCCAGCTCGGTGAACAGGCGGACGTTCTCGATGGCGATGACCGCTTGGTCGGCAAAGGTTTCCAGTAGCGTGACCTGCTTGTCCGTGAACAGCGTCGGCTCCGCGCGGCGGAGCTGGATCACGCCGATCACCACCCCCTCGCGCATGAGTGGAACACTGAGTATCGCGCGGAGGCCGGTCTGCCTGGCGCGGCTGGCGCCTTCCGGAAATTCGTCGGTCTCAGCCTGGAGATCTCGCACGTGCACCGAACGCCGTTCGAGAACGGTGCGCCCGCCGACAGACCCCGGGAGGACCGGAACGATGAAGCCGGGGAGCTGTGCGACGGGACCAAAGTGCGCGTCCGCCCTCAAATTGTCGCCGTCGAGCCGGAAGATGGAGGCGTCAGGGGCTGTGCAGAAGCGGGCTGCGCTCTTGACGACCGCCTCCAGGACCGGCTGGAGGTTCGTGGGCGACGTGCTGATGACCCTCAGGATCTCGGCGGTGGCCGTCTGTTGCTCCAGCGCCTCGGTGAGGTCGGAATTCTTGGTCTGCAGCTCGGTGAGCAGGCGCGCGTTCTCGATGGCGATGGCCGCCTGGTCGGCGAATGTCTCCATCAGCGCGATATGCCCATCGGTGAAGGGCCAGACCTCACCCCGATAAATGACGATCACCCCCAGGAGATCGGTCGCGCGCAGCATCGGAAGCGCGAGCACCGTCCGGACCGTCTGGAACCCGGTGACGCCGAAGGTGTACTCGGGGTCAGCGCGCACATCGTGGATGTGAACGGTGCGCCGCTCGAGGGCCGCGCGCGCCGAGGCGCTGTGGCGTCCAGGCGCGATCGGATTTCGCTCGAGGAATTCGATGGCTTCGGGTGTCGTGTTGAGGCCGACCGCGACGCGCAAGACTTGGCCGTCGAAACGAAAGATGGTCGCGCGCTCCGCTTCGCACAGCCGGATGGCGTTGTCGGCCAGCGTCTCGAACACGGGCTGCAGGTCGAACGTCGACCGCCCGATCACCTTGAGCAGCTCGCTGGTCGCCGTCTGCTGCTCGAGCGCGACCCGCAGTTCGCTGTTGCGGGCCTCCAGCTCGGTGAACAGGCGGACGTTGGCGATGGCGATGACGGCCTGGTCGGCGAAGGTCTTCAGTAGCGCGATCTGCTTGTCCGTGAACGGGTTCATCTCGGCGCGCCGGAGATTGATCGTGCCGACGGCCGCGGCTTCCCGCAGTAGCGGAACGACCAGCGTGGTCCGATAACCGAACTCCCGCGCCATGACGCTGCCCACCGGGAACTCCTCGACCTCGGCCTGAAGATCGAGCACGTGAACCGCCTGCCGTTCGAGCGCCGCCCGCCCGGCCACGCTCCCTCGCACGACCGGGATCCCGCGGCCGACTGGACTCTGAATGGGACCGTAGTGTGCGGCGACGCTCAGCCTTTCTCCGTCCAGGATGAATATTTCTGCATCGTCAGCTCCGCAGAAGCGCGCAGCGCTCTTGGCCACGGTATCCAGCACGGGCTGGATGTCCGTCGGTGAGGTGCTGATGACTCGCAAGATCTCGCCGGTGGCGGTCTGTTGCTCCAGCGCCTCGGTGAGGTCGGCGTTCTTGGACTGCAGTTCGTTGAGCAGCCGGGCGTTCTCGATCGCAATCACGGCCTGGTCGGCGAAGGTGGCCACGAGGTCGATCTGCTTGTCGCTGAAGGCGCGGACCTCGGTCCGGTACATGAAGAACACGCCGACCAGATCGTCCTGTTTCAGCATCGGGACGCCCAGCACGGATCGCTGGCCGCTCAGCTGCTTGGCCACCTGGAGCTGGTGCTCGGTGTCGGCGAGGACGTCGACGATGTGGATGATCCGGCGCTCAAGCGCAGCCCGTCCGATCGTCGAGCCGCGTCCGGGGCGGATCACGTTCTGTCGCCAGTACTCGCTGAACTCGGGACTGGCCCCATAGTCCGCAAGAAACCGGAATACCTCGCCGTCGAAACGCGCCAGTAGACCACCCTCGGCCCCGGCCAGCCGGGTCGCGTTCTCGATGAGAGTTTGGAGCACGGGCTGGAGATCGAACGTGGAGCGGCTGATCACCTTGAGGACTTCGCTTGTGGCCGTCTGCTGCTCCAGCGCGACCCGTAGATCGCCGTTGCGGGACTGCAGCTCCCTAAACAGGCGGACGTTCTCGATGGCGATGACGGCCTGGTCGGCGAAGGTCTGCAACAGTGCCACCTGCCGGTCCGTGAAGCGCTGGGCTTCGGTGCGGCGAAGGTTGATCGCGCCGATTGCCTGGCCGTCCTTCAGCAAGGGGACGCTCAGCAGCGTCCGGTGGCCGAACCGCCGAGCGTAGGCGCTGGCGTCGGGGAAGTCCTGTTCCTCGGCCTGCGCGTCGGTCACGTGGATGGTCCGGTGCTCCAGCACCGTTCGTCCCGCGACGTTGCGGGGAGACAGCGGAAGGAAGAACTCTCCGACTGGAGCGAGGTCGATCGGCCCTTCATGCGCCACGAGGAGCAGTCGATCGCCCTCGAGCCGGAAGATGGCCGTGTCCTGCGCCTCGCACAGCCGGCCGGCACTCGCGGTGACGGCATCCAACACAGGCTGGATGTCGGTCGGCGAACTGCTGATGACCCGCAAGACGTCGCTGGTCGCCGTCTGCTGCTCCAGCGCTTGGGACAGATCGGTGTTCCGAGCCTGCAGCTCGTTGAGCAGGCGCGCGTTCTCGATGGCGATCACCGCCTGATCGGCGAACGTCTCGATCACCGCGATCTCGGTGGGCGGGAAGCCGCCGGTCTGCTCTAGGGTGACTGCGATGACGCCGACAACATCGTTGCCCCGCAACATCGGCACCCAGACACCGGAACGGAAGCCGCGGCGCCTGGCCTGCTCGCGGAACCGAAGGCTACAGGACGGATCGGTCTCGACATCGAGGATGTGCCGGACCTCGTGCGTCACCACCGCCTGGTCGGCGGGTGTGCCTCGCATCGGCGGGCTCGGCGCCCTGAGCTCATCGAAGGCGTCGTCGCTTCCGGGCAGACCTCCCCGGAGGGCGACTAGGTGGATGAGGTCGAACTCGTTGCGATATATGGCCACCGACCAGGCATCGAACAGGCGCGTGGCGCTGTCGGCGATGGCCTCGAAGACGGGCTGGACGTCGGCCTGCGCCTGGCTGATCGTTCGGAGGACCTCGGCGGTCGCGGTCTGCCGGTCGAGCGCGTCGGACAGGTCGTGATTGCGCGCCTGCAGCTCGTTGAACAGCCGGACGTTCTCGATGGCGATGACCGCCTGGTCGGCGAAGGTCTGAACCAGATCGATCTGCGCCTGGGTGAAGGGCTTCACCTGCCGGCGACCGCAGCCGATCGCCCCGATCGGCACGCCGTCGCGGAGGATCGGAATCCCCAGGTAGGTTCGATAGGGTGCCGCCTCCTGCAGCACCTTGAGCGTCCTCGGATCGTAGTCGGGGTCGGTCCGCACGTCTTCGATGTGCACCGGCCGGCCGTCGACGAAGGCGCGGCCGATGGCGAAATCGCGAGTCGGTGGTCGCGGGAACAGACTCCGGTACGCTGCCGTTTCCGCCGGCGACATGTTGCTCATCGCGACCAGGTGGAGGAGGCCGTTATCGATCCGCGCGACTGCGCTGAATTCCGCGTCGCACAGGCGGGCCGCGCTGGCGACGATGGCCTCGAACACGGGCTGGGCATCGGACGGCGAGCGCGCGATCACCTGGAGGATCTCGCTCGTCGCGGCCTGGCGCTCCTGTGCCTCGGTCTGAAGAGCCTCGAGCCGGCGCCGCCTCGCCCGCTCCCGGGCGAGTGCCTGCCGCAGCGCGGCCGCCTGGGCGGCGAGTTCGGCCTTGGTGGGCGACCGCATCCTCAGTTTCGGCGTGAGAACTGGAACCGGGGAAATGTCATTCCGG
>Ga0075418_10004333_pt1 | contig 16186 bp, 11 predicted proteins | sample SoiMetdeltSBSDD2_FD_81776 | JGI IMG/M metagenome (GOLD analysis project Ga0075418, IMG submission 81776) | Bulk soil microbial communities from a Populus tree surrounding site in Tennessee, USA - Soil MetaG P. deltoides SBSDD2 | ecosystem: Environmental > Terrestrial > Soil > Tree plantation...
CCGCGGTCGGCGGCGTATTTTTTCATGTCCTCGAAGCCGTCGTTGTATTTGGAGTAACCGAGTTCATCGATGCTTAGGCCGTCGGGGTTATTGGGATTAATGGCCACGAACGTGAGCCCGCGCGGCCGCGTGCTCGCGAGAAACTTTTTCAATCGCGCGTCCGCGCCGTGCGAGGTTGGGCAGTGATTCGAGGTGAAGAAAATCATGAGCACTTTGCCGTCTTTGAATTCGGCCAGGCGGTGTGTCTTTCCATCGATGCCGGGGAGGGCGAAGTCGGGCGCGGGGTCGCCGATTTTCAGGTCGTGGATGCCTTCCTGGGCGTGGAGGGCAACTGAGGTCGCAAGCACCATTGAGACTGTCAGGCCGAGGGGAATGAGCTTTGTTGGTTTCATACCGTCTTGACGCATAGTAATAGATGGCTCAGCAGCGTCAATGTGATGGATGGGAGTGGAAAGAACCTAAGCATGTCGCTCCGATGGAGCTTGGTTTTGGGCTGCGGACGGGCTCTACAAACATGTCGCGCCTACGGCGCTCAGAAGCAGACACCGGACCGGGGAAGTTTTGTGAAGATAAGTTGCGAGCGGATCGTCTCTCTTTCTTCATGTCATCGATACCCCAAAGGTTTGCGGTTGCGATTGCGGTGCTGTTACTCGTGCGAGGAGGCGTTCACGCCGCAGATGTGAAGGTGAATGGAGCGGAATTCAGGGCTGCCGTCGCGGCGGCAAAACCGGGGACGCGGTTGTTGCTCACGGGCGGGAACTACGGCGCTGGTTTTCATTTCAACAATCTACGCGGGGAGGAGAAGCAGCCGATCGTTATTGCGGCGGTGGATACCAACAATCCTCCGGTGTTTCGCGATGGGAACGTCGCGATGCATCTTTCGAATCCGGCTTACGTCGAGCTGCACAATCTCGTCTTCACGAAGTTGTCGCAGAATGGAATCAACATCGATGACGTCGGCGGGAAAACGAATGCGTCGGCTCGCGGAGTCGTGTTGCGCGGGCTGCGGATCAGCGACGTGGGGGGCGAGGGCAATCACGATGGGATCAAGATTTCGGGGATCTGGGATTTTCGGGTGACGGGTTGCACGATTGAGCGCTGGGGAACGCGCGGCGGGTCGGCGATCGACATGGTGGGTTGCCATCGGGGCGTGATTGAGGGGAACACGGTCCGGCATAATCCCGAGCCGCAGAATTGCACGGGTGTGCAGGGCAAGGGCGGCACGAGCGACGTGGTGATCCGCCGGAATCGTTTTGAGAACGCAGGCGGCCGTGCGGTGAACATCGGCGGGAGCACGGGGCTGCAGTATTTTCGGCCCGCCCTGGTCGAAGGCCGTGAGAACGCCGAGGCGCGGAACCTTCGTGTGGAGGGAAACACGTTTGTTGGAGCGTCCGCGCCGGTCGCGTTTGTGGGGGTGGACGGCGCGGTGGTGCGTTTCAACACGATCGAACGCCCGGGGCGTTGGGCGTTGCGCATTTTGCAGGAGAACAAGGCGCCTGGGTTTGTCGCGTGCCGCAACGGCGAGTTTACGGACAACACGATCGTGTTCGACTCGAGTCGATGGGGTGAAGGCGGCGTAAACATTAGCGGCGGGACTGCGCCGTCGACGTTCAAGTTTGCACGCAATTGGTGGTATTGCGCGGATAATCCGGAGCGAAGCCACCCGCGCCTGCCGACGGCCGAAGTGGATGGGAATTATGGTCGTCCGATCGCGGAGGCAAAGGGAAAAGCCGGCGCCGACGCGCTGCGGGAATAGAAAGCCGAAGCGGAGGTTGGAGGACGTGGGCCTGGCAATTTGCATTCGAGTTTTTCGCAGACGACTTTTGCTCGCACTTACGACTTTGCTCGGCGCACACTCCTTCCGGCGATGCACGCCCAGGGCGCACAGTTGAGCAAGGCCAGTTGGGTCGCGGTCCGTCACGAACCGGACGGGTCTGTTTGTTTTGTTTACCGGGCGTTTGGCACGCGGGGCATGTTGGTGTTTGTGTGGGTTTTGTTCTTCGCGGCGACCGGGTTTCTTTACATGACGGTGTACAATAACGATGTGATGCCATGGCCTGTCATGGCGATGTTCGCCGTGATTAACGTCTGCGGGCTGGGCTTCGTCCTGTGGCTGACTTCCGGTAACGCGCGTCTCAGATTGACGGCCAACGAACTGATCCTGGAAAGGGGATTGTGGAATTTTCGCCGGGAAAAGCGCGTTCTTAAATCTTCCATCCTGGTCGTACGCCAAATCGACGAGCATGCCGAACAATCCGAGTCGGACGATTTCCCGAGCTTCAGTCTGACGCTGGAAGGCGATTACCCATGCGTGATCCTTTCGCACCAGGACAGCGCCCGAAGTGAATACCTCGGCACTGAAATTGCGCGGTGGGCGGGGGTGCCGTATGTGTCGGCAACGAATCGGAAGCAGTAATTAGTAATCAGAAGTGATCAGAGGGGCCGGTAATGGATTGAAGACTCCCTTGCGACTATGGTATATTGGGTGGCATGCCGGAGCAGTTATTGGATCAGGCGCGCGTAGACCGGAACGCCTTCTCGGTTAGCAATTTAGCTGAAGCTGAGCAGGCCACCCTGGACTACTGGCGGCAACGAACGCCTGACGAACGTTTGGAAGCCCTCGAACTGAGCCGTCAAATCGCTTATGGCTACGACCCGACTGCCCGCGGACTTTCGCGATTTTTTGAAGTTGTTGAATTCCCACCGCGTTGAGTACTTGCTGGTGGGCGGCTACGCGGTTTGCTACCACGGTTATTATCGCAACACCGTTGACATCGATCTCTGGATTGCTGTCAACCCAGAGAACGCAACGAAGATGACCGGACTGATTCGGGAGTTCGGTTTCAATGTGCCTGAGCTTTCCCCTGCCCTCTTTCTTCAAAAAGGGCGAATGATTCGCATGGGTGTTGAACCAACGCGCATCGAGATTCTTACAGAAATCTCAGGTTGCGACTTTTCTGACTGCTACGAACGCCGGGTCGAGGGCACTCTCGATGGCGTGCCTGTGACGATTATCAACCTTTCCGATCTCATAAAGAACAAGATCAGCAGCGGCCGCTTGAAGGACCTGGACGATGCCCAAAAGCTGAGGTGAAGCAATTGCGGTCCGTTGCCGGACTAAACCTCATCCTCTAATTACGGATTTCACGGCTGATGGCCGGACCATGGCGCGGCGGATGGAGTTGGCATAGCTTTGTGGACCCTCGACGGGACTCGAAATCGGTTTGCAAAGGAGTCGAGGTTGTATTCAAATCGGGTCATTCCAGGAGCGCATTTATGAACGGGCGACATTTGTTCATTGGTTCTCTCGCGATCGCGGTATCTCTTCACGCGCAGATTCCCGGCGACGAGCATTGGGATGTGCGGTTCGGGCCGAGCGGTACAGAGAATACGGTCATAGCGGTGCTGCGGCACGGGACGAACGTATACGTGGGAGGTTTTTTTGGGATGGCCGGCGCGGTGAACGCGACGAACATCGCGCGGTGGGACGGGGAGGATTGGCATGCGGTTGGCCCGGGGATCGGGAGGACGGAAGGATCGTTGCTCATTGCGTATGTTTATTCATTGGCGACGGACGGAACGCACATCTATGCCGGTGGGCAGTTCACGAATTCGGGTTCGCTCGCGATCACCAGCAGCGTGGTGCGCTGGGATGGGACGGCGTGGCGGGAGGTTGGGAACCTGCGGGGATTGCCTGCGTACTTGGGATTTGTGGACGGAGTGCTCTACGCAGCAGGCGCGCTGGGAGTGCCCGGAGACACGAACACTTACGGAGTAGCTCGGTGGGATGGATCATCGTGGAACACGCTGGGGAGCACGATTTCGGGATGTGTGGGACGTTTCTGTGTTCCGGCTGTTTTCAATCTGAGGTTTGAGAGCGGAGCCATGTATGCGGTGGGAGCATTCACGAACATAGGAGGCGTGGCCGCGAATTCAGCGGCGAAGTGGAGTCCCGTACTTTTGGGAAGCGGATGGGAAGCAATGGGAGGCGGCTTCACGGGCACGAACGTGCTCGTCACCGGCATGGCAATGTATAGTGGGCAACTGCACGTGAGCGGGACGTTTCAAAACGCGGACGGCGCGACGGCACAAAACATGGCGGTGTGGAACGGCACGAGTTGGACACCGTTCAGCGGAGCAAACGGTGAGGTGCGACGGATTCTCACGGACGAGACATATATTTATGCGGTCGGCGATTTCACGACTATTGGCGGAACAACAGCCAGGCGAGCCGCGCGATGGAACGGCTCGACGTGGGAGCCTCTCGGGGAGGGAATCACCAGCGGAATGTTCGATGCCGTCTTGAACGGGAGTGAGTTGCTGGTAAGCGGGAGTTTCATCAACGCGGGTTCGGCATCCGTGAGCGGTGTGGCGCGGTGGGACGGCGCGGAATGGTCGGCTCTCAACGCCGGGCGGCAAAACGGGATGAACCTGCCGCTGGGACTGGTGTTAGCCATGGACGTGTTCAACGACTCCCTTTATGCCGGAGGTGGTTTTACGGGCGCGGGCCCGTTGCTCAGGAGCCGGATCGCGCGGTGGGATGGGAGCGCGTGGTCCTCACTGGGTGAGGGGATTATCGGGCCAACAGCGCACCGGGTGCGCACGATCACGCACATGGGCAATGATCTCTACGTGGGCGGCACGTTCACAAACGCGGGAGGTATCATTGCATCCAACATCGCGCGTTGGGACGGATCGACATGGCATGCGCTGGGTAGCGGCGTGAACAGCAACGTGCACGCGATGGTTGAGTTTGGGGGGACGCTGCTGGTGGGCGGAGCATTCACGCGCGCGGGAGAAACGCCCGCGAATCGACTTGCGCAATGGAATGGCACAACGTGGGCCGAAGCAACCAGCGTTAACAGCAACGTGAACGCAATGGTGATTCGCGGGGACGGGCTGCCGGTAATCGGCGGGCAATTCACAATGGTGCAGGGAGCGCCCGCAAACAAGGTAGCCGAGTTCACCTGGGGAGCGGGCTGGCACGGTCTGCCCGTGAGCATTATGTCACCGGGAGGCAACGTGACGGCACTGGCGGTGATGGGCGAGGACCTTTACATCGGCGGGAGTTTCGTGATTCCAAGTGTCAATGCGACGAACATCGTGAAAGTAAGCCGGTCCGGCGAGTGGTCGGCACTTGGCGGAGGCGTGATTGGCAGGGGAACGACGACGGCCATCAATGCGCTGGCAGTCCGCGGACACGAGTTGTTTGCCGCGGGGACGATTACGAACGCCGGCGGAGTGGAGGTGCGCTCGATCGCGAAATGGGATGGGACGAATTGGCAAGCGATGGGCAGCGGTTTCGAGATGATTCCCAGCAGCCCGACAGCGAGCGCGCTGGCGGTGTTCGAGGATTCAATTTACGTGGGCGGTTTGTTCGTGCGCGCTGGAGGGAGACCCTCGGCTCACATTGCACGTTGGATTCCCGAAATTCCGTTGCGAATTACCGGTGGAAGTTTTGGAGTGAGTTCAGTGAGCTTGAATGCGGAAACTATGCCTGGGTTGAAGCTGCGTTTGGATGGGAGTCCGGACCTGAGCACGTGGGTTCCCGTGGAGAGCGTGAAGAGTTATTCGGAGGTCGAAACCTTGACGGATGCGAACCCGGCGAGCGGTCGGCGGTTTTATCGGGTGGTGGCGGAGCCGTGAGGCGAAGCAAGCGCGATGCGGCAATAGTTTGACCGCGGTGTGTGCGGCGTGTAGAAAACCGCCGTTCATGAAGAGTAAAGCCGGCCCAAAATACCAACGCATCCTGCTCAAGCTCAGTGGGGAAGCACTGGGCGGTCAGACCGGCACAGGCATCGACGCCGAGTCGGTCACGGATATGGCGCGGCAAATTCGCGAGGTGCGCGAGTTGGGGGTCGAGGTAGTCGTGGTCATTGGGGGCGGGAACATTTTTCGGGGCGTGCAAGGGAGTGAACGGGGCATCGAGCGGGCGACGGGCGATTACATGGGCATGCTCGCGACGGTGATCAACGCGCTGGCGTTGCAGGATGCGCTGGAGAAACAGGGCGTAGCGACGCGGGTCCAAAGTGCGATCACAATGCACCAGGTGGCCGAGGCATTCATCCGGCGGCGCGCGGTGCGACATCTCGAAAAAGGACGCGTGGTAATTTTCGGCGGCGGCACCGGCAATCCGTTCTTTTCGACGGACACGGCCGCCGCGTTGCGCGCGAATGAGATCGGGGCGGAGGTGATTCTGAAAGCGACGAAGGTGGACGGGATTTACGACGCCGACCCGAAAAAGAATCCCGGTGCAAAGCGTTTCACCCAACTCACCTACCTCGAAGCGTTGCAAAAGCAGTTGAAGGTTATGGACTCCACAGCCTTCTCGCTTTGCATGGACAACAAAATGCCCATCATTGTCTTTGATCTCTTCAAGGCGCACAACCTGCGCAAGGTTGTGATGGGCGAAAAAGTGGGCACGCTCGTGACAACGTAGCGGCGTAACTTCTATGCCCGAAGCTGCGACAGCCACGGAACGAGAGCAAAGCACATTCGTTCGAGGGCTGGGGCTGTTCGACTCGACGATGCTCGTAGCCGGATCGATGATCGGTTCGGGCATCTTTATTGTCTCGGCTGACATCGCACGCCAGGTCGGCGGCACCGGTTGGCTGCTCGCGGTGTGGGCCATTACCGGCGCGCTCACGTTGATGGCGGCGCTCAGCTACGGCGAGTTGGCGGCCATGATGCCAAGGGCGGGCGGCCAGTATGTGTACCTGCGCGAGGCGTACAACCCACTGTTTGGATTTCTTTACGGGTGGACGCTTTTTTTGGTCATCCAAACCGGAACGATGGCGGCGGTGGCGGCTGCTTTCGCGCGTTTCTTAAGTGTGCTTGTGCCGGGGATCGCTGGGGAGCGAGGCCACGAATTATTTCAGTTCGGACGCTTAACCATTTATCCGACGACGCTCGTAGCAATCGGCGTGCTGGTGCTGCTGACGTGGAGCAACACCACGGGGCTCCGAACAGGCAAAATCGTGCAGAACGTTTTTACCGTTGCGAAGATCGCAGCCCTGGCTGGTTTGATTGGCTTGTGTCTGGTCGTTGGCGCGAATTCGGGGGCGATCAACGCCAACCTTGGCGATTTCTGGAAAGCGACGTTCACGGCGCCTGTCGCCCGGGGGTCGACGGAATACACCACGACCGTCCTCACGAGCGGCGCGCTGTTGCTTGTAATTGGGACCGCGATGGTAGGATCACTTTTTTCCAGCGACGCGTGGAACAATATCACTTTCACCGCCGGAGAGGTGAAAAATCCCAGGCGGAATCTGCCGCTGAGTTTGGCGTTGGGGGTAGGACTCGTTTCGATTCTCTATCTGCTCGCGAATGTTGGATACCTCGCGGTTTTGCCGTTGGACGGGTCACCTACCGGCACAAACGCCGTGGAACGCGGCATTCAATTTGCGCAAAAGGATCGCGTCGGAACCGCCGCGGCTGAAGCAATCCTGGGCGTGAAGGGCGCTGTCATTATGGCGGTGCTCATCATGGTATCCACTTTCGGTTGTATCAACGGCCTGATTCTGTCTGGAGCGCGCGTCTATTACGCGATGGCCCGCGATGGTCTGTTTTTTCAAAAGCTCGGCACGCTGAACGAGCAGGCCGTGCCGCGAAATGCTTTGGTGGTGCAATGCATTTGGGCGTGTCTGCTGACGGCGTCGGGCAGCTACAGCGAGTTACTTGATTATGTCATCTTTGCCGTACTGATTTTTTACATTCTGACGATCATCGGTCTGTTCGTCCTGCGGCGAACGCGACCGGAAGCGGAACGGCCTTACAAAGCGTTTGGCTATCCTGTGATTCCGGCAATTTATGTGATCGCCGCTTCGTTCATCGCGCTGAACCTGTTGATTTCCGCAAAGACGCGCGCGCAGGCATGGCCGGGCTTGTTGATAGTGTTGATGGGAATCCCGGTTTATTTTTGGTGGAGGAGAAATCCTGGTGCGGCGAGTGCGGCTACTTCGTCGGACAAGTAGCAATCCTTTACGGAGCCGGGACGGCGCGGTAGAAGCGGAAGCGAAGACTGCCGGCATCGGGATCACTGAACTCCGCCATTCCGGCGACGGGCGTGATGGAAGTAACCGGGATCCATTCGAAAAGGTTGGTGGAGCCTTCGACCAGATAGGTGTAAGCCGGATCCCCGGTCAATCGCCAGCGAATGGCTCCGAATGAGTCGCGTTCCAGAAATTTCAGGGTCGGGGGCAGGTCTGGGCAGTCCGGGTAAAGGCGCACTTCCTGGGTCGTTGAAAGCCCGGCGGAGTCGGTCACTTTCAACGCGATGCTGTAGTAATACATTTGGCCATCGCAACCCAGTGGCGAGATCGTAACGGTCGAAGTGCAATTGGTGTCGGCTGGGTCTGAGTGGATGTGATTGTTGTGGTGCAGAGTGGTTATCCATGTGCAATTGAGTTGCTCGCTGCTGTGTTCCGTGTCTGAGATCAGAGCGCTCAGTGGGTAGGTCGTTTGGGTGGACATCGGATAGCGCATCCCATTGGTTGGACTGGTGATAGCGACCGCGGGCGGCGTGTTGTTTGCCGAGATGAGCAGTGTTGTTTGGTGAGTAGCGTTGGAGCGGTCTGTGACGGTGAGGGTCACAGTGAACAGAGTTGGAAGGCCTGGGGGCGCATTGAAGGTGTGAGCAACGTCGGTTTGAGTGCTGATGGGCGAGCCATCTCCGAAGTCCCATCGAAATGTGAGCGGGAATCCTTCCGGGTCGGTCGAGGCGCTGCCGTTGAACTGGACGGTGAATGGAGTCGGTCCAAAAATCCTGTCCGCATTGGCCACAGCCACGGGAGGTCTGTTGGCAGTGACGCCGTAGCGAACCCTCTTTATGCCGTTGGTCCACGTGACGTAGTAGAGTTCGCCATCAACGGGGTGAGTGGCGATGGAGACGACGCCACCTCCGTCAGTGAGAAAGTTGCGCACGGCGACGGGCTTATTGTTCGTGTCGAAGACGAAGTTGCGAATCCACTGCTTTTCGTAATCGGCGTGAAAATACGTGTTCTTGTACATCGCTGGAAAATCATCGCCCTGGTACCAGACGCCGCCGATAGAACTGGTGCCGCCAAACTGAGGTCCTGACACCGGCGAGCCGGGGCCTCCAATATTAGTGACCGCAGCCGTGCCGTTCGTCGTGTAAATTCCCGCGCGCGCCGGGCCATTCTCATGCCTCCAATCGATGGCCGGCCGGGTGTGCACAAACCGCGTGATGCCCGGCGGAATCTGCTGTGCGGTGTCGCATGGGTTCGGCCAGCTCGGCGGATTGAGCGTGTCCTGAACGAGAAGATTGCGAAAGGTGAAGTACTGCTGTGTGCAACCTCCGGTCCCAAACAGCGGGTTCGGCGCGTCTTGATTGACGGCGGTGCTGTTTCGGAACGTGGCGTGAGATTCCAATCCCTCATAGATCGGCCAGCCAAAGTTCAAGCCGGGTCCGGTGACCACGTTCAAGTCCTCGAAGCCGTGCAAACCAACGTCACCGATGTAGAGCACGCCAGGATTCGCATCGCCCTGTTGATGGCTGCCGGTGCCGGGACGAAGCGAAAAGCGAAAGGGATTACGCAGACCCAACGACCAGATTCTCGATGGCGCAGAACGGGGGTGGGACGGATCAAAGAACGGGTTGTCCGGGGCGCCATCGCCGGTTTCCGGGTCGAGTCGGACGATCTTTCCGCTCAACGAACTTAACATTTGCGCGCGGAAAGCCCCGACATTTTCTTTGGACTGAATGATCCCTTCAGCCAGGGCCTGGGAAAAATACGTCTCGGGCGCGCTGCCCATGTCGAGAGTCGAATAACTCGCGCCGTCGCCGCCAGCTGCCAGCAAGGTTCCATCCGTGCCGAAGGCGAGCGAGCAGATGCCGTGGGACTGATAGAGACTGGGGAAACCGTTTGTGATGCTGTCGCCGAGAAGGATCTTCCGGCTAGCGAGATCAACACTGCGAAATCCATCGGATGAACGCGCAGTATAGCGGGTGATGCGATGGATCGTTGCCATGAAGTACTCATTCGTGGCCGCATGGTAATTCGTCGTCCCGAATTTGGTGAGGTGATGGTGATCCACCGTGTAAGCGAGGTAAATGTATCCGTTCTGATGGAAGTTCGGATGCAGCGCCAAACCCAGTAGCCCGTGGTCCCGCCACCCGCCAACTTCCTCGCTGATATCGATCAGGGGCGGAGTCTGTTTGACATCGTCTTCGACGATCCACACGCGGCCGCTGCGCTCCCAGACATAAGCGCGCCCGCCGGATGTTTGATGGTCGGGTTCGAAAGTCAGACCGACAGGCTCATCCCACGGTCCGGGAATTATCTCCTCGGTGAAACCTGCGGGCAGTGTTACTGCCTGGCTAAGACTCGCGCCGGACAAAAGGATGATAAGCGTGGCTTGCGCCAACGCGCCCCTCCCCCTTCGCCGGGCGGCCACAGAACTGCGCGAGCTTTGAGGCGCCGACCCCGCATGGAAAGTAGCCTTCACGAAGATGCGTGAACGCACCTATTAAAACACAATCCTGGTCCCAAATCGAATAATGATTTTAGGGGTATGAACGACGCTCCGTGCTGGACGACCGCCGATGGGTCGCGCAAAATTTTGACTCGTGCTCAAAACTCTCGCGGTCGTCCTCGGTTATTTGTTCACCCTCATGGTGAGCGTCGCCGAGGGCGCGGTTTTCAAGCCGCTGCGGCTTCATCCCGAGAATCCGCACTACTTCCTCTTCCGCGGGAAGCCGACCGTGCTCATCGGTTCGGGCGAACACTACGGCGCGGTGTTGAACCAGGATTTCGATTACCGCACATACCTCGACACCATGAAGGCTGAGGGCATGAACCTTACACGCACCGTGCCCGGCACCTCGCTCGAAAGCACCAACGCAGGGACGTATCGCGGCGGCGACCAAAACACGTTCGCGCCGCGACGGGGACGCTTTCTCGCCCCATGGGCGCGCAGCGACACACCCGGCTATTTCTACGGCGGCAATAAGTTCGATCTCGACCGCTGGGACGAAGCGTTCTTCCGACGGCTCAAGGATTTCGTGAGTGCGGCCAGCGAGCGGGGAATTGTGGTCGAGTTCAATTTATTCTACGTCCTTTACGGCGACGGACCGGAATTTGGGAAATGGAATCTGCACCCGCTGAACGCGCGGAACAATGTGAACAACGTCGGGCACGTCCCGTTTCATCGCTACAATACGCTCGACGAACCGGCGCTGGTGGCGCGACAGGAGGCCGTGCTGCGCAAGCTCCTCACGGAATTGAATCCATTCGACAACGTTTATTATGAGATCTGCGACGAGCCCTACTGCAGTGGCGCCAGTCCGAAGGAGACCGATGCCTGGCAGAATCACCTGCTGGAAGTGGCCGACGCGACGATGCGCAAGCTGCCACACCGGCAACTCCTGGCGGTGAATTATGCGAACGATTATACGGTCGTCAAAGAGCCGCATCCCGCCGTTTCCGTGTTGAACTTCCACTACTCCTTTCCGCCCGCGGTCGTGCCGCTCAACTGGTCGCTCAACAAACCAATCTGTTTCGACGAAAGCAGCGACGGGCAAATGGTCCTTCAGCGGCGGCGCGAAGCATGGGCTTTCATGCTGAGCGGCGGCGCGGTGTACAATAATCTTGACCCGAGTTTCGCCACAGACGACCCGACCGGCAGCGGAAAAATTCAGCAGCCCGACGGTCGCTTCGATGGCCGCGCCCTCCGCAAACAACTGCGCACCCTGCGCGAGTTTATGGAGAGCCTGGACTTCATCCACATGCAGCCCGACCGCGCCGCTGTGGCCATTCCGCCTCACCCCGGCAGATGCTACGCGCTTGTGAAACCCGGCGAAGCGGTTGCCATTTATATTCATTCGCCTCGTCAGGAACCGCGGGCCGGGGCGCTGCTCGATTTGCCGAAGGGCCGCTGGCGCGCCGAGTGGCTACACCCCGCGACGGGCAAGTGGGACCCCCCGCGAGTGATCGACCACCGCGGTGGTGGGCTGGCCGTCGAGGGTCCGAGTTTCGACCACGATATCGCCTTGCGGATCCGCCGCGCCCCGTAGGCTGTCTAAAAGGCTGCCGAATCCCTGATCCTGACGCACGCCACGCTGACGATTCTTTCAGGGTTGAGGACGAGCCGCATCAGGGCGCGGCGCTTGCGCGATCGGCTTCTTTTCTTCGGGAAGCAAACGTGCACGTAACACGAACGCCACTCGGTCGTAACGTATCCGTCACTTGTGCAGGCGATCGTGACTCCAGCAGGATGTGTCAGTTCGGTTGCTTAACAGCGAGCGCATTCCGACAGCCGAGGCGTGGGTTACCTTTTGCAAGTAACATTCTGTTAAATTGTCTGAAGCCGTTGACGATTTCGCGGAGCGGGTGAGATTACGTTGTGGCGCGCGAGATTGAGCGCAAGTTTCTGGTCAGAGACCTCCCTGCAGGCCTCAACAAACGACCGTGCGCCTCAATCGTTCAGGGCTACCTGCCCCTTGAAAAGGGAGAGTTGGAAATCCGGTTGCGCCGCCAGGCGGGCAAACGATTGCTAACGATCAAATGTGGACACGGCAAGTCCCGCCTTGAAGCCGAATTTCCCGTTCCCAAAGAACAGTTCGAAGCGCTCTGGGAACTCACCGCCGGTCGCCGTGTCGCCAAAAGGCGATACAGTGTCCGGGGTAGCGGGGGTTTGCTTGTTCAGCTCGACGTGTATCAGGGAAGGCATCGCGGGTTGGTCACTGCCGAGGTCGAGTTCAATTCGAAAAAGGGCAGCGTTCGCTTTCGACCGCCGAAATGGTTCGGAAAAGAAGTCACGGGGAGGGGCAAGTTTGGGAATGCCACGCTCGCGCGGAGACGTGGCGTCAAGGGTTTGGGATTATGGGTTACAGGTTCAAAAGGAAGGAAAGCATAGACGGCGGAGTGCGGCGCACCGGGTGTGAACGCATTCAACGAGCCCTCTCACGGTTCGACGAAGTCGCCGACCCTCTGGAGGCGGTTCACGACGTGCGAAAGGATATTAAGAAGGTCCGGGCTCTCCTGCGCCTGATGTCTCACGGCCTGCCACCGAAAGTGTTTCGGCGCGATGCCCGTCTTTTGCGCAAGACGGCCGCCTTGCTCGCGGGCGTCCGCGATGCTCGGGTCAAACTCCAGACGTTCCAAAAGGTCACCGAACATTATCAACGCCAGCTCGATAATCGTCCCTTCCCGGGAATTCACAAAGCCCTCGAAGTCTATTGTGATGGCCAGGGAAAACTCTTTCTCGAAAGCGAGTCAACCACCAGGGTGATTGATCTTCTGCACAAGATCGAAGGTCATGTCGAAGACTGGGGCATCGATGCCGACGAGTGGCTCGCCATCGCCCCGGGATTTCTCAGCACCTACCGCCGTGGAAGGCGTGAGCACGAACTCGTTCAGGAGAAACCAAGCGCCAAAAACTTTCACGAGTGGCGCAAACGCGTCAAAGATCTAGGCTATCAATTGCGCCTCGTGCGGGGAGCGTGGCCAGAAATGATTCGACCCACCATTGAGGCCGTGAATCAACTGGGTGAGTACCTGGGCGACGACCACGATGCCGCGATATTGAAGGACGATCTTCTTGGCGACGAGTTGTCGGCGCCCCTGGAAGAAGTGGAGGCGCTGGCAGCCCTCATTGATCAACGACAACGCGAGCTGCGCGCCTGCGCTCTTATTCTTGGAGCGCGTCTCTATGCTGAGAAACCCGGCGCCTTTTGCGACCGCCTTCGTGCTTATTGGTGCCAGTGGCGGCGTGTTGACGCTAAAGTCCTCGACAACGCCGACGTCGCGCTGCCACTGCGCCAACTGGCCGCGTGATCGTCCTCGAACCTCGCCAGAGAGGCTCCAACTCGACGGACGCGCTTGCTCGACGCGATGCGGAACTGCGTCCCCAGCGACGAGTGAACACCGAAGACCTGATCTTCTGAGTCGATTTTTCGAGCCTGTGCAGTTACCTTCCATTTACGAACCCAAATGAAGCCGCGGCCACCAGTTACACCACGAATCCTTATCGCTGATGATCAACTGGACGTCCTGGAGGCGTTGCGGTTGCTTTTCAAGGGTGAGCATTACAGCGTGCACTCCGCGACTTCGCCCGCGGCAGCCTTCGAGGCCATCCGGACACAATATTTCGATCTCGTGCTAATGGACTTGAATTACGCGCGCGATACGACATCGGGCAAAGAAGGGTTGGACTTGCTATCGCGAATAGGCGCACTGGACAGCACATTGCCGATCGTAGTGATGACAGCGTGGGCAAGTATCGAATTGGCGGTGGAAGCAATGCGCCGTGGCGCGCGTGATTTCGTGACTAAACCCTGGGAAAACGAGCGCTTGATCGCGATCGTGCGCAATCAAATTGAGCAGGGAAGGGCAATCCGCAAAAGCCAAAGGCTCGAGGCGGAAAACCAGTTATTGCGCAGCCACGGAAAGCCCACGCTCATCACGGAATCGCCTGCGATGACTCCAGTGATCGAATTGATCGAGCGAGTCGCGCCATCGGATGCCAATGTGTTGATCACGGGAGAAAACGGCACGGGCAAAAGTCTTGTCGCCCAACTTTTGCATATCCACTCCAGACGTTCAGAGAAGCCGTTCGTGTCAGTAAATATTGGCGGGCTCTCGGAAGGTGTTTTTGAGAGCGAATTGTTCGGACATGTTAAAGGCGCATTCACCGACGCGAAAACCGATCGCATCGGCCGCTTTGAACTGGCAGACGGCGGCACGTTGTTTTTGGATGAAATTGGAAATGTCCCTTTAAGCAAGCAAACGAGATTGCTGCGGGTATTGGAAACCGGCGACCTGGAGCGGGTTGGCTCGTCCAAAACAGTCCACGTGGATGCCCGCGTAATTTCTGCGACCAATTCGAACCTGAATGACGAGGTCGCGGCCGGACGTTTCCGACAGGATTTGCTGTTCCGCCTGAATACGATTCAGATTCACCTGCCGCCTCTGCGCGAGCGTCCCGAAGATATCCCATTGCTGGCTGCAGAGTTTCTTGAGCGTCACGCCGAGCAGTATCGAAAGCCTCTGAAGACGTTTGAACCAGCAGCATTAGAGGCGCTGAAAAAGTATTCGTGGCCTGGCAATGTGCGTGAACTCGATCACGCGCTTCTTCGGGCTGTGCTAATGGCCGAAGGCACGATGGTGCGCAGGGAACATCTTGGGTTGGGTGCGCAAACAGGGGCATCGCCGCGGATTGAGGAAATGAGCCTGGAGGAAGTCGAAGCGTATCTCATCAGGAAGGCGTTAGCGCGGCATGGCGGAAATGCGTTAAAGGCTGCCGAAGCCTTAGGCCTGAGCCGGAGCGCGTTCTACCGGCGTCTGGAAAAGTACGGCCTGTGAGCCAGGCAGCCTCATGACCAGACCCGCACCGAGCCGCCTCAGTTTTGAAATTCGGATTTTGCTTTTGGCATTATGCGCGGGGCTGCCGGGAACAGCGGCTTCAATCTGGCTATTGTGGATGGGAGACTACGAATCGCGCACGCGGTGGACATGCGTCGCCCTAATTGCCGTGGCGTGGATCGGATTTGCGTACGCCGTAAGACACAAAGTTCGCTTTCCCTTACAGACATTATCCAACCTCCTTTCGGCCATCCGAGAGGGTGATTTTTCGATGCGTGCGCGCGGGGCGCGGTACGATGATGCCCTGGGTGAAGTCATCCTGGAAGTGAACACGCTGGGAGAGACCTTGCGGACGCAACGATTGGGCGCGCAAGAAGCATCAGCGCTGCTGCGTTCGGTAATGTCCGAAATCGAAGTTGCCGTCTTCACCTTTGATGGAGACCAACGGTTGCGCCTGGTCAACCGCGCGGGTGAACGATTATTGGCGCGCCCTGCGGAACAGTTGCTGGGCCGGACGGCGGCAGAGCTCGGACTGGCGGATTGTCTGCAAGGCGAGGCGACGCGCACGATGCAGATTACACTGCCTGGCGGCCTGGGCCGTTGGGGCATGCGCCGGAGCACGTTCCGGCAGGGCGGTCTGCCGCATCATCTCGTGGTGCTGACTGACTTGAGCCGAGCGCTGCGAGACGAAGAGCGCCAGGCATGGCAACGCTTGGTCCGCGTGCTCGGGCACGAATTGAACAACTCGCTGGCGCCAATCAAATCGATTGCGGGAAGCCTGGAAACCTTGATCACTCGCGAGGCGCGCGCCGAAGATTGGGAAGACGATCTGCGCCGTGGCCTCGGAGTTATTTCTGGGCGCG